>SXGU01105926.1_pt1 | contig 14356 bp, 11 predicted proteins | sample 3174531 | NCBI WGS metagenome assembly SXGU01 (sample SAMN11356863, study PRJNA531348) | freshwater metagenome | isolation source: freshwater sample F1-140 | place: China: Fuxian Lake, Yuxi | collected 2017-12-25
GCTCTACCAGTTGAGCTTGTCGTGGTCGCGGGACGTCATCTTGGACATGCGGTAGCGGGCGGTGCGGCCACCCCAACTCTGGCGATAGCGTCTCCGTCATGAACGATCAGGCCCACTCAGTCTCCCCGGGTGTTGACGCCTCCGCGGATGCGACTGCGTTTCCCACCCTGACACCGGCCCAGATAACAAGGTTGTCGGAGTTCGGCGACGTGCACGAAGTCGGGGCCGGCGAAGCAGTTGTCCGCGAGGGTGAGCGCTTCTACGGCCTCATCGTTGTCCTCGAAGGTTCGGTGGAGATTGTTTACGTCGATCAACCCAGCGGCGCGGAGACGGTGATCGTGACGCACGGTCCGGGACGATTCCTCGGTGAGTTGAGTCTGTTCACCGGCCAGCGTGCGGTGGTGCATGGCCGGATGGGCAGTGACGGGCGCGTCCTTCGGATCGATCAGGATGGTTTCCGTCGCCTGCTGGCCGGTGATTCAGAGATCGCTGACATCGTTTTCGCCGCTTTCATGGCCCGGCGCGAGATCCTCCGCGAGGGTGTGGCGACGGGGTCGATTCGCATTGTCGGCTCGCGCCACTCTGGGCGGGCCCTGGATTTGGTCAACTACTTGCTGCGGCAACGTGTGGGCCATCAGTGGATCGACCTCGATGACGACGGTGTCAGTGAACTGCTCGCCGATCTCGGCTTGCGTCCGGCCCAAACCCCCATCGTCGTATCGGGGAGTGCGGTTCTACGCAACCCCACCATCGGTGAACTTGCATCTCACCTCGGTCTGGTTTACGAGGCAACCGATCTCAAAGTGTTTGACGTTGTCATCGTTGGCGCCGGGCCGGCCGGGCTTGCCGCGGCCGTCTATGGCGCGTCCGAAGGACTCGAGACGCTCCTGGTCGACAGTGACTTCATCGGCGGCCAGGCGGGAACGAGCAGCCGGATCGAGAACTACGTCGGATTCCCGTCCGGGATCTCCGGAGGAGACCTCGTCGAACGTGCAGCATTACAGGCTCAACGACTCGGAGCTCGAATCTCCAGTCCGTCGGTGGTCACCCGTATCGAATCGGTAGGTGAGGGCTATCGGCTCACGCTGGCCGACGGGGCGGCTCTGATGGCGCGGTCGGTGGTCCTGTCGCCAGGCGTTCAGTACCGGAGGCTGCCGGTTCCCCGACTGCGGGAGTTCGAAGGCGCCGGGGTCTACTACGGCGCGACAGACGTGGAATCGCGGGTGTGCGGCGCGAACGCCGTCACTGTGGTCGGCGGTGGTAACTCCGCGGGACAGGCCGCGGTGTTTCTCGCGGAAAAAGGGGCGGACGTCACCCTGGCGATTCGCGGCGCCGACCTCAGTTCCTCGATGTCGACCTACCTCATCGACCGGATCGAGGCGTCCCCGAAGATCCGCTTGGTCAACTACTCCGAGGTGACCGAATTCCACGGTGATACCCGTCTGGAGGAGGTCACGATCACAAACAACCAGACGGGCGCTTCTGTGCGTCAGCCCTGCGTCGGACTCTTCTCCTTCATCGGTACCTCTCCCTCCACCAGTTGGCTCGAGGGTTTCGTGGAGCTCGATGCCAAGGGGTTCGTTCTCACGGACAGCGATCTCGGCGACATCGGCTTCGAGCCGCTGCCGTTCGAAACGTCCCGCGCGGGAATCTTCGCGGCCGGGGATGTTAGGGCGCAGTCGATGAAACGTGTTGCCGCCGCGGTGGGCGACGGTTCCAGCGCGATCCGTTCGGTTCATCAAAGGCTCGCGCCGGTGACACCGTGAGCCGCGTGACCTACCCGAAACCCGCCGCCCCCAGCTCAATCCGGAAAGCGCACCGACGATTTCTATTCGCACCCGCCGGAAGCGTCCGCGAGTGCGGCCGTCGACGGCTGGGCGGGGGAGTTGGGGCTCCGGTCACCAGGATGACCAACCCCCCCAGCCATCACAGCTAGTCCGCGCGGCCGCGAACGGCCGGCCCCGACTTTCCGGCCTTGCTCGCTGCCGGCCGGACGCTGCTGGTGGGCACCGCCGCTGCGCCACCGATGCGGACATTGTTGATGGCGATGCCGGGATTCACCTTGGTGACGGTTTTGCCGTTCTGGAAGATCGAACCCGCCAGTGCGAACGGTCCGGGACCCGCTTCCACGGTGTTGTTAGCGCCCAGCGCAGCGAACCCGGCGGTTACGTTGCCATCCGCAGTGACCGTGTTGCCCGAGCTGACGAAGGTTCGCGCCGAGTTGTTGTTGGAGCCCACCGACCCCGCCGTCAGGGTGTTGTTGCTGCCAATGATGTTCCTTGCGAAGTTAGAGTTCGCGCCCTCGGACGTCAGCACGTTGTTGTCCCCAAAGATGCTGGTGACCCTATTCTGCAGACCGCCGGTCGTCGTCACGTTGTTCTGCGTGCCGAACCAGTTCCGGGCAAAGTCCAATGTGCCTCCGCTGACTCCGACCGTGTTGGAGTCGCCGGCCACACTGGTGGCGATGTTGCCGGCGCCCGCGGACACGACGACCCCATTACCGCTGCCGAAGACATTGGTGGCCGAGTTGGCGTCGCCGCCGACCGTTGTCACCGTGTTGCCGTCGCCGAAGAAGTTGCGGGCGACGTTGGAGAGGCCACCTTCCCCTAAGACGGTGTTGTTGCTGCCGAAGAAACTGAATGAACGGTTAAACAACCCGGCGCCCGACCTGACCGTGTTGTCCCGACCGCCGAGGTTCAGGGCGACGTCGAGGGTTCCCAGCGACGAGACTGTGTGCGAACCCGGTGTGCTTGCCCGGCCAAAGAGGTTCGCGGCCAGGTTGCCGATGCCGCCTGCGACGACGGAATCGCCGCCCGACGCGGGCGCCAAGTTGAAGGCGATGTTGAGTCCGAGGTTGCCCAGCGTTCCGGAACCCTGTGTCACCGCGGTGCCGTTGGAACCCAGCTGGGTTGCTATCCCGAACAACCCCGCAGCGGTGGCTCCCGCCTCCTCACCGACTGCGGTCGCGAAGGTGAACGCATCGCCGGTGGTGGCGGTCGCGTTAGTCCCGAAGGCTAATGCGGCTCCGAATAAACCACTGGCGTTGGCGGTGGCACCGTCGCCGATCGCCAGAGCGGCGCCGAACAAACTGCTGGTGCAACCGCCGCCGTTGCCGATGCCGAACACCGACAGGCAGGTGGCGTTGGCCGTGGGTGCCGCGCTCAATGCGGCGCCGGCCATGGTTGCTGCGCATGCCCCCGCAGCCACGGCGGCGACGAGTGTGTGACGGGCGGGAGTGCTGCGTGAGCTCATGATCATCCTTAGCTTTCTCTGGCGTCCCCCTCAGGACGCACACAGGAAATATTTAACCACACCGCGATCCTCAACGGTCGATCGATCCCGTTCCGGCGGAGGCTCTGGCTATGGATTTCGGCCAGGGCGGCGGTCTGTCCGTTTCGGAGCATCGGCGGTAGCTGCGCACCCTGTTGGCGGTAGTTCGTTGGGGTAGCCGTGCAGACGCACTCTGTGCAAGGTATCTACTAGAGTTCAGGCTTCTTTTCACAGCGCAACCTGCATCGGGGGGCCATCATGTCGGAACTGCTGGCACAATCGCTCTCCCTGCCCTGCGGTGCCCGCTTGCCTAACCGCCTCGCCAAAGCCGCCATGACCGAAGGCCTGGCTGACCCCGCCGGCACGCCGACGGCGCAACTCAACAGGCTGTATGGGCTGTGGAGCGATGGCGGCGCGGGACTGCTGTTATCAGGCAATATCCTTGTCGACGGCGACCACCTTGAGCGTCCGGGCAATGTGATTATTGACCGGGAGCCTGATGCGGAAATGCAGGCGGCGCTGTCGCGCTGGGCTGCAGCCGCTACCCGCAATGGCAATCACTTCTGGGCGCAGATCAGCCATGCCGGGCGCCAGACACAGAAAATTATCAATCCTCATCCGAAAGCGCCCTCCGCGGTAAAAGTCGGCTTGCCGGGCGGCCAGTTTGGCGAACCCGTTGCGCTCACAGTTGCGGAAATTGAAGAGATCGTTCGGCGCTTCGGGGTGTGCGCCGCAGCGGTTAAAGCGGCCGGATTCACCGGCGTACAGATTCACGCCGCCCACGGTTACCTGCTGTCGCAGTTTTTGAGTCCGCGCACCAATGTGCGCACTGACCAGTTCGGTGGTGCGCTCGCCAATCGCGCCAGAGCGTTGCTGGACGCCGTGAAGACGGTGCGGGCTGCGGTGGGGCCTGACTTTCCTGTGGCGGTCAAGCTCAACAGTGCCGATTTCCAGAAAGGCGGATTCGCCTTTGAAGACAGCCTGCAGGTGGCGCAGTGGCTGCAAGACGCGGGCGTCGACCTACTGGAAATCTCCGGCGGCACCTACGAGCAGCCGAAATTATTGGGCGTTGAAGGTATCGAGGAGGAGGAGCCGCAACACGTCGCGCACTCCACGCAGATGCGCGAGGCATACTTTGTGGATTTCGCACTCGCCATGCGAGAAAAAGTTTCTATTCCGCTAATGGTGACCGGAGGCTTCCGGCGGCGCGATGTCATGGAACAGGCCATCGGTAGCGGGGGTGCCGACTTGATTGGCATTGGACGGCCGCTGTGTGTGATGACTGATGCGCCCGCCCAAATCCTGCATCACCTGGCGGAGCTGCCGCGCTTTGAGGCGCAACTGGCGCTGTTTCCACCCTGGCTGGCGTTTCTCAACAGGAATAAGACCGTGCGCACTTTCGCCAGCTTTGGCGTGCAGTACTGGTATTACGCGCAGCTGGAGATGTTGGGGACTAACGGTAGGGCGGCACCTGACATGACCGTGTTTGCGGCAACTCGCAAAGTCTTTGCGCAACAACGGCGCTGGGTCGCAGCGCGTCGCCGGCTGTGATCGGACCGCAGTCGTCCGCCCCGGGCGAGGACCGCTACCACGACTTCCCCGACGGCTTCTTCACCCGGTCCGACGAAGGCGACGACCGCGGCTTCTACGGCCAACCGCGGCTGGTGCAGCACATCGATGTGGGCGCCATGGCCGCCGTGCGCGACATCTACGACGAGCTCGGACTGTACGGCGAGGTACTCGACCTGTGCAGTTCCTGGGTGTCACACCTGGCCCGGACCCCGCAGCGGCTGGTCGTGCTCGGCATGAACGCCGTGGAACTCGACCAGAACCCGCAGGCACACGAACGGGTCGTCCACGACCTTAACCGCGAGCCCGCGCTGCCGTTTGCCGACGCCTGCTTCGACGGGGCGATGTGCACGGTGTCAGTTGACTACCTGGTGCGGCCCCTTGAGGTGTTCGACGAGGTGGCCCGGGTGCTGCGGCCCGGTGCGCCATTCGTGTGCACGTTCTCCAACCGCTGCTTCCCGACAAAGGCCATCCGGGGTTGGCTCGCCACCGACGACGAGTTCCACGTGCGGCTGGTGGCCGAGTACTTCCGCCGCTCGGCCGGCTGGGATGAGCCCCGCATCGACCAGCGCCCGACGCCGGGTGACCCGCTCTTCGTCGTGTGGGCCCACCGCTCGTTACGCGTCTGAGGGCTAGCCCATCACAGCCCGAAGAACGCCAGCGCCTGCGCGATATAGACCACGTAGGGCGTCGGACTGTATGGGCCCGGCTGATTTTGGCTGAGCACGACACCGACTAGGCCGGTCGTGGGGCTGACGAAGAATGTCGTGCCGTAGAAGCCCGACCACCAGTAGTCGCCGGTGCGGTCGAACGTGGCTGTCGCGTCGCCGTCGACGACCACCGCCATGCCGAGTCCCCAGCCGAGTCCCTCGATGCCCTCATCGACGAGTACGCCCGATTGCACGGCGGGTTGTGTCATCAGGGCGACGGTTTCCGGCTTGAGGATCTGTGTGTCTTGATACGTGCCGTCATTCCAGAGCATCAACGCGAAGCGCATGTAATCCCCGGCAGTGGAAACGAGGCCACTTCCGCCCGGCGTCCAGTCCAGCGAATCACCGCTCGGTCGATCGACGGCCACGAGGCGGCCCGCCGAATTCTGGGTGTACATGGTGGCGAGTCGGTCGCGCGGGGATTCGGCCGTCAGGAACTCGGTCGACGTCATACCGAGCGGATCGATAATCCGCCCTGTAACGAAATCTCCGAAGGACTCGTCGGCGGCCACTTCGACCACGCGGGCGAGTACGTCTGCTGACCAGCCGTAGCGCCAGACGTCGCCGGGCTGCTCGTAGAGTGGCGCGGTCAGGATCCGATCGACCCGCGTCTCCAGGGAGCCCGAGCCGGCGTAGAGGTTGTTCGCGGCCCAGATGCGGTCGAGATCCGACGTGGCGGCGTTTCCGCCGATGCCCGATGCGAACTTCAGTAGGTCTCGCACCGTCAACGGTTCGTCGAGCGGAACGCTGGGTATCGTCCCGTCCGGCAAGGCGGTCTGACTCGTGGCGACGCGAAGGTCTGCGGCGGCGGGGATGTACCGCGACACCGGATCGTCGAGGCCCAGGCGGCCCTCTTCGACGAGGATCATCGCCGCGACCGCGGTGATCGGCTTTGTCATCGAGGCGATGCGGAACCGGGTGTCGAGTTCCATGGCCGTGCGCGAGGCGATGTCCGCGTAGCCGGCCGTCGACGTGTGAACGATCTGGCCGTCGCGCGCGAACATCGCGACATAGCCGGATTGAAGACCGAGCAGCGCCCCACCGTTGAGGAACAGGTCGAGGGCGATCCGCGCCGGCCGCGCGAGACTCGGCCCGTTCGGGCCGGCGGGAGTTCCGTTGAAGCCCGACTTACCGGCCGGGCTGCCGTCGAGCCCGACGCCGCCGACGCCACCGAGGCCACCGGTGCCGAAGAACGACAACACGCTGGCGTTACCGCCGTCACCACCGGTACCGCCACCGGTACCGCCGGATCCGCCTTTGCCGCCGTCGCCCACGAACAACCCGCCGGAACCGCCTCGGCCGCCGGTTCCGCCGGCCGTGGTCGCCGCACCACCGTTACCGCCGGATCCGAACCATCCAGCCGCGCCGCCGTTCCCGCCGGCGAAACCGTCACCGCCGTTTCCGATCAGTCCGCCGTTACCGCCGTCGCACGCACCGGTGGTGCAGGCACCGCCGTAGGTCGTGTACGAGTAGCCGTTGCCGAGCAGGATGCCCGCATTCGGGTTGTCGGCGGTGCCGTTTCCGACGAAGACCCGCAGCACGCTGCCCGGTCGCCAGGCGGCCGGGGCACCCGGGGCGGACGCCGCCGTCGGTGTCGAGACCGCGACTGGTTCGATCGGTTCGGCAGGCCGGCTACGGCTCGCCGGGGCCGCGATGCGCGATGCGCCGCCCAATTCCCGCCGGGCCGCGGCCAACGCCTTCCACGGCAGGGGCGTTGCCGCCGGGCTGTCACCGGAACCACTCGTGCTGCGCCACCCCGACGGGGCGGTTAGCGGCGAAGCCGTCGCGAGTGCGGGTGAAACCTTCGCCGGTGCGGGGGTGCGCTGCACTGCGGACTGCGGGCTACTCGAGGCGCGGGTAGGCGACGCCGCCGCGCGGGCCGGCGCGCTGCGCTTGGGTTTATTCGGCTGGGCGGCTTCGCCGCTGGGTTTATTCGGCTGGGCGGCTTCGCCGCTGGTCGCACCGGAAGTTTCGGCCTGGGCGGTCGCCGCCTGGCCGAGGGCCACCGCAGAGCAGATGCCCAGCGCCGCCACCGCCACTGCCGTGATGCGACGCTCGTCCAAGGCCTGACGTGCGGGGGCCTTCCGGTTCACGGGCAGTGCAGCCCGGGGGAGTTGTTTGGCCACAGCCCCATGCCCTTTCGGTGTGCCGGTTCTGCCGGACTGGTCCAGTGTAAGCAACGACCTGCGCAATCGGCGGGCAATCGCGGCTAGGTCAGCAACCCTTTCAGGGCCGCCCGGGTGTCGGCGACCTCCTCGGGCGTCGCGCCGAACTCCACCGCAGCGAAATCGGTCACGCCGATCCGCGCGAGTTCGCCGATACGATCCTGCACCTCGCCGGTGCTGCCGATGATGGCGATGTCAGCCGGACCTGCCACGCCCTCGCGATCGAGCATCGCCCGGTAGCTGGGCAGGCCGCCATAGGCGGCGAACGTCTCAGCAGCCCGGGCGACGGCTGAACCCCTGTCGTCGGTGACGCACACCGGCAGGGCTGCGATCACCCGTGGTGCCGGCCGGCCGAACTCCTCGGCCGCCTTGGTGATAGTCGGGATGGTGTGGGCCGCCAGCGTCACCGGGCCGGTGCACCAGGTCAGGGTGCCATCGGCCGTGGCGGCGGTGACGCGCAACATCTGTTCGCCAAGTGCGGCGACCACCACGCTGAAACCATTGGATCCTTGTGCGCTGATGCCGGCATGCACGCGATACATCTCGCCGTCGAAGTTGGCCATTTCGTTGCGTGACAACGGCATCAGCACGCTGAGGTACTCGCGCAGGTGACGTACCGGCTTGTCGTAGCTCAGGCCGAACATGTTCTCGATGACGATCTTGTGGCTCAGGCCGATCCCCAGGGTGAAGCGACCGCCCGATGCGGCCGCCACCGTGTGCGCCTGCTGGGCGATCGCGTGCGGATGGCGCGGGAATGTCGGCACCACCGACGTGCCCAGTTCGATGCGCGGCACCTTCGTGCCCACCACCGCCAACGCGGTCAAGGCGTCGTGGCCGAAAATGTGCGGTGCCCAGTAGGCGTCGAAGCCGTCACTTTCGGCCGCTGCGGCCTCGGCCACCATGTCATCGAGGGTGCCGGCGTTGACCGCGCCACCGAAGATTCCGTGTTTCATGAGCCGAACGCTACAGCCACGATCTGCGGGCCCGGACGACGTTCAGTCCGGAACCGAGTCGCTCTTGTCGGTGCCGGACTGCTCACCGTCGCCAAGGGCGTTGTTCTCGTAGGTCACCTGAATCGACGAGGCATCCGCGGCGCTGCTCCGCCGGTCACTGATCGTCGGTTCGGGCGAGACCGGCGTCGCCGGCGGCACCGGGGCCATCGGCGCCCGGGTCATCGGCGCCCGGGTCGCGGCGAGGGTGGCCGCCTCGGCCGGGCGACGAGTCAGCGGGCGGATCAGTGCGCCGACCCCAGCGACAACGGCGAGGCCGATGGGGATCCACCACCAACCGAAGGCCTTCTTCGCCGGTTCGGCTAGTCCGGCGGCGTCCGATCCTTTGGCTCCCGGCCCGGTCGCGGCGGGCGCGGCCCCTGCGGGTGGGTTCGCCGGGGGTGCGAGAAACCGGATCGGCGCCGCGGGCTTCAGTGCTTTGTCGATGTTGCCGATGATCGAGTAGTTCTCTTCGACGGCCACGGCGCGGACACCGGAACCGGGGGCGAAGTTGATGTTGTTGAGGTTGACCCAGACGATGTTCGGGCTCAGGGCGGACTCGAAGTAGTAGACCTTCGAGGTGGAGTCGGCCACCGAACGCCAGTAGGTGGGCGAAAGATTCGGGTGCTCCGGGTCGCCGACGCCCCACGGCACCGAGACGTTGCGCATAACGCTGAACACCCCCGCCACCGCCTGGCGTTGATCGGTGGTCTGCGGCAGGTTGTTGAGGTAGTACGAGGCGCGCACGAACCGGTCGGCGGACTGGATCGAGCCGGGCAGATCGGTGTTCTTATCGACGTTGTCCCACTTGGCATTGAGTTTGAGTTGCTGGTCATAGGTCGGGCTGTTTGTCATCACCTGGTATTGGCGGCCGTGGTGGATGACCGGCTTGCCGTCGAGGTATTCGATGATCGCCGAGTCACCAGATGCGTCGGTCACCGACAGGTGCACCGTCGGCTTGGCTGCACCGCCCGGTCCGAAGTTGATCGGCACGACGTAGATCGCCGGGTCGGTGAACGCGTCGACGACCTCGTTGACGGTCTTATAGGTGGTCAGTACGTACTGAACCCAGGCCGCGAACGACAGGCGGGGCCGATCATCGGCGGGTGCGGGCCCGAAGTCGGACTCGCCGAGGTAGAGCAGGTTGGCCACCAGGCCGGCTTCGTTCATGCCGTCGAAAATCCCGTCGATCGGCCCCTCGGGATCGGTGGTGCCCGCGACGACGATCGCGCCGTACTTGGTGGTCCATTTCAAAGAATTGACCCCGCCTGCGCCGTTCTGTTCCAGACCGCGCGGATAGGCGTAGAGGTGCGAGTGGAACGAATACGGCCAGTCCATCGACCGCCCGGTGATGACCGCGCCGTCCGGCCCCAGCCAAGTCACCCGACTACAGGCGTTCGCCGCCGGCGCCAGCATCACCGACATGAGCACCGCCAGTGCGGCGGCGATTACCCGGTAGCAAGTTTTCACGGTTCTCATCCCTCCGCCGGCGCCGGTTTGTTGGCGAGTTTCCAGTGAAACCAAAATAGTGGAACCACCAGTAGGTAGGCGGTCAAATTGCCCACTAGGCCGACGACGCCGGATCGGTGCTCGCTGGCCCGGTTCTGCTCCTCGAGCAACTCCCTGTCGACCTCCACCGGCTGGGCGCTGTAGGGATCGATGTAGGGCGGGCTGGGGTACACCAGGCTCATGACGTTGTCGACCAGGGACAGCGTGGTGAAGATGACCACAACGACGCACACGAAGCAGACCGCATAGAGGTACAGGGAACGCCACTCGGTCAACTTCGGCATAGTGAAAACCTAGCAGCGGGCCGCGCCGACCGGCGTGAACCGGTTTAGCCGGCGGCGAGTGCTTCGCGCTGGATAGCCACCCAGGCGATGATCTTGCCGGCGTCCTTGAGTGGGAACATCCGCCAGTTCATGATGAACGGCGTTCCGTCTTTGCGGTAGTTGACCGCGCGGCCTTCGAACCGCCCACCCGACTTGAGGGTCGCGGTGACCCGCTTGATCACCTTCTGGTCGGTACCGGGTCCCTGGAGGATGCGCGGATCTTTGCCGATCACGGCCGCCGGGTCGTGGCCGGTGAGCTTTTTGAAAGCCTTGTTGGCGTAAATGATCCGCCCCTGGGCGGTGGCATCGGTGACCAGTATCGAGTCGAAACTATTGTCGGCCAGTAACTTCAGCAGGGTCAGGCCACCTGTTTGCGAACCGAGCGCGTCAATCAGAGACGAAGCCATGGCATTCTCCTGCCGTTGGTGCCGGCTGCATGGCCGACGGATCCACTGACCCTAACGCGCCCCGGGGGCTCAGCCTGCGGCGCATCCGGGCAGGAACAGCGCGGGGGGAATCGTCGCGTCGGCGGGGGCGGTAGTGGTGGTGGGACTGGTGCCGCAGACCTTCGCCTTGTCCTGCACCACCCAGAATTGGCCCTGCTGCTCGAAGACGAACGATGTCGGGGCGCCCATGTCGGGATTGTCTTTGCTGGCCAGCAGGCCTGCGGTCACCGCCCAACCGTCGGAGCACGACAGGTCGTCGACGGTGTAGACGTTGCCCGGTCCCAGGGCCTGCGCGGCCGCAGTCGCGGGCCCGGCGAGGGCCTCGGTGGTGCACTCGGTCATGCCCCCGACCATCGTGGTCGAACTCGCGGGTTCGGTGCCGCCAGCGCTGCACGCCGTCAACCCGGCCGCGGCGGCCACTACAGCGGCTAGGCGGTGTGCTCGTCTCATCTGTGTCCTCCTGGTCGGCGGCCCAACACTAGCCGGGCCACGCCGACCTTCCCACCGCTGTGTTCCGCCGACGGCCGACCGACGCGGGCCAAGATGGATATCGTCCCTGTGTGGGTTTGTTAGACGGTGTGGGTTCGTTCGACGTGACCGAGGTCGGCATCGCTGCGCTTCGCGCGGCCCTCGAGGACGGTCGAGTAACCAGTGTCGGACTTGTCGAGGCCTACCTGCGTCGGATCGAGGCCTATGACCGTGACGGGCCGATGCTGAATTCGGTGATCGTGTCGAACCCCGACGCTTTGACCGAGGCGGCAGCCTCAGACCAGCGTCGCGGCCGGGGTGAACTCCTCGGTCCACTGGACGGCATCCCCTACACCGCGAAGGACAGTTACCTCGCGAAGGGCCTGACCGCGGCGGCGGGGTCGCATGCCTTCGCGAACCTCGTCGCTCACACCGACGCCTTTGCGATCGAGCGTCTGCGCGGCGGCGGCGCGATACTGATCGGCCTGACGAACATGCCGCCGATGGCCAACGGCGGCATGCAGCGCGGACTCTACGGACGAGCCGAAAGTCCCTACAGCGCAGACTATTTGACCTCAGCTTTCGGATCAGGCTCGTCCAACGGCTCCGGTACCGCCACAGCGGCGAGCTTCGCCGCGTTCGGCATGGGGGAGGAGACCTGGTCCAGCGGTCGGGCCCCGGCCACCAACAATGCCCTGTGCGCCTACACCCCGTCGCGCGGAGTGATCTCGGTGCGCGGCAACTGGCCTCTGGTGCCCACGATGGATGTCGTGGTTCCGCACACCCGCACCATGGCCGACATGTTCGAAGTTCTCGATGTTCTGGTTGCCGATGATGCGAATCCGCGCGGCGATCTGTGGCGCCTGCAACCGTGGGTGAAGATCCCGCGGGCCTCATCGGTGCGGCCGCGGTCCTACTCGGGGTTGCTGCCCGCCGGTCGCGAGGCGGCGCGCAACAGCCTGGCCGGCAAGCGTTTCGGGGTGCCGCGGATGTATGTCAACGCCGACACCGAGGCCGGCGTGGGTCAGGATTTGGGCATCGGCGGACCGACCGGTCGGCGCATCGAGACCCGTCAGTCCGTCATCGATCTGTTTCAGGCCGCGGGGGCAGAACTGACCGCCGCCGGGGCCGAGGTCGTCCTCGTCGATTTTCCGGTGGTGTCCAACTACGAGAAGGACCGCGACGGCGTGCCGTCGATCAAGACGCGCGGCCTGGTGCGTCCGGAGTTCCTGGACCGGGAGATTCTCGATTTGTCCGCCTGGGCCTGGGACGACTTCCTGCGCGCCAACGCAGACCCGAACCTGCCCAACCTCGCCGCAGTCGATGGCAACCTGATCTGGGTCAACGATCCCGGTGCACTTCCCGATCGGGTGGAGGGGTTCGGCGAGGGCAGCGCTGAGATCAACACCTACCCGGCATTCATTCGATCCCATCCCATCGAGTCGTTCCTCGACATCCCGCACATGGAAGAGGGACTCCGCGGGCTGGAGCGGACCCGCCGGGTCGACTTGGAGGAGTGGATGGGTCGGCGCGGCCTCGACGCGGTGATCTTCCCGACCGTGGCCGACGTCGGCCCGGCCGACATGGACGTCAACCCCGCATCTGCCGACCTGGGCTGGCGCAACGGCGTGTGGGTGGCGAACGGCAATCTGGTTCCGCGCCACCTGGGCATCCCGACCGTCACGGTGCCGATGGGAATCATGGCCGACATCGGCATGCCCGTCGGGTTGACGTTCGCCGGGCGCGCGTATGACGACACCGCACTTTTGGGCTTCGCCGCGGCATTCGAAGCAACCGGTGAGCGGCGCACCCCTCCGCCACGCACACCACCGCTGTAAAACATCACCACTGTAAAGAGGCCAGGCACTACGAGAGGTGAACCCCGATGAATGCTCCAACTGCCGACTACCGGATGCCGGCCGAGTGGGCGCCGCAGGACCGAGTGTGGATGGCATTCCCCTGCACGGGCTACTCGCTGGGCGACGACGAGGAGTCCCGCCACGAGGCGCGGTCCACCTGGGCGGCGGTGGCGCATGCGGTGGCCGAATTCGAGCCCGTGACGGTCGTCGTGCATCCGCCGGAACGCGCGATCGCTGACCGGTACCTGTCGCAGAGCATCGACATCATCGAGGCACCGCTCAACGATGCCTGGATGCGTGACATCGGGCCGACGTTCGTGCACGGCGCCGACGGGTCGGTGGCCGCGGTGGACTGGGTGTTCAACGGCTGGGGCGCCCAGGACTGGGCGCAGTGGGATCTCGACGCGAACATCGCCCGCGTCGTCGCCGAGGCGGCCGGGGTGCCGATCATCTCCTCCGATCTGGTCAACGAGGGCGGCGGCATCCACGTCGACGGCGAGGGCACCGTGCTCGTCACCGACACCGTGCAACTCGACCCCGGGCGCAATCCGGGCATCACCCGTGCGGAGGTCGAGGCAGAGTTGGCCCGCACCATCGGAGCCACCCACGCAGTCTGGCTGCCGCAGGGGCTCACCCGCGACTCCGAACGGTTCGGCACCCGCGGGCACGTCGACATCGTCGCCGCGATCACCTCACCCGGCCGGTTGCTGCTGCACACCCAGGGCGATCAGTCCCATCCCGACTACGCGGTGTGTCGGACCATCCGCGCTGCGCTCGACGCCAGCCACGACGCGGCCGGGCGATCATGGGAGATCACCGAGATGCCCGCTCCGGTCACGCTGACCGACAGCGAGGGCTACGTCGACTACAGCTACATCAATCATCTCGTGGTCAACGGCGGCGTCATCGCCTGCGGATTCGGCGATGCGCACGACGCGGACGCGGTGGCGATCCTCGCCGAGCAGTACCCGGGCCGTCGGGTGGTCACCGTCGATGCGCGCCCGTTGTTCGCCCGCGGCGGCGGAATCCACTGCATCACCCAGCACCA
>SXGU01092018.1_pt1 | contig 14354 bp, 14 predicted proteins | sample 3174531 | NCBI WGS metagenome assembly SXGU01 (sample SAMN11356863, study PRJNA531348) | freshwater metagenome | isolation source: freshwater sample F1-140 | place: China: Fuxian Lake, Yuxi | collected 2017-12-25
GGGATCTCCCAGATCGTCTCCAAGGGCACCGTAACCACTCGTCTCTTCCGACCCATAGAACCACTCCTTTGCCTGAGGTCTATTCTTCTTTCGGCAAAGGAGCGACCGGCCTACAGAGGTTTTGAGATAGTTTTTTAGGGCTTCGGTGCAGATCCTGGCCGAGAGCCAGCGCCTGACCCTGCACTCGAACCACACCGCTGCGTTCTGGCAGGCAGACATACACGCGGCCCTCAGCCCGCCCCGCACGTGGCTGCCAGCAGGGGCCCGGGCGCGGCTGGTGCTGCTGATCCACAATCTCTTCGACGCCGACCACGCCGTCCCCGGAGGTCTGGAGCTGCGCCAGGCCACCATCGCCCAGGACGGCCGCAGCATGGCGCTGCGCCTGGAGTGCGGCTGGTGATTCACCCCGGCGCCCAGATCGACCGCAGCGCACTCAACCTGAGCACCCGCACCTGAGCGCGTCCGCCCTGGCAGCGGAGTTCCAGGCCCCGGCGACCCGCCTCGGGGTGGATCCCCATAGGCATATAGACCTGCCCCCTGTTGGCAAAGATCTCGACGGAGGTCCGGTCGATCAGCAGATGCAGGCGGATTCCGCCAGCCACGGGCGGGAGCGGCGCCTGCTTTGCACCGCAACTGAGCAGTTGGCCCCCGGCCTCGTACCTGACCACCACCCCGCCGACCACCAACTCCAACACCGCCTCCGCCCCCAGGGCAAAGTCGATCTCCAGTTCCCACAACTCGCCTTCGCTGCCGGCCAGGGGATTCTCCCCCGGGTGTAGATCCAGGTCGCGCCACACCCTGGTCGCGGCCCGCAACGCCGCCAACTCCCGCACCGGCTCGGCGAACATCCGCACCCCTTCCGCGGTGGTGCGCAGGGACAGTTCGACCGGGAAATTCATCATCTGGTTGAAGGGCATGCCGGGCATGTCCACCCGCCCCCAGGCCATCTGGATGCGCCGGCCGTCCGCCTCCGGAATGTCGCTGAAGGTCTGGGACGCGTAGAATGAATCTCCCCAGTTGAAGGGGAGTTTCGCCCCATCGGGATAGAAGGCCCGGCCGTCGAACTGGCCGATCGCATAGCTGCCGTCTGCCGCGTACACCACCCACTTGAGCCGCTGTGGATCACCGTCCACCGGCAATACAAACAGCTCCGGGCACTCGAAGTACCCCTCCAGCCGGCTCTGGTAGGTCCAGCTCTTGAGGTCAGGCGAGGTGTAGAAGGCGATGAAGCGCTGCTCTCCGACCTCGTCGTACACGGCCATGACCCAGTGCCGGCCCGGCGCGTACCACACCAACTTGGGATCGCGGCCCTGGTGCTCCACCACCGGGTTGCCCTCGTACTCGGCAAAGCTGCGGCCCCGATCCAGGCTGTAGGTGATACACTCCCCCCGCCCGGTGCTGGTATAGGCGGCCACCAGCACCGGCTCCTCGCCCTGCTGAAAGCCGGCGCTGTTCTGCCAGTCCACCACCGCGCTGCCCGAAAAGGCCCAGTCCCCAAAGCGGCGCGGGTAGAGGGCGATGGGCAATTCCCGCCAGTGGATCAGGTCGGTGCTCACCGCGTGCCCCCAGTGCATATTGCCCCAGTTCCAGCCGTACGGATTGTGCTGGTAGTACAGGTGGTATTCGCCCTGGAAGTACACCAGCCCGTTGGGATCGTTGTTCCAGCCCCGGCGCGAGGAAAAGTGGAACTGCGGCCGCAGGGGCTCGGCGTACAGGTCGGTGGCCTTGAGGTCGTCGCCTTGTTCCACCCCGGCGAGTAATTCCGCCGGCCCGCCCTCCAAGCGCAATTCGGCCTCCTGCCCCTGGAAGGATGCCAGGTCGAGGAAGGTCCAGAAGTCGGGGGCCACCGGGTCGAGTTCCACCTCGAACTCCCGCGCCACTCCGGCCCCTACCCACAGGCTCATCCGCACCTTGGGCGCGCCGGTGCGGACCGGCAGGTGCAGATAACGCCTTTCGAGCCTCATCGGGTCTTCTCCCTCAGCATATCCGCTTCTCCATCACCGCCCTGAGGATGTCGATGGTGGTGACGATCCCGGCCAAGTGCTCACCCTCTAACACGATCAGGCGGTGGATGCGATTGGTGAACATGATCCTGGCCAACTCGTCGACGGGGGTATCGGGCTGCGCGGTAATCACCCCGGTGGACATCAGATCGCGCACCCGCCGGTCGTCCTCCGGCTCGATGCGCATTACCTCCCAGTTGTCGGAGTGGACGTCCACGTGGGTGTGGTAGTCGGTTTCCGTCACCGGTGCCTTGCCCAGCACCATATCCCCTAACAACACGTCGGTGGCTGAGATCACCCCGACCAGCACCCCCCCTCATCCACGACCGGCACCCCGCTGATCCGGTGGTCGTACAGGAGCTCGACCAGATCGGCGATGGACATGGCCTCCTGCACCGAAATGACCTCGCGCTGCATGATGTCCGCTGCCCTCAGTGCCATAACTTGCGCTGCTCCTTCCTCAAGCCAACAGGTGGGCCTGGCCAGACCTGCCCAGGATTCCCAGGCCAGACAGCCGCTCCAACATCTGCGCGTCCCGCTGCCAGGGCACCGGTGGGGCAGCCGTCGGCAGGCATCTGAACACCAACTCCCCTCCGCTCTTTTCGACCGCGATTGCCATTTGCCGCACGGGCTCCTTGAGCTGGCCTACCAGCTTCAGGTGGAAGGCCCCCGGATCGTGCGCCAGAACATAGACCACACCCGACAGCACCAGAGGTATACACGCCCTGGCCTGCTCCTCGTCGAGGAACTGCACCTCCATCTGGAAACGGCGGTCCTGCAGCCGGGGAGTGTCAGGCCGCTTCTCCATACCCTTGAACATCTGCTCCAGGGCCTTCTGGCGCTCCTCGATCCCCTCCTGATACAGCTCGACGTAATGGGCTACCTGCTCAGCGAGCTGGCTTTTGATCGCCCCCACCGTGGTCTGGTGGCCGGCGCGGTCCCGGACCTTTTTCTCCAGATCTGCCGATTCCAGGCGCCGCACCAACTCCAGCAGCACCCCCGGGTAGATGGTGCCCCCCACCACTACCTGAATCCCCTCTCCCCCCTCCCTGTTCTCCTGCTCGCCCTGTTGCACCAAGCGCGCCAGGTCGGCGACGTGGCGCCGGGCGTCGGCCACCTCGCGCTCCAGCCGCTGCCGGTCCTTGGCCGCCTGCAGAAACTGCACCAGCAATTGGCGCTCGAGGGGATGCTGGGGGACGCGTTTCTCGCCGCGCATGAAGGCCGCCCAGTACGCACTTTTGGCCGACTTCTTCTCCATCCCGGCCTGGTGCGCCTCCAGAGCCCGGACCCTGGCTTCCAGTTTCTCGCGCTCGGCCTAGAGCCGGAAGCGATCCTGCTCGCGGGACTGCCCGCCCGCCTCACCCAGATGTACCCTGGTGGTGGTCCCCGTCTCATTGCCCAGATCGCCTACCACCTGCAACCGCGTGCCGCACACCACCAGGCCACCCGAGAGGTTGCCGTCCACCAGCACCTCCTCGCGGGCCTCCAATGCCGCCCCCCGCACGTCCTCGCGCACCAGCACCAAACCGGCGGTGACGTTGCGCCCCAGCACCTCGCGGGCGGCGAACAGGCCCGCCACCTCCAGATGTGAGTGCTCTAACTGGTTGTAGACCTGGCGTTGGATCGAACTCTCCAGGGTGTCTAATTCGCCGTTGAGATAGGCGGCCGGCAGCGGCCGTCCCGCCACCTGCCCACGCACCAGCAGGTGCCTGGCCCGCACCCTGGAGGTGGCCTCCACCACCCCCGGCTCGCGAACGTCGCCCACAAACACGTCCTCGGAGGTCTGGACACTCGCCCCATTGGCGATCTGGCGGCGCACCAGGACGTTGACCGCCGCCACCCCGGAACGCGGCAAATCACCGGTGGCCGTACTCACCTCATCTACGGCCAATTCCTGCACCACCCGGACCCGGCCCTGCTGGTCTTCGCGGTACACCCCATCGATGGCGGCCAACAGCTTTTGCAGCTGCACCTCGGTATTGGCCCCACCTATGGCCTGGAGGGTCACGTCTTCGGGAGGTCTCTTGGGCTCGACCTTCTCGCCGCGCACATTGACCCCTGCCTTGCCGGCCACCGGGGCATGGCGCAGCACCAGCACCTCTCCCTTCTTGACTTGGTGAACCTGGCGCAACACCAGTTGCTGTTCGTGTGGGGCCAACAGACGCAGGGCCACACCCTGCGGATTGCGCGTGTACTCGAGGCGGCCATCCTCCCCGGCCACCGGCAGCTCCCCCTCGGCGACCTTGCCGGTAGCCATGTTCCCTATACCCTTCTGCACCTGGTCCACGAAGGTGTCGATGATCTGGGCGATCTTGTCGTCGTCGATGCCGTAGCTGATCCCCTGACAGCCCATCTCGGCCTGCACCTGGCGGCGCAACAGGGAGCGCAACTCTCGCTGTAGATCCGGGTCCTCAAGTAGGCCGCGGATCATTTCAGGGTTGGGGGTCTTGATGCCCAGGGCTGCCGCCTGTCCAGCCTCGTAGACCACTGCCTTGACAAAACAGGGCAGGGGTCGCCCCTGCCACATCAGCAGGTCGGCCCGCCGCTGCCGGGGGGCAGGCTGCTCGCTCATAACTCAGGGTTTGGCTTTCAGTGCCCGCCCCGCCCCTTTGGTGTCGTACGCCCCCACCATGCCGCTGCCCTGGACGTCGCAACTGAGCTGCACCACCCCCTGCCCGGCGGTGTTGTACAGGTCGACGATGCCGCCGTGGCCGGCTGCGTCCACCCCCGCCGACAACACCGGCTGTTCGGAACCCGAGAAGAGCAGGAACTGCCCGTGCCCCTGCCTGTCCGCCCCGGCCGAGATCAGCGGGCGCTGTTTTCGGGAGCCAATCAGCAGCCGGCCATTGCCGTCAGCATCCACCACCGCCGAAAAGACCCCCTGGTCGACGCTGGAACTGATCACCATCTGCCCATTGCCGCGCTCGTCGGCGCCGGCGATGAAGACCTGTTTGTCGCCGCGCGAGTTGAGCGCCAGCCGCCCATTGCCCTCCCCGTCCTCACCGACGCTGCACATCACCCGCCCCTGGCCGTCGACGACCAGCAGATCTCGGGTGCGCACCACCTGAAAATCCTGCACTGCTGCCTGGCCGGTGGCCCCCAGCGAGAGCAGTGCCACCAGCCCCGTGCCCAGCACGGCGGCGAGGACTCGCAACTGCCTGATCTGCCGCTCCAGTGCCGCTAGCCGCTCCTCGATTCCCATAGTCTCCTCTCAAGCGGTGACCTGAAAAACCCCGAAGAGGGCGATCCAGACCACCTCTAAAAAATGCCAGTAAAGGGCACAGCCGCGCATCCGCCGCCGCGACACCGCGGCCGCGCCGCGGCCCCAGGCGCCAAAACTCAGCGCCGCCAGCGGGCCTATCCCCCCCAACACGTGCAGGGCGTGGATCACCACTAGGGCAAAGGTCAGCCCGTAGATGGCGCCGCCCTGCTGCGCCAGGGCAATCTGGTGGACGCGCAGCAACTCCATCAGGCAGGGCACCTGCACCGCCACGAAGGCCAACCCCGAACCCAGGCTCAGACTCAGCCACCAGCGCAGTGATCCCCCCACCCGTCGCCGGGCCCGCCGGTCGGCCATGTGGATGGCCCAACCCGTGACCAGCAGGAGCAAAGTCGAAACCCACAACCCCCCGGGCAGGACGAGGTGGCCGGGAGGTGGGGCCAGGGGGCTTTCGAGGCGGATGAACAGATAGCCGACGATGCAGGCGCCGAAGAGCATCACCAGGGAGGCGAGGAAAAGCAGGAGCCCCAGGCGGGAAGAGGCCCCGGCCGCCTCTTCCCAAGGGGCCAGGAAATCTTCGTCCAGTTCAGGGGTTTCGGACCGCCGCGTCATGGTGTGATTTTGCTCGCGATTTCCATTTGGGCCTCCAAGGGCACAAAGTATGATATCCACCGCCCTCCAGCAAGGGTCCGCCGGCCTTGTCGGCGCCCCCGTTCTGGCCTTAGTTTTGGTACAACCTGAACTAGGAGGGTTCCATGGCCAAACCCCAACCGATCTTCGCCACCGACCGCCGCATCCGCCTCGGGATCTGGGGCCTGGGCCGCGGTCTGTCCTTCTTCAACACCTGCCGCGCCCTCAACATGGACGTGGTGGCCGGCTGCGACTACAATCTGCACATGCGCCAGCGCTTCGCCCAGCTCAATCCCGGTTCCTACGTCACCGACGACGTCGAGCACTTCCTCGCCCAGGACTTCGATGCCGTGTTGCTGGCCACCTTCTGCCCGGCCCACGCCGACGACGCCATCCGCTGCCTGGAGGTAGGCCGGCACGTGCTCTCCGAGGTGACCAGCTTTCACACCGTGGCCGAAGGGGTGCGCCTGGTGGAGGCCGTCGAGGCCAGCGGCAAGGTCTACAACCTGGCCGAGAACTATCCCTTCTCGGCGGCCAATATGTGGCTGGCCCGCAAATGGGCCGAGGGCCTGTTCGGCGAACTGATGTACGCCGAATACGAGTACGTACACGAGTGCCGCACCCTGGCCTACACCTACATCGACGGCGAGCCCATCAATCCGGGCAACCAGGCCCACTCGTGGCGCAGCTGGCTCAACTTCCACTACTACAACACCCATTCCCTCGGCCCGATGATGCACATCACCGGCCTGCGCCCCACCCGGGTCACCGCACTGCCCTCCGCCCCCCGCCTGGCGGGGTACCTGATGCCCGGCCGCGAGGGCATGGGCGGGGCTACCCCCTCCCTGATCGGCATGTCCAATGGGTCGGTGGTGCGCAACCTGATGGGGGCCACCACCAACGACAGTCACCAGCAGCGCCTGTGGGGCACCCTAGGCGCCGCCGAGCTCATCGACGGCCAGCTCCGCCTGCGCCTGGGGGCCGCCGGCCAGGCGCCCAAGTACGCGGTGGTGCCCCACTGGGACGAACTGGGGGAGCAGGCAGCCAAAGCCGGCCACGGCGGCGGCGACTTCTGGACCCTCTACCACTTCGCCCGGCAGATCATCGAAGGAGAACCCGCCTTTTTCGACGTGTACCGGGCCGCCGACTGCACCCTGCCCGGCATCCTGGCCTACCGCTCCTCCCTGGCCGAGGGCCAGCCCTTCACCGTGCCCGACCTGCGCGACCCCCGACAGCGGGACACCTACCGCCACGACCACTTTGCCCAACCCCGTTTCGACCATCGCCACGGCCTCTTCCCCGCCGAGCAGGATCTGGAGCTGACCGGCCGCTTCTCGCTGACCATGCGCGACCTGATCCGCACCTCGACGGCGTACCGCGCCTATCGCGATTGGCGCCAGGTGCAGGCAGACCTAGCCGAACCAGGCAAGATCCTCGAGGTGGTCGACCGCCTGCTCGAAGCCCTGCCGCGCCTGCAGGTAGTGCGGCCCCTGGCCCGCAAACTCGTCGCGGCCTACCCCGACAGCCCTGCCGCCGGGGTGCTAGGGGAGATGCTCGCCCTGTGTGAGGACGAGGGCCTGGACCGCGCCAGTTTCGCCGCCGAGCTCAAACGCGAACGCCGGCAGCTGGCCCAGCGGCTGAGCCGCATCGCCAAACCGGTCGCCACCGGGAAGGCCGACCCCAAGCGCTCACAGAAAAAACAACCCCGCCGCACCAAGAGCATCGGCACACCGGCAAAAAAGCGGGCTGTCGGCAAGGCCGCTGCCCCCAAGAAGCCGACTGGAAAAAAAGCGGTCGGCAGCAGGATCGTTCTCAAGAAGAAAGCCATACCCACGCAGCCGATCGCCGCAAAAAAGAGACCCGGCAAAAATCCATCAAGGCCCGGGAAATAGCCCGCTGGAGATCCCGAGATGAAACTCAGCCAGGACGCGTACAACAATTATTGGGAGCGAGGATGGACTGTGGTCGAGGGTGTCTTCGGACCCCAGGAGGCAGAGGACCTCGCCCAGGTGGCCCTGGAGGTCGCCGAGAAGGACCTGGCCGCCGACCAGTCCACCTTCACCGCCGACCAGTCCAGCGACGGCCAACTCGCCCCGCGCAAAATCGCCTTCCCCTTCACCAAACACCCCGCCTTTCGGGCCTTCGCCCTCGATCCCCGCCTCACCGGCCTGGTCGCGGGGCTGCTAGGCCAGCCCGCGCTGTTGGCCACCGACCAGATCTTCATGAAACCACCCCGCTTCGGCTCGGCAAAACCCTACCACCAGGACAACTTCTATTTTCGCCTCTCGCCGCCGGACGAGGCCCTCACCGCCTGGATCGCCCTCGACAAGGTGGACGAAGAAAACGGCTGCCTGCGCTACATCGCCGGCTCCCACCACGGCCCGGTCCTGCCCCACACCCCGATACCCGGAGAACCGTACAACCTGGTGCCCGACCCCGCACTGATCGATCTGCGCCATGAGGCCCTGGCCCCCGTGGGCAAGGGCGGCGTGATCTTCCACCACTCCAAGGTGCTGCACACCTCCCACCGCAACGAGTCGCTGCGGTGGCGCCGCGGCTACGCCACCCACTGGGTGACCCCTCAGGTCACCAGCGAGAACACCACCCTGGACAAGGCCTACTACCTGCGGGAAGACTATCCCAAGGCCTCCGCCTAGCCGGACCTGCAAGCTGCATATCTACCCCAGTTGTTCCTGCTTAGCCTCCCTCAAACACAGGGTTCGACACTCATGAGAAAAAGCAAGCTCCTCGCCAAGATCCGGGCCGGCCAGTCAGCCCGTATCTGCGCCATGGGCCACTTTCTGCCCTTCTTTGTGCGCTACGCCGCCCACTTCAGGTACGACGCCATCTGGTTCGACCTGGAGCACCGGGCCATGGACCAGCGCGAGGTACAGGCGGTGCTGGCCCTTTGCCACAGCTACGACATCGACTGCATGCTGCGGCCACCCACGGTCGAGCGCAACAAACTCTACCGCTTCATGGAGGACGGGGCCGCCGGCTTCCTCGTCCCCTTCGTCGACAACGCCGATATCGCCCGCCACCTGGTCAGCGCCACCAAGTACCCTCCCCTGGGTAACCGCGGCATCGACGGGGCCGGCCTAGACGCCGACTTCGGCATCGAGGCATGGAAGCCGGGCAGCACCTATTACGAAGACGCCAACCGCGAGACCTTCATCGTCGCCCAGATCGAAACCCCCGAGGGACTCGAAAACGCCGAGGAAATCGCCGCTACCCCCGGTATCGACGCCCTTTTTATTGGGCCGGCCGACCTGGGCCACCGCCTCGCTGTTTCCAATTCGGGTGTCAGCCTCGAACAGGCCATCGCCCGGGTCGCCGCAGCCGCCACCCGCCACCACAAGGCCTGGGGTCTGCCCTCCGGTTCGCCGGAGGACCTGAAGCGCTACCGACAAATGGGGGCCAAACTGGGCATCTGGGGTGGAGATTTTGCCCTCATGAACGTGCTCAAGACTTGTAGTGAACAGCTCGACGAGGCCCTGTCGGGTTAGTCGGCCCTGATCCGGTTCTCCCTATAGGCCAGGCAGAGCTGCCCGAGCAGGGCGATCTCCCGTCGCAGTTCGTCCCCCTGCTCGGTGTCAGCCACCTGCCTGGGCTCTTGCCAACGCCGGATCTCCGCCACCTGCGGAATGATATCCACCCCTTCGCGCACGGCGGCCTCCACCGACTCGAACTGGTGGTGTTGGGCTAGCACGGTGCGTTCGGCCTCCAGCACCAGGGTATAGCCGCGGTCCCCGTATGCCTGGGAAAAGGCCCCGTCGATGGTGATGGCCTTGCCGCTGCGCTTGAGCGGCGATTCCCCCTTCTCCACCTTAACCGGCACATGGCCGTTGACGATCAGGCCCCGCTCCGGATCCACCCCGAACTCCGCTAACACCCGCTCGCAGAATTGAACCTCGTGGATGAGCTGGAAGTAGGGGTTTTTGGTCTCCACATGGGTGGCGTGGTCCTCCACCAGGTCGTTTTCGAGGGTGGTGATGCGGTCCTTGCCAAAAAGCGGCGAACGCGGCCCGCACCACAGGTACCAGAGCAGGTCCAGGTCTGGCTGGGTCGGATGGGAGGGCACCCGGGCGATCACCTGCTCTATCGCTTCAAAGAGGGCCTTGCCCCGGCGCTCCTGCCCGTCGACCTCAAAGCCGAGGAACTCCCCCCGCTCGTCCACCGGCACACAGCCGTGGAAGATCAGGTGGCCGTCGCGGTGCAGGTGCATGGCCCCGCGCCGCACCAGGAAACAGGCGTGGTCCCACAGCTTCTTGCTCGACAAGAAAGACTGGCGCAGGCGATCCATACAGGCCTGTTCCTCCGCCGACAGCACATAGGGGTTCGCTGGGTCGATGGTGGGGAAAAGGCTGTCCTTCAGCGGGTGGGTCCTCCCGTCGATTGCGATGGTGCCGGCTCCCAGGTCCATCTGGTGGAGCAGCCGGCGGTGCTCCATCTCAAAATGCGGATTGCGGCCGATGACCTGTCCTTCAAGCTTGAACTGCATCACGGCAGCGGCCTTCTGCATCCGGGCGATCTGCAGCGCGTCCCGCAGACCTGTTCCCCTGGGCTGGTAGCACCTCGCCTCATCGTCCCCGTACACCGTGCGCGCCAAACGCTCCAAAGGCTGCAGGGTGATTCCGTATCCTTCCTCGAGTTGGGACAGCCGCCTATAGCGCAGCGAAACCCGCAATACCGAGGCAATCAGCGCCTCGTGGCCCAGGCAGGCCCCCAACCAGGCCGCGTCGTGGTTGCCCCAAACGAAGGAGAGCCGGGGCTGCATCATCATATAGTCCACCACCCGGTCGCCCCGCGGTCCCCGGTCCCAGCAGTCTCCGCCGATGACGATCTCGTCGATGGCCAGGTTGCGCGCCACCCGCACCGCCAAACGCAACATTCGAAAGACCTGTCCCTGACTGGCCAAAGCATCGGCAATGGCCCCGGCGCCGTGACCTTCGTCCTCGGGTCTGAAGAACAGTTCCTGAAAGAGCACGCGGTATTCCTCGGGAAAACGACTGACCGCCCGGGCAAAGGAATAGTGCCGCGCCAGCACCTGGATTAGGCGGAAGACCTGGCGCAGGGCGCGCCGGCAGAAAAGCTGCTGCTCCTCCGAATTCTGCCACTGCAGGCTGGCCAGGGTCTCCGCCGGGTAGAAGAGCAGAGTGAGGAACTGCCGCAACTGCCCGGGATTCATCTCGTCCCGGAACAGCTCCTCAACCAGCGGCCGCAGGGCCCCAGAGGCATTGTTGATGACATGCCGGAGTTTGGCGTGTTCGCCGTGGATGTCGCTGATAACGTGGACCGTGCCCTTCTGGTAGGTCAGCTCAGCCGAGAGCCGGGCCAGCTCAGCCAGCGCCGCGTCCAGGGTGGGGAAGAGCCGGCTGAGGGCGCGCAGGGCCGCCGGGTCGGGCGCAGAGGCTGTGTTATCCATGGGCCTCCTTTGGGGGGTAAGGGTCGGCTCCAACTATACCGCCCACCCACCCGGGGCGTCAAGCAACCCCACCTTTACAGCCTGCCCCTGCCATCCTAGATTAGGACCATATCTACCCTTTTCCAGGAGTCCGGCCATGCAGTATACCATCGCCCGCACCACCCGTCTCACTCCCGCCGACGCCAACTGGGACCGCCCGCTCTGGGCCGGGGCCCATACCCTCGAAATCACCAACTTCCCCTGGAAGGATTCGGGCCACCGCCCCAAGGTGCAGGCGCGCCTGCTCTACGACGACAGCGCCCTGGGCCTGATCTTCCGGGTGGAAGACCGCTACGTGCGCGCCGTGGCCCAGAAGTTCCAGGACAGCGTCTGCACCGACAGTTGCTGCGAGTTCTTCGTCGCCCCGGTGCCCGGCTCCCTGGCGTACCTCAATTTCGAGGTCAACTGCGGCGGCACCATGTTGGTCTTCCGCTGCCCCTCGCCAGAGGAGCGCCAGGCCGGCAAAGAACAGCTTGTGCTCACCGCCGAGGACGAGGCCCTGATGCCCGTGGCCCACTCCCTGCCCAAGAACGTCGATCCCGAGCTCGCCGAGCCCACCACCTGGACCATCGAATACCACCTGCCCTTCGCCCTCTTCGACAAGTACTTCGGCATCGGCCGGCCCCAAGCTGGCACCACCTGGCGGGCCAATTTCTACAAATGCGCCGATCGCACCTCCCACCCCCACTGGGGTTCCTGGGCGCCGGTTGATACCCCCAACCCCAACTTCCATGTGCCCACCTCCTTCCAACCTCTGATCTTCGGCTGAGGAGCAGACTCCATGCGCCTGACCTCCCAACAACTAGCCTTCATGCATACCTTTGGGTACCTGGTTTTCCCCGGCCTACTCAAAGCCGAAATCACCCGGATCACCGCCGAGTTCGAGACCGTCTTTCCCACCTGGGGGGGCGGCCATGACGGCAAACCGCACGACGGCACTGCCCGCTCCTGCATCGTGCCCTTCATCGACCAAAACGAGTACCTCTCGGGCCTCATCGACGACGAGCGCATCGAGGGCATCTTCGCCAGCCTCTTGGGCGAGGACTTCAACTACATCGGCAGCGACGGCAACTTCTACGTGGGCGACACCAACTGGCACTCCGACACCGACTGGAGCGGTAAGTCGCGCGGCAAGCCCCCCCGCATCTTCTACAAGATGGCACTGTACCTGGACCCCATCACCCGCGACACCGGGGCCCTGCGAGTGATCCCAGGCAGCCAGTGCTACGGCGACTCCTACGCCGAGGCACTGCAAGGGCACCTGCGCACTGCCCAGAATGATTGGGGTATCACCGGCGCTCAGGTGCCGGCAGTGGCCCTGGACAGTATGCCTGGCGACGTGGTGGTCTTCAACCAGAACACCAAACACAGCGCCTGGGGGGGCAATACCCGGAGGCGCATGTTCACCATCAACTGCACCTCCCGCTACAGCGAGGCCGATCTGCCGTACCTGCGCAACGAGATCAGCGCCTTCGCCCGTTTCTGGACCGACTCGGTATACGGCCCGGCCATGACCGCTACCGCCGGTCCTGGCCGCCTGGTACATCTACAACAGGCCCTCGACAATCAGGGCCACCTGGCCGAAGAGGTGCGCAAGGCCAAAGCGGCGATGAAGGAACCCTCGAGGGGATAGGCTGATGGCAGACAAGATCCGGGTCGGCGTGGTGGGCGTGGGGCGCGGTCAGAGTTTCGCCCAGGGCGCCAGTGCCGCAGTGGGCATGGAGTTGGTGGCCCTGTGCGACATCTGGGAAGAGAAATTGCGCGAGGTAGGCCAGCGCTACGGGGTGGCCACCTATACCGAGTACGAGCGTTTCCTCGAACACGACATGGACGCGGTGGTGCTGGCCAACTACTTCCACCAGCACGCCCCCTTCGCCATCCGCGCCCTGCAGGCCGGCAGACACGTGATGAGCGAAACCGCCAGCAACGGGACCCTGGCCGAAGGCGTGGCTCTGTGCCGGGCCGTGGAGCAGAGCGGCAAGACCTACATGCTGGCCGAGAACTACCCCTACACCGCCTTCAACCAGGAATTCCGCCGTCTGTACCGGGCCGGCGAGATCGGCCAGGTGCTCTACGCCGAAGGCGAGTACAACCACCCCATGGCCGCTGCCGACCGCCTGCGCATCTCTCCGGGCATGAAGCACTGGCGCGCCTGGCTGCCCTCTACCTATTACTGCACCCACGCCCTGGCACCCCTGGTCTACATCACCGACACCTGGCCAACGCAGGTCAACGCCCTATCCATCGCCTGCCCCGCCCTCGACGAAGAGACCGTGCGGGTCGCCGACCCCGGCTCGACCATTCTCTGCCGCATGGACAACGGCGCCGTCTTCCGCATCTTCGGCCTGACCCTGCCCGGGCACAGCAATTGGTACCGGCTGCACGGCGAGCGGGGCGCCATGGAATTACTGCGCGGCGCTGGCTACTTCGGCTCCGGCCAGATCCGGGTCTGGCACGAGAGCTGGGATCTGCGGGAAGGACAGGAGTCGGAACGCATCTACACCCCGGACTGGCCCGAACACGGGGACCTTGCCCGCCAGGCAGGCCATGGCGGGGGCGATTTCTGGACCTGTCTTCACTTCGCCAATGCTATTCGCAGCGGCCAACCGCCCTTCCTCGACGTGTACCGCGGCGTGGCCATGTCCTCGGTAGGTATTCTCGCCTGGAAAAGCGCCCTGGAGGAGGGCCGACCCGTGGCCGTGCCCGACTTTCGCCAGGAGCAGAGCCGGCGCCCCTACGAGGACGACCACTGGTCTCCCTGGCCCGAACACGCCGGCCCCGGGCAGCCTCCCCCCAGCATCCTGGGCTTCGTCGAACCCAACCCAAGGGGCCAGGCGTTAGCCCAGCAGGTTTGGACCGAACTAGGCTACCCTCCCGAATAGGAGCCTGTGGTGACCTGAATCGTACCGGGTATTTCGGAGACTCGGTTAGTTGGGTACCGGCCCGCTGGCCGGGGTTATGTGGTGCTGGTAATACCGCTGCTCAAACTCGACCGGGGGCAGGTAACCGAGGGGCTCAAGCAAGCGCCGGTGGTTGA
>SXGU01160973.1_pt1 | contig 14353 bp, 15 predicted proteins | sample 3174531 | NCBI WGS metagenome assembly SXGU01 (sample SAMN11356863, study PRJNA531348) | freshwater metagenome | isolation source: freshwater sample F1-140 | place: China: Fuxian Lake, Yuxi | collected 2017-12-25
AGGTCGGCTCAGGACGCTCGCCGGTCAACAGTCGCTCCGGGAATGCGGTGATGAAGATGACGGGCACGCTGAATTGGGCGAGGATGTCCTTGACCGCGTCGATTCCCGAACTGTCGTCCGCCAGCTGGATGTCGGCCAGCACCAGCCCAGGCCGCCGCGCCATCGCCTGCGCCACCGCCTCGTCGCGCGTCACGGCGACGCCGGTGACGGTGTGCCCGAGATCGCGCACGATCGTCTCGATGTCCATCGCGATGATCGGCTCGTCCTCGATGATCAGCACCTCCGCCCGGGTCTGCCGCTCGATCTCGGCCAGCGCCTCGCCGACCAGATTCTCAACCTCGCCGGCCGATGCGCCGATCAGATAGCCGGCGTCCTCGGGCGTGAACCCCTCCATCGCCGTCAGCAGCAGCGCCTGGCGCGACAGCGGCGTGATCCGCGCCAGCCGTGCCTGCGCGATGCCCTCGGCATCATCGTCCGCGATCCCCTCGGGATCGTCCTCGATATTGGCGGACGACCAGATCGCGTGGAACGTGCGATAAAGGCCCAGGCGGGCGTCGACGTCGCGCGGAAACTCGCCGGGACTCGCCACGATCGCCTCCAGCGATGCGCGCACAAAGGCGTCGCCATGCGCCTGACTGCCCGTCAGCGCGCGGGCATAGCGGCGCAGGAACGGGAGGTGGGGGGCGAGTTCCTGGCCAAGCGACATAATGCAAACGACTCCTCATAGGTCCTGGACTTGGGGCCTATGTGTCGGGGTGAGCCGCGCATTGCAAGCCGCCGCTGCCGCACGATGCGGCTGCGCAACGATGCCTAAAAAGCCCGCTCGAAATCATGGAACCATCGGTAGACTTTTTTGTTTCCATGCCCGCGTGGCCGAGATACCGGCTCGCGGGGAACCCCGTATCCGGGCGGCGAGCGTCAGCCGCGCCGGCGCGGGGATTTATCATGGGCGGGCGCGACGATCTGTCGCAAGGGGTACGGCATTTGAGTTTCGGAAACGATCAGGATGGCGAGCGGCCGCGCGGATCAGAGGGCAAGGTGGTTCGGGAGCAGGACGGCAAATCGCGCCAGCCCCGGCCGGACAAGAAGGAGCAGAAGCCCGAAGTCGGCCTTGCTCTTCGCTCCATCTACCAGCGTACGGTCGACGAGAGCATTCCGCCCGAAATGCTTGATCTTCTCGGCAAGCTTGGCTGATCCCGGCTCGGGACACGGCTTGCGCCGGTGATTGCAACGCCCCGATCACGGCTGGTCGAGCGCTTCGCGCGGCTCTCCACCGGCCTCAAGATGATGTTGATCCTCGGCTTGGGGCTGTTCCCGCTCGGGTTGATCGCGATCCTTGCGTCCGTCGAGTCCGCCACCGACAAGCGCGCGGAGCGCCGCGACGCCGCAGCCGCGCGGGTGCAGCTCCAGGCCCAGCGGATCGACTCCGCGATCGGCCGGCTCGTGCTCACCATTCGTTCTGCCAACGCCGCGGTGGCGGCCACCTCGCCTCAGTCGGGCGTGTGCGAAGCGACGCTGCAGCGGCTCGCGCAGGTCCGCGAGCTGCAGGGCCGCTATGCCCTTTTCGCCGGCGAGTTCCGCCCGCGCTGCGCGACGCCCGGCTACCGGCCGTCTTGGCCGCGTCCGCTGATGGACCAGGCGCAATCCGTGGTCGAGATCGTGCCGGAGCGCGACGTGCTGCGCTTGGCCGTGTTCGACCCCGCCGGGCGGCCGGAGGGCACGGCTGAATTCTCGCGGGCGGTGCTGGCGGAGCTCGCCGCTTTGCCCGGGGCGGCGCGCATGCCTTATGATCTCGCGCTCGAGCAGGACGGCCGCGTCATGCGGCTGCGCGACGATCTCGGCAGCCGCTCCTATGCCGATATCATCGAGGTCGAGGCGCCGGCGCTCGGCGAGCGGCTGTCGCTGCGCCTGCGCGCCGCGGTTGAGCCGATCGCCGCCGCCGAGCTGATCATCATCCTGCTGCCGGTGGTGATGTGGTTGGCGGCCGGCGCGATCGGCTGGGCGATCGTCAACGTGCTCCTGCTCAAACCGCTCGGCCGCATGGAAAGCGCTGTGGCCGCCTATCAGCCGGGCGATCGGCACCTTGATCTGCCGACTTTGTCGACCCCGGCCAGAGAAATTGGCGCGCTCGGCTCTGCGTTCGACAAGCTCACGCGTACCGTCGCCCGCCACGAGGGCGAGCTCGAGGCGGCGCTTGAACGGCAGACGCGGCTGGTGCGCGAGGTGCATCACCGCGTGAAGAACAACCTGCAGGTGGTCGCCTCGCTGCTCAACCTCCACGCGCGCGGCGCCACCAGCGACGATGTCGCCGCGGCTTATGCTTCCATCCAGCGCCGCGTCGATGCGCTCGCAGTCGTGCACCGCAACCATTTCGCGGAGCTCGAGGAGAATCGCGGCGTTTCCCTGCGCTCGCTCATTTCCGAGCTCGGTGCCAACCTGCGCGCCACGGCGCCGGCCGAGGCGGCATCGATGCCGCTGCGCATCGACATCGAGCCCTTCTACGTCACCCAGGACGTCGCCGTGTCGGTCGCGTTCCTCATCACGGAACTGGTGGAATTCGTGATGTTCTGCGGCGCCGGCGGCGTGGTCATCACGCTCGAGCGCAACGACCGCGGCGGCGCCCGGCTGAGCCTTCAGTCGGACAGCCTGCAAGGACCGTCGACCTGCGACGAGCGCTTGTTCGACCGGTTCGACCGCATCGTCACCGGCCTCTCGCGCCAGCTTCGTTCGCCGCTCGAGCGCGACGTGGATCGGGGCCGCTACGCGCTCGACATCATGGTCACCGGCAGCGCCGAGCCCGGCGAAGCCTAGGGTGTGTACCCAAGCGCCTAGTGCACCGTGCCGATCACGTCCTCGGTCGCGATCAGCACCACCAGCCGCTCGATCTGCCGCCAGCGGCAATAATGGATGACGTTGCCGACGCTGCGGCTGGTCTCGGCGCGCGACGCCGCCTCGTCGGCGGCGTGGGCGCCGTAAAGCGCGATAAGGTCGGTGGCGTCGGTGATGGCGCCGCGATCGCTGACATGCACGTGATGATCCAAGGCGCTCTACCCGCTGGCTGAACTGGCGATGCATGCCGCCTAGCGGGCGTCGCGTTGCCAATCTGACGAGGGGTGCGGTGAACGGCGCGTTCACCCCGTTTCGGGGCTGGCGCGCGGCCGTCGCTTGCGCCATTCCCGCCGGTGCCATGACGAACCATCCGCCAAGCCGCGCCGGCGGCGCCATCCTCGCCGGCGCCATCATCGCGGGGGCGGTGGCGGGCGTGGTCGCCGGCCAGCCGAGCGTCGGTTTCCTGGTCGGCGCCGGCATCGGCGCGGCATTGCTCCTGGCGATCTGGCTGCGCGACCGCCGCCGCTGAGCCGCGCGCGTCGTTGGCGGCTCCTTAACCTTCACCGCTTAAGTCCGGTGGCGTGCTGCCGTCCTTATGCCCTCCCCGGTTCCGATCCGAGGCGCGCGTCGCCGCCCTGCTCGCGGCGGTTCACTTCGCGATCAGTTCCGTCACCGTCTCAATGACACGGTTCGAAGGCGGCGTCGCTTTGGTCTGGCTCGCGACCGCGGTCCTCATCGCGCATCTCGCGCCGCGGCCGGCACGCGCCTGGCCCTTGCCGCTCGCCGCCTGCGCGTTGTCGAGCACGATCGCCACCAGCCTGTTCGGCGTCGGCCCGGCGGTCGCGCCCGCCCTGACGCTCGTCAACATGACCGAGGCGGTTCTGGTGGTCACGCTGCTGCGCCGGCTCGGGCTCCGCTCCGGCTATTTCGACAGCCTCTACAACGTCCTCATGTTCGCGGGCGTCGCGGGCGCTGCCGCCGCGCTGACGGCGCTGCCCGGCGCCGGCGCTGTGGCGTGGGCCACGGGAACCCCGTTCACCAGCAACCTGGTCAATTGGTTCACCGGCCACCTGCTCGGCACCGTCGTGCTCAGCCCGCTTGCCACCCTGCTCTACGCCGGCGAGATCCGGACCTGGGCGCGCAGCGTGGACCGCGCGCGTGCGGCGGAGGCCGCGGCGCTGATCGGCGTCGTCGCGCTCGCCGTGTTCGTGACGTTCTGGCAGCGCAGCCTGCCCCTGCTCTTCCTGCCGATGCTGCCGATGCTGATCGCCGCATTCCGGCTCGGCCGCTTCGGCGCCGCAATGTCGTTGCTGCTGCTCGCCATGATCTCGGCCGTGCTGACCGTTCAAGGGCGCGGGCCGATCTCGCTGCTGGACGTGCCGATTGCCTTTAAGGCGCAATTCTACCAATTCTACCTGGCGGTGAGCGTGATGACGCTGCTGCCCGCCGCCGCGCACCTGCGCGAACGCAAGAGCCTGCTCGATCGGCTGCAGGAGAGCGAGGCCCGGCTCCGCGCGATCCTGGAGCATAGCGGCGATGCGATCTTCAGCATCGGCACCAGCGGCACCATTCGCTTCGTGTCGCCGGCCGCGGGCGCGCTGTTCGGCTGCGCGCCGGACGCCCTGGTCGGCCGCAACGCGTTCGATCTCGTGGTTCAGGACGATCGCCCCCAGGTGGACGCCGTGATGCGCCAGGCGTTCGAAGCACCGGAGCGCACCTTCATCGCCGAATTCCGCTCACTGCTGCCGGATGGCCGCGTCGTTTGGCACGAGTCGCACAGTCGTGCGCTCTGCGACGGAACTGGCCGGCCGGTCGCGTTCGTCAGCTCGGTGCGTGACATCTCGTCTCGCAAGGCGCGCGAGGTGCGGCTCAGCGCCGCCGCCAGCAGCGACGCGCTCACCGGATTGCTCAACCGCCGCGGCTTCGAGGCGGCGCTGGGCGATCTCCTCGCCACCCCCTCCGCCCGCGGCTGCATCGCTTTGCTCGATCTCGATCACTTCAAGTCCGTCAACGATCGCCACGGCCACGCCGCCGGCGATGCCGTGCTGCGCCGCGTCGGTGAGCTCGGCCGCGCGACCTTGCGCACCGGCGATCTCATGGCCCGCGTCGGCGGCGAGGAATTCGTGCTGCTGCTGCGCGACGTCCCGCTGCCGGCGGCGGAAGCGATCTGCGAACGGCTTCGCGCCCGCATCGGCGCCGAACCCTTCCTGCTCGACGATGGTCGGGCGATCCGCGTCACCACCAGCATCGGCATCGCCGAGCTCGGCCCGACGGACGCGGCGGAAGCCGTCATGAAGCGGGCGGACGACGCGCTCTATTGCGCCAAGGCCGCCGGCCGGGATCGGCTGATGCGCGCGGCGGCGTAGCTCAGGCCACCCGCCGCCCCATCCACACCACGCGCCCGATCACCGCAAGGTCGCCGATCGCTGCTTCCCACCCCAGATAGGCGGGATTGTCGCTGCGGACGTGCACCCGCCGGCGGCCGTGATCGACGGCGACACGCTTCACCAGCAGCGCGTCGTCGGCACGCAGCACATAGATGCCGTCGCGCAGCCGCCCCGCGCCGTCGCCGCCGTCGACCAGCAGCTCGTCTCCGTCGCCGAGCGTCGGTGCCATCGAGTCGCCGCGCACCGTGATCCACGACAGCCGCTCCGCTCCGGTCACGCCGAGCCGCCGCAGCCAAGCGGGATCGAACGCCACCGTTCCGGTCCGGGCTTCGACACCGGCCGCCACGCCCGGGCCGGCCGAGGCCTCGACCTCCAGGCGCGGCACCACGACATGGTCGGCCGTGCGCCGCTCAGCCGGGCCGCCGAGCACCGCTTCCGACACACCGAAATAGCGCGCGAGCGTCCGGCGGTCCGCCTCGGCGAGGATGCGGGGCGTGCCGCGGCGGACAAATTGCTGCACGTACGCGGCATTGCGCCCGATCAACCGCGACAGCCCGGCATAGTCCTCGCCGCGCTCGCGGATCAGCCGTTCCAGCGCGGCACGCGCGTCGGTCTCGATCATGCTCATGCACCTACCATAGGAATTTTCCTAGACAAATAGGAAATCGCATTAGAGAACATAAGCAGAACAGGCGAGTCGGAGGCGAGCATGGTGGAAACGAGAGTCGAGCAATTCCTCAAGACCAGCGGAATGGCGCCCACGCGCTTCGGGCGGCTCGTCGCACGCGATCCGCGGCTGGTGTTCGACATGCGGCGCGGCCGGGTCCTGGGTCCGCGAATCGCCACCCGCGTGGTGGCTTTTCTCGAGAGCGCAGACGCGCGGCGGGAGCATGCATCATGCGGCCGCTGAGGCAGGATGCCACCGTGGCGCTGCTGCGCGCCCTTCGCGAGCGCATCGGGGACGATGCCGACGTCCTCGTCGAGCGCGTTACCAGCAAGGCCTGGGTAAGCGCAACCTTCACCGGTGCCCGCCACATGGTCGACCTGCGGCTCTCCGGCGCTGCCGCCGACGCCGCCGCCGACGCGCTGCTCGACAATCTCGACGAGGCGGAGTTTCGCCTGCGGGGACATATCCTCGCCGATATCGGCCTGGTGTCGCAGCGGCGCTACGGTCTCGACGGCGCGATCGTGGTGGCGCTCAGCCTCGAGGCATTGACGGTCGAGGACGCGTGAGCCGGCTCAGCGACGCGCGGCCATCCGTTCGAGTTCGGCGAGCGCTTCGCCGAGCGCGTCGGCGGGTGCCGGCGGCTCGGCCGCGATCGCCTGCGGCTCGTAATGCTGCATGGCGGGAGGCACGGGCACGAACGCCGCGCCGCCGTGCCGCGCGAGCCCCTGCTCCAGCCGCTGGATCAGCTCGGCGAGGCTCTCCCGGCCAAGCGGCGGCAGCGCCGGCGCCTGATCGATCGGCGCCGGATCGAGCACCATTTCGCCGTCGCAACTGTCACCGTCGCAAGACTCAAGATCGTCAACTTCGACCCGGCTCAGGAAGTCCGGAACGTCATCGCCACGCGGCGGCAGCGGCGCGTTCGGCGCCTCCGTTTCGTCGAGCTCCAGCGGATCGCCGAGGTCGAGCCCGGCCAGGATCGGCCGCCGCGCGGGCGCATCGGGATGGGCGTCGGCGCGGCGCAGGCGCGGCACGTCCAGGGCAGTTCGGCGCGGCTTGGTGGGCCGCGACAGCGCGCCGAGCGCGAGGACGAGCAGGGTGAAGGTCAGCCCCGCCGCGGCCACCATCAACAGCAGCCGCGCGGTCGCGCCCAGCGGCGGCGCCGCGGCCGGCACCAGGCTCGGCAGCGGCGTCCGTCCGATCAAGCCGCCGAGCAGGTCCGCCGGCATGGCGAAGCAGACAAAGGCGACCGCGGCCGCGGCGAAGCCGGCGACGCCGAGGTCGAAGGCGCGGCCGGGCCGGCGCGGGGAAGCGGGTGCTGGAAAGAGGGTCGCCATTACGCAGCCTTGCCCGTGAGACGCTGATAAACAGGGGCATAGAGGGCAATGTTTGACGACCAGTTACGCTCGCGCTCGACAAAGGCGCGGGCACGGGCGCGGCGGGCCGGCCACTCGGCCCTGCGCTCGAACAAGGTGGCGAGCGCGTCGGCGAGCGCGTCGGGATCGCCGGGCGGAAACAGGGTGCCGGTCTCGCCGTCGCGGATCAGCTCGCGGTGACCGCCGACGTCCGATGCCGCCACCAGCTTCAGCTGCGCCATCGCCTCCAGCGGCTTCAACGGCGTGACCAGGTCGGTCAGCCGCATGCGCTTGCGCGGATAAGCCAGCACGTCGGCCAGCGCGTAATAGCGCTCCACCTCCTCGTGCGGCACGCGCCCGACGAAGCGGATACGGTCGGCGGCCGGCGAGGCGGCCGCCTGCGCGCGGAGCGCCGCCTCAGCCGGTCCGCCGCCGACCAGCAGCAGCCGTGCCCGCGGGCGCCGCACGGCCAGCCGCGGCATGGCGGCGATGAGATCGTCGAGCCCTTCATAATCGTAGAAGGAGCCGATAAAGGCGATTGTCTCGGCATCGTCGAGGCCGAGCGTCCGCGCGAACGCGCTGTCGGCCGCCGCAGGGGTGCCGAACAGGTCCATGTCGACGCCGTTCGGCGACACCGTGATCTTGCCGGCCGGAATGCCGCGACGGACGAGATCGTCGCGCAGGCCCTCGCAGATCACCGCCACCGCGTCGGCGCGGCCGGCGGTCCAGCGCTCCAGCGCCCGCGTCGCGCGATAGCGCAGCGAGCCCTCCCGCCCGGTGCCGTTGCCGACCGCCGCATCCTCCCAGAAGGCGCGCACTTCGTAGAGCAGGGGGAGGCCCGTGCCGCGGCGGGCGAGAAGCGCGGCGAGCGCGCACAGCACCGGCGAATGGGCGTGGAGCTGATCGGGGCGCCACGCGGCGATCACCTGGCGGGCGCGCCGGGCCAGCGCGCCAATCTCGTTGAGCTCGCCGAGCGGCGCACGCGCCGACGCTGGCGGGGCGGTGCGGAAGAAGCGGATGCCGTCCACGATTTCCTCGGCGGACGCGCATTCGCCCTGGCGCGGCCCGGTGACGCAGGCGACGTCCCAGCCGCGTGCCTGCTGCGCCTTGACGATTGCGCGCGTGCGGAAGGTGTAGCCGCTGTGCAGCGGCAGGCCATGGTCGAGGATGTGGAGGACGCGCATGCGCATCCTCCTGCCACGCCCCGCTTAACGCCGCGTCAACCGGGGCGCGCTAGACCTCGTACCGACATAGGGACCCGCACCCCGCTCACCCTGAGCAGGCGGGGGTGAACGCGGAACCGCGACATGGGCGGTTCGACCGGAGGCCGGGGTTGATCGACACGTTCGCGCTGGCGCTGAGCCACGGCCTTATCCTCCTTGCCGCGTGGCGGATCGCGACGCATCCGGACATCGACGATGCGTGATCTCGGCCTCATCGTCTTCCTGCTCGCGATCGTGGCGCTCGGCGTCCGGCGGCCGTTCCTGCTCGTGCTCGGCTATGTCTATGTGGACATCGTCCAGCCGCAGCGTTTCTCCTATTACCTGCTCGCGAGCGCCTCGATCTCGCAGATTTTCGCGTTGCTCGCGCTCGGCGGCTGGCTGCTGTTCGACGCCAAAAACGGCAGCCGCTTCGGCGTCCGCCAGGGGCTGATCGTCGCCCTCCTCCTCTACGTCACCGCCACCACCTTCTCCGGCGCCGACTTCCCCGTCGCCGCGCGCGAGAAGTGGGACTGGGTGATGCCGGCCCTGGTCTTCGCCGCGTTCCTGCCCTCGACGCTCTGGAGCCGCATCCGCATCGAGGCGCTGCTGCTCGTCACCCTGCTCTCGGCCTCGGCGATCATCATCGGCGCCGGCATCAAGACCATGATCTCCGGCGGCGGCTACGGCGCGCAGCTGCTGCTGGTGAACAACAACACCGGCCTTTACGAGGGCAGCATCCTGTCGACGGCGGCGGTCGCCTTCGTGCCGCTGCTGCTCTGGTTCGCACGCCACGGTAGCATCTTCCGACCGGACTGGCGCGTGAAGACCTTCGCTTATGCTTTGGTCTTCGCCTGCCTGCTGATGCCGATCGGCACGCAGGCGCGCACCGGGCTGGTCTGCATCGCGGCATTGGGGCTGCTGATGCTGCGCGCAACCAAGCGCCGCATCCTCTATCTATCCCTGATCGGCCTCGCCGGCCTTGCCGCGCTGCCGCTGCTGCCATCCGCCTTCACCAGCCGCATGGAAACGATCGGCGAATATCAGGCCGACGAATCCGCCTCGACGCGTCTCGCCATCTGGGCCTGGACGATCGACTATGCCGCCGAACACCCGCTCGGCGGCGGCTTCGATGCCTATCTCCAGAACCGCGTCACCGTGCGGACCGTCAGCACGCAGGGCAGCGGCGGCTTCACGGCGGCGAGCGCGCAGACCACCCAGGATGCCGGCCGCGCCTATCACAGCGCTTATTTCGAGATGCTGGGCGAGCAGGGCTTTCCCGGCCTCGGCCTGTGGCTGCTGCTCCACGCCGCCTGCCTGTTCCGGATGGAGGCGCTCCGCCGCCGCTTCCGCCATGCCGAGGGCGACGACGCGTGGATCGCGCCGCTCGCCGGCGCGCTCCAGAACGCGCAGCTCGTCTATCTGGTCGGCTCCCTGTTCGTCGGAATCGCCTTCCAGCCCTTCGCCTACCTGATCCTGGCCGCGCAGATGGGGCTCGACAACATGGCGCGGGCGCGGCGCAAGGCGGCGGCGGCGGTGCCGTGGCACCGGCCGGAACCGCAACCCGCCTGACGGTTCAGGCGGCCTTCTTCTCCATGATCATGCCGGCGGTCCACGCCCAGCGGCCGGCGGCCGGAAGCGCCCGGAACAGCGCCGCATCGGCCCGGTCGAGCGCGTCCAGCGCCGGCTTGAACAGCCGCGGCGCCTTGGCCAGCGCCAGCGCGCCGATCGACAGCAGGGTGTAGTAGCTCAGCTCCACCCGCGCGAAATGACGGCGTGCGGCGGCAAGGTCGGCCATCGTCAGCGGATGCTCGTCCTCCGTTCGCAGCTGCGGTGTCCAGCGCCGGTAGAGGTTGATGACGGGATTGTGGGCGAGCGGCTCCAGGAACAACGCGGTGCCGCCCGGCCGCAGCACCCGTGCGATCGTGGCATAGGCCTTGTCGAGGTCGAGGTGATGGAGAATGGCGCGGCCGATCACCAGGTCGAAGCTCGCGTCCGGGAACTCGAGCTCCTCCGCGTTCATCCGCAGCAGCCGCGTCCGGTCCGCGCAGCCGGCGCTCTCGACCCGGCGGCGGGTTTCCTCGATCGCCTCGTCCGAGATGTCGATGGCGGTGACGTCGGCGCCCCAGCCGCACAACTTCACTGCGTAGGAGGTGTCCCCGCAGCCGAACTCGAGCACCCGGGCGCCGGCCGCGCGGGGGGCCGCCTCCGCTTCGAAGAAGCGATAGGCGACGCGCGGCAGCTCGTAGATCGCGTCGGACAGGCCGGCATGCTGGCCTTCGCCGAACTTGCGGTTGTGGAACTCGCGTTCGGCGGCGAGCCTGCGCTCCAGCTCCCGATCGGAAAGGTCGTGCGTCGTGTCCATGGCTCGCGCGGTACCCGCCCGCGCTTAACATCCGGTGTTCGTTGCCGCCGGAACGAAGCGCGCCCACAATGCTTTGTCGGCGACATGGCGCTCACTTTTTCCGACACCTCGGCACCCGGCATCACCCGCAAGCGCAAGGGCCGCTACTGGCAATATTTCGCCCCGGACGGCGCCCGCATCGCCGACCGCGACGAGATCGATCGATTGAACGCGATCGGCCTGCCGCCGGCCTATGTCGACTGCTGGTTCTGCCCCGATGCGTCCGGACACCTCCAGGCGTTCGGCTTCGACGCGCGCGGGCGCAAGCAATATCGCTACCATCCCGATTACCGCGCCGATCGGGAGACCCGCAAATATGAGCGGCTGGCGGCGTTCGGCCATGCGCTGCCTAAACTCCGCAAGCGCGTGGAAGAGGACCTTGCCGGCAGCCCGACCTCCAAGGAGGCGGTGCTGGCTGCGGTGGTGCGGCTGATCGACAGCTCCCACATGCGCGTCGGCAACGAGGAATATGCCAAGGACAACAAGAGCTTCGGCGCGACCACCCTGCGCAACCGCCACGCCAGTGTCGGACGCGGCAAGCTCAAGCTTTCCTATGTCGGCAAGCACGGCTTCAAGCGCACCGTGACCTTGACCGACAAGAGCCTGGCGCGCGTCGCCAAGCGCACGCAGGACTTGCCCGGTCAGCACCTCTTCCAGTTCGAAACGGACGACGGCGATGTCTGTCCGGTCACCTCCAGCCACGTCAACGCCTACATCAAGGATGACATGGGCGACGAGTTCACCTCCAAGGATTTCCGCACCTGGGGCGACAGCGTGATCGCCTTCCAAGCGATGGAAGAGCGCGCCGACGAGAAGCTGAAGCTGAAGACGGTAATCGCGCCCGTCGCCGAGGCGCTCGGCAACACGCCGGCGATCAGCCGCAAATCCTACGTTCATCCGGCGCTGATAGAAGCCGCCAAGGACGCGGGCGCGATCGGCGACAAGAAGCTGCCGCGCCCGAGCAAATATCTGAGCGCACATGAGCGCGGCCTGATCGCCTTCCTCGAAGCCTTGCCGGTGGAGGAAGCAAAGGCAAAGGACCGGCAGGCGGCCTGAGCCTCGCCTGGTCGCTGCGAGGAGCGATATGACGATCACCAGCGGCATCGCCGCCACCGAGAACCTGTCCGAACGGGCAAGCGCCTTCGTGCGCGAGACCGGTGCATGGCTTTCCGGCAACAGCCTCGACATCCTGCTCGCTGCGGCCGCGGCGCTGGCCGTTGTCTTCGCGCTGATCGGCCTGCGCGCGCTCGGTCACCGTCTGATCGGCCAGGCGGAGAGCGTCCAGTGGCGGGTGGTGCTCGGCCGGGTGCTCGCCAAGACCAGCCTGTTCTTCATCGTCGCCTGCGCGCTGGAGCTGGTCGCGGAAAATGCCGAGACGCCGCCGGCGCTGCTCCGTGCGATCAATATCGCCTTCACCGTCGCGGCCGCGATCCAGGCGGCGGTGTGGGCGCGCGAGCTGATCCTCGGCTTCGTGCAGCACCGCGCCGGCGCGCAGGGCGACGATCAGCGGCTCGGCTCCGCGCTCGGCATCATCCGCTTGCTGGTGACGATCGCGCTGTTTGCCATCGCCATCATCGTCATCCTCGACAATCTCGGCGTTAACGTCACCGGCCTGGTCGCCGGCCTGGGTATCGGCGGCATCGCCATCGGCCTTGCCGCCCAGGGCATCTTCAAGGATCTGTTCGCCGCGCTGTCGATCATCTTCGACAAGCCGTTCCGCAAGGGCGACGGCGTCAAGTTCGATCAGGTCAACGGCTCGGTCGAGCAGATCGGCCTCAAGACCACCCGCATCCGCGCGCTGTCCGGCGAGGAAATCGTCGTCTCCAATGCGATGCTGCTGGACAAGCAGATTCACAATTTCGCCAACCTCGATCACCGGCGGATCGTGCTGGTCTTCGGCATCACCTACGAAACGCCGGTGCCAGTGCTGCGCAAGGTTCCGGAGCTCTGCCGCGCGACCGTCGAGAGCCACGAGCATGCCCGGCTGGTGCGCTGCGGCCTCGTCAACTTCGCCGCCTCCAGCCTCGATCACGAGCTGCAGTTCGACATCCACTCGGCCGATTACGAATATGTCTTCTCCACCAAGGCGGCGATCATGCTGGAGCTGCTGGAGGCGTTCGCGGCCGAGGGCATCGCCCTGGCCTATCCGACGCAGGTGTCCTACACTGCGGCGCCCGACGGACGGCTGATCCTGCCTTATCCGGACGTGCAAAAGGTGGACGCGCACCTGGCGCGCGGCTGACCGCGCAGGCCGTCAGGCGGCCTGCGCCATTTCCTTGGCGAAGGCGCGATCGTCCAGCATCGCGCGCCACTTCTCGATGGTCATCGCGTCCAGATATTCGCGCTGCATCTGCGGCGTCAGCACCTCGATCATCTGGCAGTCGTCGATCCAGACCTCGATCACGCCGAACGCGCCGCCGCGCTTGAAATAAGCGGCCGGCCAATGTTCGGCCGCGGCGATCGCCAGGACCGCGTCCACGTCCATCTTCGTACCGATCGCGAAATGAGTCGCGTTGCAGCGGCGCGGCGTCGATGCCAGCCCGCGCGCGCCCGCGGCGCCGGGCACCAAAGCCGTGCCGCGCGGATAGACCTCGATCATGGTGCCGCGGCCGTCCTCCACCAGCGCCATCCACGACCCCTTGGCGACCGGCGGAAACGGCGCGGCCTGCCCGCCCATCAACGTCGCGAGCACCTCGGCGGTGCGACGCGGATCATCGGCCTCGATCGAAACGTGGAAGAGCATGGCTGGTCCCTTTTTTCGTCCGTCTGCTGCGACATACGGGCCCGGACGGCGGCGGGACGCAGCGGAGCGACGGGCATGATGCCGTCTTCGATCAAGCGACCAGTCTGCGGATGCCTGCGACGAACCCGTCGCCTCGGGAGGCTCAGATGCCGACATCCTCCAGGCTGAGCAGGGTCGCGTTGCCGCCGGCGCTGGTGGTGTCCGTGCTCGTCACCCGCTCGGCGCAGAAGCGCGGCAGATAATGCGGACCCCCTGCCTTCGGGCCGGTGCCGGAGAGCCCCTCGCCGCCGAACGGCTGCGAGCCGACGATCGCGCCGATCATCGAGCGGTTGACGTAGAGGTTGCCGACCCGGGCGAGCGCCTCCGTCTCCTCGGCCGATCGCGCGATGCGGCTGTGCAGGCCCATGGTCAGCCCGAAGCCGCTATGGTTCACGCGCCGGATCGTGTCGGCGAGCATCCCCGCTTTCCACGTGGTGACGTGCAGCAGCGGGCCGAACCACTCCTTGTCCACGTCTTCGATGCGCTCCACCCCGATCAGCGTCGGCGGCACGAACAGGCCGTCCGCAGGCGCCTCGATCGTGTGGAGCCAGCTGTTCCGCATGGCGGAACGGCGCGCCATCAGGCGCTCGTAGGCGGCCGCGTCGATCACGGGCCCGACGTCGGTGCGCGGATCGCCGGGATCGCCGACGATCAGCGTGTCCATTGCCCCCTTCAGCATCTCGATCGTGCGCTCCGCCACCTCCTCCTGCAGAAGGAGCACGCGCAGCGCCGA
>SXGU01041570.1_pt1 | contig 14344 bp, 16 predicted proteins | sample 3174531 | NCBI WGS metagenome assembly SXGU01 (sample SAMN11356863, study PRJNA531348) | freshwater metagenome | isolation source: freshwater sample F1-140 | place: China: Fuxian Lake, Yuxi | collected 2017-12-25
AAACTCCGCATAGTTTCGTATCGCTGAAGTTTTCTCAAACCGATCGGCAATGTTCGCCGCTTCCGAAGCCATGCGTTGCAATTTGGCTTCATCCGCAAGGAGAGCCCGAGCCTTCGCCGCAATATCCTTCGAAGAACCGTCGGTGAACATGCCATTGATGCCGTCGACGATCACATCAGGCATGATGCCCACCCGCGTTGCGAGTACGGGTACGCCTAAGGCCATCGCCTCGATGGCGACTCTCGGGTTTCCTTCACTCCGTGAATTCATCAGAAGCAAACGTCCGGATGCAATGGTAGGGAGGACATTCTGCGCAGTAGGCAACCAGCCGGCGAACGTCACTCTCGAGGAAATCCCAAGCGAACGCACAAGCATCTCCGCTCGATGTCGGACCGGACCGTCTCCGATGACGAGGAGCGTTGCCTTGGGCAAGAGCCCGACGGCACGAATCACCTGCATCAATCCCTTGTTGTGCACAAGCCGTGCAGCGAAGACCAGATCAAATTTCTTCTCTGCATTTTTCGCATTCATCACCGATGTGCGATCCAGATACACCGAGGGGACAATACGGATTGCCTCCGGCTTCGCTCCCCACCCAACCAATAGCCGCTGAACTGTTTCATTCACGACTCGCACCAATGCAAAATGTTTGATGTGTGACGCAAGAAAAACGCGGGAAAGAATGCGTCCGATGTACTCATGCAAAGACGAAGCCTTCGGCCACCCGACGATGTGATGAATTTCAAGAACGGCGGGAATGTCGACTTGTCCTGAGCTTTGTCGAAGGATTTTCCGCTTCAGAAGCCGCGCACCAATACCGTTGTAGAAGGGCGGATAGTCATGCACGGTCATGACATCGTGATGATGAGCTTGAAAAAGCTCCCGTCCTTTTTTCAAAATCCAGAACGGCTGATACCAAAGACCTCGAGACGAGGGGTGAATGTACACGTTGTCATACAGCACCCGTACTTGTCGCGACGAACGAACGCTCGGACAGAGAATATCAATGCGTTCGAAATGTTTGCAGAGCTCGGAGAGAGTTTCTAAGAAAGCGCCTGCTTTGCCGGCTGCAAGCATTCGATCGCCGGAGATCATGAGCAGTTTCATAAAGAAGCAATCAATTGTACCCAATCCTGAGCCACTTGAGCATACGTACGAACGGGCACCCTGCGCTCATCACCATTCGAACGGGCCATGTATTCGCGCACCGCTCGCACAATATCGGAAACAGTCCGCAAAGGTCGCAGATGCATTACTCCCTCCGGCTTCAAGCCCGTCTCATCTGTCAGAAGAACCGGCAAGCCTTCGGAGATCGCTTCCAATGCAACGTTGGGGCTGATCTCCGTCACGGACGGAAGAATGAGCACATCGTGTTCCAAAAATGTCCGTCTCTTTTCTTCGCCTGCTACGGGCGGACGAAATTCTACTCTACTGCCAAGCCCGAGAAGTCCGGCGCGCGCACGAAGTCTTCCTTCAAGAGGACCGCATCCAACCAACGTCAGCGAGACATCGGGCATCGATGCAACCGCATCCAGAAGAACGGGAAGGTTTTTAAATCCGACGAAGCGACCCATGAAAAGAAGCCTGAGAGGACTGCATGACGGGGGACGGGAGTTAGGGACGGGGGTAGAGGACGGCACAGCATTCTCAATCACGATGCTTTTCGGCAATTCTGCATACGCATGCTCATGAATTTTTCTCTGAAAATCTGTGGAATACACAAGGACATCGAACGACCGAAGAATGGCTTCCATAAAGGATGTATTCAATAACTTCCAAAAACCGAATGACGAGCCGTACCACTCGCGGAGACTCTTCATTCCTCCTCCATCCGTATACCTCTCCCAAAAAAAATCCCCGCCGAGACGCAGAATTTTCTTCGGCTTCCTTAACCCCGATAATAGAAGAGGAACACCCGTACTCACCGACGAGAGTGCAATCACCGCATCGGCATCGGCGCCGTATTTCCGAAGTGCCCTTCTGTACCCTCGCCACCTGGACAACACAGTCCCCGACTTCGGCACGAATACGATGCTCAATCTCGGATCTTCAATCATCAACTTCCGACCGTACGTGACGACCGTGACTCTGTGCCCGAGCTTCAAAAACTCTTCGGCGAGCTTCGTGCTATAGGTCGCAGGTCCGCCGATTGCCGGAGGGAAAATGCCTGTTGCAAGGAGGATGTGCATGGAGAGAGTCTAGGATTCAAGACGAAGGAAGAGTCTCGCTAATATAGAGAAAATATTATATAATACTATTATGGGTGAAGCTACAACAGGACAAGAAAGTGTCCCTATCGTACAGGCATCGCGCATGAGACAGTACTTCATGCCCGGAGATCATATTGAGTTCAAGAGGTTTGATGAAGAAATTGTCGGACACCATACGGAACCAAAGGCGAACGATCTCAGAGAGATACGCCGAGATATTCTCTGCAATATCCTGCGTGAGTGTGCGAAAGCAAAACGAGAGATCCCTCTCGATCTTCTCCTCCGAAGGGTTCAGGATATTTTTCAAGCACGGGCTATCGGCAAGCCACCGACGGAAACGAAGCAGGAGAGAAGTCTCTTTCAAGGAATAATGATGGATATCATTCAATTCATCTCCGCGGATCAATCAGTACGCATCGACCGCGCTGGAAGTCTGGAAAAAGACTTGCGACAACAGTCCATTGTGAAAAGACAAACGGAAGTCGGGCAATATGTGAAAACAGCACTCGAGGCAAACCAACCTTCATGATAGACGTGAGGCATACCAATTGATCGTTTTCTCGAGCCCCTCTTCAAAGCGAACTTTTGGCTTCCAGCCGAGCTTCTTGGTTCCCGATGAATCGAGCGCGTATCGCCAATCGTGACCCGGACGATCTTTCACGAACGTCAGCAAACTTTCGGGCTTCTGAAGAATCTTCAGAATTGCTGACGCGACATCGATGTTCGTTTTTTCGCTGTCCGCTGAAATATTGAAGAGACCGCATGCGTCGAATGCCTTCGGCGCTTTCAAGATCATCTCAATGGCATCCGTATGATCGGTGACATACAGCCAGTCACGCTTATTTTTTCCTGAGGCATAGATCGGAATCGGAAGATCTTGAAGAGCGCACCGAATGACCGTCGGAATGAACTTCTCGCCTGCCTGATGCGGACCGAAGTTATTCGTGCAACGAGAGATCGCCGCCTTGATGCCATACGTGCGAACGGCGGCCTGGACCAGAAGGTCACCCGATGCCTTGCTCGCCGCGTACGGCGAACTCGGCTTCATCGGGTCATCCGCGCGCTTCGGCACATCGGCATCGGTGAGATCGCCAAAAACTTCATCCGTCGAAATATGCAGGAAGCGAACGGTCGGATTCGATTTGCAGACTTCAATCAGACTCGCGGTTCCGAGAACATTCGTATGCAGGAACGGAAACGGATCTTCGATGCTGCGATCCACATGCGTTTCGGCCGCAAAATCGACGATCGTATCGATGGAATGTTCTTTCACGAGCTTCTTTAGGAGCTCGGTGTCGGCAATGTCACCCTGAACGAACGTCATGCTCCCTCTCACCGCATCCAGAAAATGGATGTCCGCCGCATACGTCAGCTTATCGAGCACGACGACCGTGTCCCTTGGGAACGCTGCAACGTGACGGAGAACAAAGTGCGAACCGATGAAGCCGGCAGCGCCGGTCACGAGGAGATTCATGCCACCATTCTAGCAAGAACACAAAGAAAATGTCAGAATACAGCCATGAAAGGCGTTCTCATCTGCGGCGGAAGCGGGTCAAGGCTGAAGCCTCTGACCGACATCACGAATAAGAGCCTGCTGCCCGTCTACGACAAACCGCTGATTCTCTACCCTCTGCAGGTCCTTCTGGACGCCGGAATCAACGACATTGCCGTGGTGACCGGCAACGAGCACATGGACCAGATGGCGGCATTCCTCGGCAGCGGAAAGCGATTCGGCTGCACCTTTCACTACTGCGTACAGGACAAACCAAACGGCATTGCACAAGCTTTGGGGCTTACCGAGAGCTTCGCAAACGGCGAAGACATCTGTGCCATCCTCGGGGACAACATCTTCTTCGATGATCTTTCGGGCATCATCAAAGCGTTCAAGAAAGGCGCTCACCTGTTTCTGAAGGAAGTGCATGATCCAGAGCGCTTCGGTGTCGCAACGATGAAAGGCGACAAGGTCGCATCGATCGAAGAGAAGCCCCTCAAGCCGAAAAGCAATCTCGCAGTCACCGGCTGCTACGTCTACGACAACGACTGCTATGCCTTCATCAAAAAAATGAAACCCTCGAAGCGAGGAGAACTGGAGATCAGTGATGTCAGCCGCTGGTACGCCGAACGGGGAGAGGCAATCGGGACGATGCTGCAGGAAGAGTGGATTGATGCCGGAACATTCGAAAGCCTCTTCAGAGCGGCGGAACTGGTGCGAGCCAGACGATAATTGACAATATTTAATTTTAAAGTATAATATATTTTATGGAAATCCTTCGTTTTTCATTGCCTGAGCATGATGTGGGAGACGAGTGGAGATTCGTACGAAATCTTCGCCAGATTGGGATTTCTGAAGGTAGCATCCACATAGACAAGAAACTGGCACCTCCGCATATCATCGTCGAAATCTACTCTCGCGAAATTGGGGATGTGGTCAGAACCATTGCAAGAATTCGCCATTTGAACCGCGAACAAGCACCACCCGTTGAAGAATTGAATCGCTAGCTCGCCTTATTCGTTCGCTGGTCCCACCCGCCTTGAATGACCGGACCAAGCGTCCCGTCTGGAAGAGGCTGTCTGTACTCCGCTTCGATTTTCGAGAAGCTGAACGTGATCTGATCGCTGATGCCGTCCCCGTGCACATTGCCGACCGTCTTGTACGAAAGCACCTGCGCATTCGTCAGTGTCCACTTCAGAAAATCCTGCTGGCTGCCGCGGATCTTCACGCTGAGAACGATGCGCGGTATTTTCGTGCCACCGGCACCATAGAGAAAGAATTTCGGTGATGCGCTGCTTGCAGGCATGGTGACACGGAATCCATCCATCGTCGGACGAGAAGCATTGATGGCCCTTCCCTCTTCCCAACTGAACGAATCGACGACGATCTCATTCTTGTGTTTGGCATCATTTGCGTCTCCTGCGATCGTATCGACTTTCAGAAATAAATCATACGCCGGACCGCCGGACACATTTTCCTTCGCAAGAGCGGTCAAAATTCCCGTCGGATGGGTGACCGTCGGAAGAGCAGAGCGTTCTGCTGCGAGAGTGAACACGAAGGATAGGCCTGCAACGAAAGAGAGAGCCACGGCAAGACGCTTTTTCGTGCAACGGAGAGGAAAACTCGTGCGAAGAAACATTGGAGGATGGGAACGTTGGCACTCATCGTACTGCCGGGAGATGAAAGAGCACAACTCGGTATACAATACGACCATGATGCGCACGGTCATCGCAACCGATGGAAACGGCAATGATCTCGGAGACGTCGGACTCCTTGCCGCTCATACCGGTACGGGAACGCTCCACAGGGCTTTTTCGGTCTACGTCTTCAATCCAGAGAAAACGAAAATGATCATCCAGAAACGGAGTGACAAAAAAATGCTTTGGCCTCTGATCTGGGCGAATACATGCTGCAGCCATCCGATGCGAGGTGAAGCAGCCGGCGAAGCCGGAGAGCGAAGACTGAAAGAGGAACTTGGGTTCACCGTCCCGCTCCGGGAAGGCACGTCATTCGTGTACCGCGCAGTCGACCCGAGCGGCAAGGGATTGGAGCACGAGTACGATACGATCCTGATCGGCTCCGCACCGGAAGATCTCATCCTCAAACCAAATCCCGACGAAGTGTCGGAATGGACATGGATCGACCTTCCGTCTCTGCAGGCGGATATGGAAGCGAAGAAAGATTCGTACGCACCTTGGTTCCATCTGGGGCTTTCCAAAGCAATTTCCTGTCTCAAGCAATGAAGGAACAGCACCCTCTGCACCTGGCGATCATTCCCGACGGCAACCGTCGTTGGGCGCGTGAACACAAGCTGGAAGCCGTGTGGAAGGGGCATGAGAAAGCGATCGAAAACTTCCGCACGCTCACGGACTGGTGCAGGAAAGACCCGCGTATTTCCATCCTGACCGTCTGGTGTTTTTCGACCGAGAACTGGAAGCGCGAAGAGAAAGAAATCTCGATGCTGATGAAAATGCTTGAAGACTATCTTCGGAAAGAAAAATACGGACTGAAAGAGAACGGCACACGCTTCGTGCATTCGGGTCGTCGCGACCGCATTCCCGCAACACTCAAAAAGATGATCGAAGAAACGGAAGAGGAAACAAAAGATGAGAACAAGTTCACGCTGCACCTTGCCGTCGACTACGGCGGTAAAGACGAAGTGATGCGAGCCTTTCACAAGGCGATGACACATGAAAAAAAGACAGCGATGACGGAAGAAGACCTGCGGAGTCACCTCGATCATCCGGAACTTCCGGACATCGATCTGATCCTCCGATCATCCGGCGAGCAGCGCACCAGCAACTTCTTCCTGTGGCAGAGCGCGTATGCCGAATGGATCTTCAGCCCGAAGTATTTTCCGGATATCGGCATCACAGATCTGGATGAAGCGGTGAAAGAATATGAAAAGAGAAAGAGAAGATTCGGAGGATAACCATGGCATTCATGTCGCGACGTTCCGCCTCCGCCGCCGGCAAGATCATCCTCAGCGGCGAGTACGCCGTCGTATTCGGAAAGAAAGGCATCGCGATTTCCTCGAAATCCAACATGATTATTTCGTTGGATGAAAGCCAAAAGGACGATGGCCTGACCGTCGTATGGAATCAAAATATCGTGGATCCGGTTTGGACCGTGTACGCACAAAAAGTGGCGACAGCGATCGTCGAACGAACGCAGCCGCTCTCCGGCACCCTCGTGATCGAAAACCGTCTTCCTCTCGGAAAAGGCATGGGGTCTTCCACCGCACTGATCGTCGCCATGTGTCGTTGCATGCTCGGAACTGACTGCAAAGAAACCGCTTTGGCAATCGAGAATGAGCTGAACCCCGGGAACAGCGGCATCGACTTCGCCGTCATTTGGGAAGAGAGACCGATTCTCTTCTCCAGAGGCAAAGCCCCCGAAGTGATCGAACTGCCTGAACACCTGCTTGCGGGAAGCAGCCTGATCGATACCGGAAAACCGAATGAAACAACTCCAGAACTCGTCAGCTGGGTACGACAGCGCTATGAAGCGGGAGAGTCGTCGGTCGTGAAGGCCATCGAAACAATTGGTAACTGCACGGAGAGAATTCTCTCCGGCGAACCGCTGAAGAACGTTATGCACGATCATCACCAAGCACAGGTCGCACTCGGAGTCGTGCCCGAGGCCACGCAAAAAATCATTGCCGATATCGAAGCGAAAGGCGGCGCTGCGAAAGTGATCGGGGCGGGCGGGAGAACGGAGGGAGGCGGGATGGTGTTGGCGATACCTGCATGAACTCGATACTCTTCTATCTCCTATGAATATCATCGCACATTCATCGCCGAATATCGCCCTCATCAAGTACTGGGGAAACCGTGACGATGCACTGCGTCTCCCTGCTGCAGACTCGCTCTCGATGGTACTGGATTTCCCAACAGTGAAAGCTGAGATCGAACCTGCAAAAACGTTCGCTGTTCGATCGTACGATCACGAAGGCATCGAAAAGCCACAGAGTGAAGCATCGATCAATCGCCTGAAGAAACATTGGGAACTTTCGAAGCAATTTCTGGAAAAGATCGGATACGCTCAGGACATTCCGCAGGAGGTCTCCATCACGATCCATTCCGGTATTCCTCCTGCCATCGGCATCGCATCGTCGGCAGCCGTCTTCAGTTGTCTCGGCGAAGCCTACGGCGCACTCGTAAAAGGCAAAGCGCTCACGCGCGAACAGGTGAGTATCCTCAGTCGCATCGGCTCCGGCTCCGCCGGACGTAACTCTTTTGGCGGATACGTCGCACTCGAGAACCATGGTGAAGGAATCGGATCGGCATACGGAAGACAGATCGCCGATGAGCACCACTGGCTCCTGCATGACATCATCATCGTTCCGAGCTGCGAGGCGAAAAAAGTGGGATCGACCGAAGGGCACGCGCTCGCTTCCACGAGCCCTCTCTTCAAGAAGCGGCTCGAGCAGATTCCAAGACGCATGCGAGAATGCATCGATGCACTAAAAACGAAGGACTTCGAAAAACTGCAGCGGGTATCTGAAGAGGATGCTCTCGACATGCACCGCGTAATGCAAACGCAGACACCACCACTCGAATACCTCACCGACGCAACACATCGGATCATCCGTGACATCGAAAAACTTCGAACGAACGACAAGCTAAACGTTCTCTATACGATGGACGCCGGCCCGACCGTACATTTGATCTGCACCGAAGACAGTAGAGGAGCAGTGGAAACATTCGCACAGCAACAGAAAGATTGCATTGTTTTTAAGGCGAAAACAGGAAATGGATCCCGCCTGATACCAAAGTAAGCTACATCCAAAGGGCAGGAAAGCGGCCACAGGTGGGGGTCTGCTGGCGGGTATTGGCCGCGACGCGCTTCTTTTGGTTCTTTTCTTGTCGCTCGGACAAGAAAAGAACGCAGAAAGAATGTTACAATCCTCGCCTCATGGACCTCCGTAACCTCCCCGAACAACTCAGCTCCCTCCAGCGCATCAATCAGCGCCGAACGCTCATCGAACGCGAACTCGGCATCGATCTCAAGCATCTTGATCCGAAGGAAACTCTCATCGGTGAAAGCGAAAAAAAGAACTGCGAGCAGATGTTCGGCATGATCTCCGTTCCCGTCGGATACGCAGGCCCGCTGAAGCTAACGTTCTCCAATAACCACGCCGGCGAGCTGCACCTGCCTCTTGCAACGACCGAAGGCGCACTCGTCGCCAGTGTGAACAGGGGCTGCAAAGCGATATCGGGTGCCGGACTCGTCATCACCAAAACGATTCATCACGGCATCACGCGTTCGATCGCCTTCCGTGCACCATCATCCTCCAAGGTGCAGGAGCTGGTCGATGCGATTAGAAAACAGGAGACCGTATGGAAAGCGGTTGCGAAAGCCACAAGCAATCACCTGAGCGTGAAGTCGTACACCATCGATCTGCAAAAGCAGTACGTCTTCTTCACGATTGCCTGCGATACGGATGAAGCGATGGGGATGAACATGGTGACGATTGCTGCACAGGCAGTCGCAGACTGGGTGACCGCAACCGTCGGAGGAGTGAAGTGCATCACGATCGCAGCAAACGTCGACAGCGACAAGAAGCCAAGCAAACGCACGCACGATCTCGGACGCGGATTCGAAGTCCATGCAAGCGCGGTGCTCAGCAAAGAAATCATCGAAAGCGTTCTGAAGACGACACCGGAGGCGATGAAGCAGGTTGCCGATGCAAAACTTACCCACGGCTCTCTCCTTGCGGGAGCGCTCGGTTCGAATCTGCACGCAGCGAATATCATCGCCGCTCTCTACCTCGCAACCGGTCAGGACATCGCACACACCGTCGAAGGGTCACTCACGGATACGACCGTCGAAGAAACATCGAGCGGGCTGAAAATTTCCGTTCGCGTTCCCGCAATCCTCGTCGGTGTTCGCGGCGGAGGCACGACTCTTCCCGCTCAGTCCCAATGCCTAGAGCTGCTCATGAAGAACAAATCCGGACTATCAATCAAGCAGCAACTCGCAGAGAGTATTGCAGCGGCAGTGGTCGCCGGTGAAGTATCGCTTTTAGCGGCGCAGGCCGGACATGAACTTGCGAAGGCGCATCACACTCTTGCAAGGTAATTTGACTTTTACAATATAAATGTTTTTATAATATTAATGGAAGCAATTGATCACCTTGAGGATGCTGCATTTCGTTTTGCAGATGCGAATCAGAGTTTTTCAATGGCTGGAATTTTAGGTGCAACAACGGACCAAGTGAAAGCTATCAAAGGTGGCTACCAACACACCATGCGCCGAGAATTAAATACATACTGCGATCAAGCGCAGCGTGTGTGTCAGTCATACAGGCCGGATCAGTACGCAAACTCCATGCAACGCGCCGTTGCGCAAAATGCATCTCCAAGAATCAAAGAAATGGTCCAATGGCTGCTCGACGGAAAATGTGTCTGCCCATTCGCAAAAATTTCAGCGGAGAAAGATCGTATCGCATGGTGCGAGCCAGCGGATATTGAGAATCTGGAAGCATTGCAAGCAATGCTGCAGCAATGCATTCTGGAATTCCTCGCGATCGGGCGCTACGGAAACATGATCATCGCAGATCCGAATCTCTCGAATGAAAAAGAATCAATGCGACAGTCTGGAAAAATTATTCTGCGGGAGCTTGGTGTGGCTGCCGAAGCCGTTGAATCGATGCTTCGAGGGGAAACAAGGGATTCATCGGAAGTGCAATTTTCGAGAGAAATCGTAGAAAGCCTTCAGGCAAGAAGCTACGTCAAAGGATTCACGATATTCGACATGGATGTGTTTTCTTTCTATATGGGAAGAGGATACGAAGATGAGAAAACGGCGAATGGGAAAGCCCACCCAAGACTCGGAGACAATATAGTTGTCTGCACCTGGAACGGAGACATTCTGACTGCGCCGGAAGAAGCACAGCAGGAAATTGCCAAACGTTGTCGTGAAATCCTCGGCTACAACATGGATGGAGGGGCATTCGTATTCTGAATCGAACAAAAAAACGCTAGGATGATGGTCTCGTATGCATGCAGCCATCCTCTCTTTCGGCCGTTACATCCCAAGAAACCGCATCGAAGCGAAAGTTATTGCTCTGCACTGGAAGCGGGGAACGGAACAGGCGGATGGACTGGGGATCATCGAAAAATCTGTTCCTTCCTCGGACGAAGATACGTTCACGATCGCCTGGGAGGCAGCGAAGATCGCACTGCAGAGCATCGATCCACAATCGATCGGTGCGGTGTTCGTCGGTTCGGAGAGCCATCCCTATGCCGTGAAACCGACGAGCGGGATGCTTGTGAGTGCGCTCGGTGTGAATCACTTCTGCCATGCGGCGGATCTTGAATTCGCCTGCAAAGCCGGAACCGCGGCGATGCAAATCGTGTGCTCGATGGCCGAGAGCAAGCAGATCAAATGCGGACTGGCGATCGGTTCGGATACGGCGCAGAGCAAGCCCGGTGATGCACTCGAGTACTCGGCTGCCGCAGGAGCGGCGGCATTCGTCATCGGTCTGCCGACGAAAACGCAGGCAGGCATTTGTACGATAGAAAGGACGCTTTCGTACACGACCGATACTCCCGATTTCTGGCGCAATGCGGAAGAAAAATATCCATCCCACGCAGGACGATTCACGGGTGAACCCGCATACTTCCACCACGTCGAGCTCACGGCAAAGAAAATTTTGGAGGAAGCGAAGCTCAGCCCCGAGGATATCGACCACGTCGTGCTTCACATGCCGAATGCAAAATTCCCTCTGCAGGCGGCGAAGAAACTGGGCTTCACCGATGAGCAGCTGAAGCTCGGCTTCATCGTCCCACACATCGGCAACACCTACTCCGCCTGCTCCCCTCTCGGGCTCACCTTCGTTCTGGAGCAGGCAAAGAAAGGTCAAAAAATCTTGCTCGTCTCGTACGGCTCCGGAGCGGGATCCGATGCCTTCCTCATGACGATGCTCCGCGACGGCACGCCACTGCCAGTTGGAAACACCGAAAAAGAGCTTCGGCACCTGACGTACGCGGAATATTTGCAGGAGAGCAAGATACTGATGTAAGGAATACTTGCTCCGAGAAAAGAACTAGAAGATACTTCTTGAGTATTTCCTCATTTCATATGAGTGAGCAGATCCATCCCAATAGTGAAATCAAAGATCTAAAACCAGAAAATCACCGATTTCCGCGTGCAGGAGAAATAACGACATTAGCAATCGCTGCATTGATCACGGCAGGTATTGTTGAATATGCGGATAAACAAGAGTGGACTGATGCAATGTACGAGCAAATGGAAGAAACAATTGGTTGCTCAAGAGAAACCAGTAAGACAATCATGCATATTGAAGAAGTGGTAACGCTCACAGTAGCTGGAGCGATAGGACTAATTATGATGAGAAGAACCGATGCAGCTAGTGCTGCAAAAAAACATGCCAAAGAGGCAGCTACTCCCTAAGCCCACTTTCCTGTACACTCTTCCAGTCCTATGCGTGAGACTGTGTATGTCCTTGGAGGTGGCCAGACCCGCTTTGGCGAGCTGTGGGCGAAATCCCTTGCGGATCTGATCCGCGAAGCGGTCGATGCGGCAATCACGAACACCGGCATCTTGCCGACGGACATCGATATGGTGGTGATCGGCAACATGGTCGGAGGGGAAACGGCAGAGCAGGCGCATCTTGGAACGTTTGCGAGCAGTTTGCTGCCGCATCATCCGCCGGCACTCAGGGTCGAGGCCGCATGCGCCTCAGGAGGGCTTGCCATTCATACGGCGTGCGCATTTCTTGAGAGCGATAAAGCGGAGACGATTCTTGTGATCGGTGCAGAGAAGCTGACAGACGTCGCAGGAGAGATCGTCACAAGCGCCTTGATGCATGCGGGTGACGCCGAGAAAGATGGCATTGCAGGACTGACCTTCCCCTCAATATTCGCTCTGACTGCGAATGCATACATGCACGAGCATGGGCTCCGGCGCGAAGACTTAAGTCTCGTTTCCGCCTGTTCACACAAAGCAGCAGTCAAAAATCCGTACGCGCAGTTCCGAAAAGAAATTCCTGCGGCGACGATCTCGAAGAGCCCTCTGGTCGCAGATCCGCTTCGTCTCCTCGACTGCTCCCCCATCAGCGATGGGGCCGCTGCAATCATTCTCTCGACAAAGAAAGAATCGTCGGTACGTATCGCTGCATCGCAACTTGCAAACGAATCCCTAAGCCTCGCCGACAGGGAAAGCCTGACATCATTCGTCTCGACGCGAACGGCATTCGCATCGGCACTGAAGGAGGCGAACTGGAATAAAGATGACATCGACTGCATCGAACTGCATGACTGCTTCTCGATTGCCAGCCTCATCCACCTCGAAGATTGCGGCTTCACCGAAGCGGGAAAAGCCATCACGCTGTTCCGAAATAACGATACGGATGCGAACGGTGCGCTGCCTGTGAACCCGAGCGGCGGACTGAAGGCGTGCGGCCACCCGATTGGCGCAACAGGGGTGAAGCAGGTGCTCGATTGCTTCAAGCAACTGACGGGCAATGCTCCAAATCAGGTTCAGGACGCGACCCGTGTCATGGCACATAACCTCGGCGGCGTCGGCGCAACATGCACGGTGCACCTGCTCGAATCACTTTCCTGAATTACTTTCGCACTTACTCACTTACGTACTTTCGCACTTGGATAGAATCCCCTCCCTCCACCGTCGCATCAAGAAAATACAGGAAACGACCATGCAAGCTGGAACCATCCTGAGTTTCACGACGGTGCGTCATCCGCCTGCAGGATTCGGCACAGAACCCTATACCGTTGCGCTCATCAGGCTGCAGAACGGAACGAAGGTACTGGCGCAACTCACGAGGAACAGCGTGCCCCCTGCTATCGGGTCAACGGTCATTCCTCATATGCGCAAAATCCGCACGATGCGCAACGGGCTCTTTGTGAATGATCTGAAGTATGAGGTGGTCGCGAAGAAAACCGAACCGATGTTCACGGTGACATCGTACGTTCTGGCGGTTTCAGGACCGTCCGGTGTCGGAAAAACAACCATCGCAAGAGCCCTCCTGTCGCTGTTTGCAACGTATGCCGAGCAAGTTCCCATTATCACGACCCGTAAAGCAAAGCGGGGAGACCTGGAACCGTACATCCATGTCGATGAAAAAGCATTTACCTCCATGATTGAAAAAGGCGAAATCGTCAGTCACACGTCCATGCCTTCGAAATCCGAAACACGAAAGTACGGCTATCGCCTGAAAGACATTGAGGCGATCTGGAAGAAGGGAAAACTTCCGATCGTCGTCACCGAAATCCATCTGCTCTCCGGACTGGTGCAAACGCTCGGACGTCGCGCCGTCCTCAGCTGCGGCCTCCTTCCGCCGGGACATTCCCGCAGAGCCATGCTCTCAGCGTTGTTGCACCGCCTGCGCACGCGCGGACGCGACAGCGAGACGCAGATCGAGGAACGCTTGAAAGTCGCTGAAGCAGATCTGAACGCCTTCGACGATCATGCCCACCTCTTCGACCACCTCCTCATCAACGACAGGCTGGAGACATGCATCGAATCGATACGAGATATTGCCGTCTCAAAGCGGTAAACGGAGGGTTTGCCTGAAAAAATTTCATCAAAAAACAGAAGCCGCATACCATGAGCGAATGGGAGATTTACGCAACATGCTCAGGGAAAACAGAGA
>SXGU01557850.1_pt1 | contig 14337 bp, 11 predicted proteins | sample 3174531 | NCBI WGS metagenome assembly SXGU01 (sample SAMN11356863, study PRJNA531348) | freshwater metagenome | isolation source: freshwater sample F1-140 | place: China: Fuxian Lake, Yuxi | collected 2017-12-25
AAGACCCCCTTGGCCACGCGCCGGAAGATCATGAAGAAGCGCTCCGGGTCCCCCGGGCCGTAGATCGCCGCCGGCCGCAGGATGACGGTCGCCATCCCCTGGCGCGCGAACTCCGCCACCACCTCCCGTGGCTTCAGGCGCCTGCCGTCGACCCAGAGCCGCTCGACCAGCGCCGCCGTGGTCTGCATCAGGAGGATGTCCCTGGCGATCGCCGCCTCGATGCCGGGCCGCAGCACCTTCACCGCAACCTCGCGCCCGTCTCGCAGGGTCGCGAAGTGCACCTGCGCGATTGACGCGCTGGCGACGCACTCGCGGCCGAACACCGGGAACACCTCGTCCAGCCGCGCGCCGAGCGAGCGTTCGATCTCGGCCGCCGCGACGTCGGGATCGAACGGCGGCACCCGGTCCTGCAGCCGGGCAAGCTCGTCGGCGATGTCCAGCGGCAGGAGGTCGCGTCGCGTCGACAACACCTGCCCGAACTTGACGAAGATCGGGCCGAGCTCCTCGAGCGCGCGGCGCAGGCGCTCGCCGCGGGGCGCGTCCGTGCCGCCCGCCAGCATCGCGACCAGCGGATTCGACGCCAGCCGCGGCACGAACTCGTGCAGGCCGAAGCGGAGCCCGACCGCAAGGATGCGCATCAGGCGGAGGAAATTGCTCAGGACAGCCTTTCGATGCGCTTCTCGAGCCGCTCGACGGCGTCGCGCAACCGCGCGTTCTCGCGCGCCAGTTCCTCGTGCTCGTCGCGCCGAACCGCCAGCCGGCGCTCCTCGATGGCATAGTCGAGCACCGCAGCGGCGACGCGTCGGCCAGCGTCCGCCGCGGCCGCGGCGAAACGCGTGCCGCCGTCCACCATCCGGTGCGCGGCGACGTCGCCGAACACGCGGGACAGGTCCTCTTCGAGATCCCAGCGCAGGTGCCGCGCAAGGAACAGGATCTCGTTCGCCAGTTGCGCGTTGCCCGCCACGTCCACTTCCCGCATGGCATGGTCCGCGCCACGGGACAGCGCGAACAGCGCTCCCGGCTTCACGCTCAGCGTCAGGGACGGCGTCGCATCGCCCGCCGGCGGCAGCGTCATTCCACCCGGCGCAATGGCGATGCGGACGGTCGGCAGCGGTGGCGCGCGGAACTCGACGGTCTCACCCGCGAACGGCGCCAGCCGCTCGCGCGCCCACACCTCGCCGGCCAGCAGGTGATTCAGCGCGCGCGACAGGGGGGATTCGAAAAGGTCCATGAAAAACAAAGGCCACCCGAAGGTGGCCTTTTGTGCGAGACGGGCAGACGATTCTAGTGCATCTGCTGGATACCGGCGAGGACCCAGCCCGTCGAGCCGTCGACCGGCTTGGCGAGGCTCCAGATCTCCTCGAAGGCTTCCGGCGCCTGGCTCGGTGTCTCGCGGATGGTGCCGGAGAAGCGCACGCTCGCCCAGTGCATGACGCCCTCGGTGACGACCTCGAGCAGGTCGGCATTCAGCGCCACCACGTCGGTCTGCTGGCGGGCGCCGCCGCGCTCGGCGATGTCCTTCTTCAGTTCCTCGAGCATCTCGGGCGTGGTGAACTCGCGCAGCTCCTCCACGTTTCCGGAATCGTTCGCCACCTGCAGCTTGATGAAGTTCATCTTCGCGCCGCGCACGAAGCCCGCGACATCGAAGCCCGCCGGCACGCTGGCCGCGGCCACCGGGGCCGCTTCCGCGCCGCGGTCGAAACCGGACAGCTGCGAAGGCGGCGGTGCGGCGACCGTCTCATTGCCCATCGCGGGATAGGACGACCGCGGGCCCTCGGCCGCGTACTGCAGCGGACGCTGCACGGGCTCTCCGCGTTTCTGCGCGAACATGCGGAACAGGAAAATGCCGCCGAAGACCAGCGCGCCAACCAGCAGCGCGGTCATCAACATGCCGCCGATTCCGCCGAGGCCGCCGCTGAACATCGAGCCGAGCAGGCCGCCGATGGCGAGGCCGCCGAGCATCGGCGCCCCGCGCGCGAGGCCGCTCGCGGGTTGCGGCGGCACGCCGGCGGGCGCCGCGGCGGGTGCGGCGGGTGCGGCGGGCTGCGCCTGGTTCATCTGCGATGTCTGTCCCGGCTTGGCTGGGGCGCTGGCTGGAGGCGCGTTAGTGACGCTGCGCTGCGCGCCGGACGACCGCGCGCCGCCGACGCGCTTGGCGTCGGCTTCCGGAACCACCATGGCGACGCCGGCTGCGGCTACGACCGCTGCAAGCAGCATGTTCTTCAACTTCTTCATGTCTTCCTCCTTGAAGGCACGAACTTCAAGCGGGCAATGCTACCCGAGTTTCCAGCCGCGATGCACGGCGACGACGCCTGCCGCGAGGTTGAAGTGTTCGACCCGCTCCAGCCCGGCGAGTTCCATCATCCGCGCCAGGCTCGCCTGGTCGGGATGCATGCGGATCGACTCGGCGAGATAGCGGTAGGCTTCGGCGTCGCCCGCGATGCGCTGTCCCAGCCAGGGCAGCACGGAGAACGAATACAGGTCGTAGGGTTTCTTCAGCGGCTCCCAGACCTTCGAGAACTCCAGCACCAGGAGGCGGCCGCCCGGCCGCAGGACGCGGTGCATCTCGGCCAGCGCGGCGTCCTTGCGGGTCATATTGCGAAGTCCGAAGGCAACCGTCACGCAATCGAATGCATGGTCGGCAAACGGCAGGCGCTCGGCGTCGCACTGCGCGGCCGGCAGCAGCATGCCGGCGTCAAGCGTGCGGTCGCGGCCGCGGCCGAGCATCGCGCCGTTGATGTCCGTCATCACCACCTGCGCGCCGCGCCGGGCGAACGCCCGCGCCAGGTCGCCGCTGCCGCTCGCCACGTCGAGCACGCGCTCGCCCGGCCTGACCCGCGCGAGCCACACGGCGAACGCCTTCCACGCGCGGTGCAGGCCGGCGGACATCAGGTCGGTCATCAGGTCGTAGCGGTCGGCGACCGAGTCGAACACCCGCCCGACCTGCGCCGCCTTGTCCTCCCGGGGAACCTTGCGGAAGCCGAAGTCGGTGGTGTCGCTCACCGGCTGGCCCCGGCCTTCTCGAGCCGCGCGAGGTACGCCTTCCACTTCGCGTCCTGGCTCTCGCCCAGCTCGTAGAGGTAGTCCCAAGCGTAGATGCCGGTGTCGTGGCCGTCCGAGAAGACCGGCTGCACCGCGTACGAGCCCACCGGCTCGAGCGCGCGGATGTCGACGTCGCGCTTGCCGACCTGCAGCACCTCCTGCCCCGGCCCGTGCCCGCGCACCTCGGCGGAGGGCGAGTACACGCGCAGGTACTCGAACGGCAGCGAGTACTTCCTGCCGTCGTCGAACGCGATCTCCATGACGCGCGATTTCTGGTGCAGCGTGATGGCCGTGGGAAGCGGGCCTTCGTTCATGGCGCGAATGCTACGCTATGCCACGCCCTCGTAGGCGACACGCTCGAAGTCGATGCCGCGGTCGAGCATGTCGACCAGCCGCACCCGGATCGGCGCCTGCACGAAGACCTCGATCACGCGCTTGGGCTTGTACCAGCCCGAGGGCAGCAGCAGCGTCGGCGGGGTCTCCAGCGCGGCGACCGCGGTGAGGGTGAGCGCCTGGACCCATTTCTCGCCGGTGACGTTGATGCCCGTCGGCCGCACGGCGGTCGCGGCCGGCAAGCCCGGAAGCACCTTCACGCCGGCAAACAGGTCGCCGTTCTCGGCCGACATCAGCCAGCGTACCTGCCCCAGCATGAAGCTCTTGGCGTCGGTGGGCCGCACCGCGATCAGCTGGCCGTTCGAATAGCGCTTGCCGGGATTCGCCACGCGCCGCACGATCTTCAGCCCCTGCACGCTCTCGTCGGACAACTGCCAGCTCTCCAGCAGGAAGCCCTGCGCGTGGCTGTAGTCGTCGTCGTCGCGCGTGGCGATGCGGCCGAACGTGGCGATCTCCTCGCGCTGCTTCTGCGTCAATTCCTTCTGCTCGCCGGGCTGCTTGAACACCTTACCGGAGAGGTAGTAGTGGGCCGCCGGCATCGACTGGCAGGCCTGCGCGTGGTCCGACACGCGCCGGCGGTCGCCGTCGCGGGGCGGCCGGTGCTGGCACCACTGGCGGTACAGGAACACCAGCAGCTGCTCGCAGGAAGGCTGCACGCAGTCCTCGCCGAGCGCGAGCTTGGCCGGCGACTCGCCCTTGCGCAGCAGCCCGATGCGGTTGCGCACGCTCTTGGCGAGCTTGGAAACGTCGATGTACCGCGCGTCCTTCGCATCGGCGCCGCCGCGCTCCGCGCAGCGGCTGCCCGCCAAGTCGACGACCAGCGGCGGCACGTCGCCCTCCTCGGCCGGGGTGCGCGAGATCTCCACCTTGCCCGCCCAGCGCTCGAGCAGGAAGGCGACGAAGGTGAGCTGGCGCTGCGCGAGCTCGTTCGGGTTGGCCAGGCCCATCATCACGGCGCGCACGTACGCGATGCGCGGCGAGGTGTCGTGCACGTCGCGGTTGAGGTAGTCCTTCACCTCCTCCTCGGCGACCTCGAGCGCCTCGGCCTGCGCGTACGCGGCGTGCAGCGCGCGCCATTCACCCGCGGGCACCTGCCGGTAGGCACGGTAATGGTGGAACATCTTCAGGCCCGTGTACATCAGCGCGCGCTGGCAGACCATGGCGCCCTGGCCGCGCATGCCGGCCTCGCCCGCGATGCACGCTTCAAGGCAGCGGAGGTACCCCAGCCGCAGCTGCTCCCAGAGGCCGATGGTGTCGCCGAACACCGCCTGCTCCGCCTCCACCATGGGCAGCGCCCGGTTCGTGAAGCGCTTCGCCTGCTCGATCTGCACGAAGTTCACCGCTTCGCGCAGCGCTTCGAGCACCGCGAGCCGGCTGGTCGCCTTGGTCGGCAGGCGGTTGAACTCCTCGATCTGGTCGAGGAGCTGGCGCTGCGACTCGATCACGTTCGCGAGCGGGATGTTCTCCAGCCAGGCCTTGACCGATTCCTCGTCGGTGAATTCCGGCGAGGCCTGCGGGGAAAGTTCCGGCAATGCGCTGTCGTTCATGTCGTCACCCGAGGCGCGCTTCGAGACGAGCGCGCAGCTGTCCATCGTCAACCGCGGTGCGCGGCGGTGGCGCGTCCCGGCGAGGAGTGCCCCATGAGGGCTCCGGGAAATGGGGATCGTCGTCGTAGCGGGCGATCACGTGCCAGTGCAGGTGCGGGACCATGTTGCCGAAGCTCGCGAGGTTCACCTTGTCCGGCCGGTAGAGCTCGCGCAGCGCCGACTCCGCGGCCCACACCGCGCGCATCAGCCGCTCGCGCGAGGCTTCGTCGAGATCGGTCATTTCGCGCACATGTCGGTTGAGGATCACTCTGAGGAACCCGGGATAGCCATCGGTGGAAGCGCGCACGATCCTGCAGAATCCATCACGCCACAGCACCGCCGCCGCGCCTTCGTCGCAGAGCGCGCAATCCATCAGAGCAGGACCCGTTCGATGCCGCCGTTGTTCGCCTTCTCGACGAACCGCGGCAACCAGTCGGCCCCGAGAATGTGGCGCGCCATCTCCACCACAATATAGTCCGAACCCGTACCGGTGTCATCCGCGAAGCGCGTCAATCCTTGCAAGCATGAAGGGCAGGATGTGAGAACTTTCACGTCGCCGGCGAATCCGTCGGCCCGCACCGACAGCACGCCCTTCCTCATCTCCTCCTCCTTGCGGAATCGCACCTGCGTCGAGACGTCGGGCCGCGTCACCGCGAGCGTCCCGGACTCGCCGCAGCAGCGGTCCGACAGCGTGACGCCGCCGCCCATCAGCGCGTTCACGACCTTCATCGGCGCCTGCGTGCGGATCGGAGAGTGGCACGGGTCGTGGTACATGTAGCGCGTGCCCTCGACGCCGTCGAGCCCGAGCCCCTTCTCGAGCAGGTACTCGTGGATGTCGATCAGCCGGGACCCCGGGAAGATCTTGTCGAACTCGTAGTGCTCGAGCTGGTCCATGCAGGTGCCGCACGACACCACCACCGTGCGGATGTCGAGGTAGTTGAGCGTCGTCGCCAGGCGGTGGAACAGCACGCGGTTGGCGGTGATGATGCTCTCTCCCTTCTCCGCCTCGCCGGCGGACGTCTGCGGATAGCCACAGCACAGGTATCCCGGCGGCAGCACGCACTGCGCGCCGACCTCGTAGAGCAGCGCCTGCGTGGCGAGGCCCACCTGCGAGAACAGCCGCTCCGAGCCGCAGCCCGGGAAGTAGAACACCGCCTCGGCGTCGTCGGCGGCCTTCGCTGGGTCGCGGATGATCGGCACGACCTTCGCGTCCTCGATGTCGAGCAGCGCGCGCGCCGCGCGCTTGGGCAGTTTGCCGGGCATCGGCTTGTTGACGAAGTGCACCACCTGCGCGCGCAGCGACGGCCGGCCGGTCGTCGCCGGCGGTCGCGCGGTCTGCGCACGGGCGAGGCCGAGGCGCTTCGCCACGCCGTAGGCGAAGCGCTGCGCGGCGTAGCCCCACTCGATCATCACCTTGCGCGCGGCATTGACGGTGCGTGGGTCGGTGGCGTTGAGGAAGAACATCGACGCGCGAGTGCCGGGATTCATGCGCCGCTTGCCGCTGCGGCGCAGGAGGTTTCTCAGCGCGATCGACACGTCGCCGAAGTCGATGTCGACCGGGCAGGGGCTCGCGCACTTGTGGCAGACCGTGCAGTGGTCGGCGACGTCGGTGAGCTCGTCGTAGTGCGCCAGCGCGACACCGCGGCGCGTCTGCTCCTCGTAGAGGATCGCTTCGACGAGGAGCGAGGAGGCGAGGATCTTGTTGCGCGGCGAGTCCAGCAGGTTCGCGCGCGGCACGTGCGTCGCGCACACCGGCTTGCACTTGCCGCAGCGCAGGCAGTCCTTCACCGAGGTGGCGATGCCGGAAAGGTCGGTCTGCTCGAGGATCAGCGACTCGGCGCCGATCAGCGAGAAGCTGGGCGTCCACGCATTGGCGAGGTCGGCGCCGGCGAGCAGCTTGCCGGCGTTGAAGCGGCCCTGCGGATCGACCTCCTGCTTGTACGCGCGGAAGGCCTCCATCTCCCCGCCGGTGAGGAACTCCAGCTTGGTGATGCCGATGCCGTGCTCGCCGGAGACCACGCCGCCGAGCGACACGGCGAGCCGCATGATGCGGTCGACGGCCTGGCGCGCGCGCTGCAGCATCGCGTAGTTGTCCGAGTTCACCGGGATGTTGGTGTGCACGTTGCCGTCGCCGGCGTGCATGTGCAGCGCGACGAAGACGCGGCCTGACAGCACGCGCTTGTGCACCTCGTCGATGCCCTCCACGATGCGGCGGAACGTCGCGCCGGAGAAGATTCCCGCCAGCTCCTCGCGCAACTCGGCCTTCCACGACAGCCGCTCGGTCTGCGCGCGCAGGGCGTCGAGCACCGCCGGGTCGCGGCTGTCGCGCAGCGCGGTCCAGCGCTCGCGCACCCGCGCGAGCAGCTCGATCGCCTGCCGCGGGCGGTCGCCCAGCAGCTCGGGGTCGGGCAGCTGGTCGTCGAGGTGCGCGACCGGCAGTTCGCCGCGGAAGAACGCCTCCAGCGCGTCGAGCAGCTCGATCTTGTTGGCGATCGACAGCTCGATGTTGATCGCCTCGACGCCGTCGGTGTAGTCGGCCAGCCGGGGCAGCGGGATGACCACGTCCTCGTTGATCTTGAACGCGTTGGTGTGGCGCGCGATCGCCGCGGTGCGCGCGCGGTCGAGCCAGAAGCGCTTGCGCGCCTCCGCCGACACCGCGACGAAGCCCTCGCCGTGGCGCGCGTTGGCGATCCGCACCACCGCCGACGCGGCGGTCGCGACCTCGTCGATGTTGTCGCCCGCGAGGTCCGCGAGCAGCACCATCTTCGGCCGCTGGCTGCGCCGCGACTTGGTGGCGTAGCCGACCGCCTTCAGGTAGCGCTGGTCAAGGTGCTCCAGGCCCGCGAGGACCACCGGGTGGACCGGGGGATGGGCGGCGCCGGGGCGCGAGCGGGACTCGAGGTACTGCTTCACCTCGACGATCGCGGGCACCGCCTCGCGCATGGTGCCGAAGAACTCCAGGCACACCGTGCGGGTATGCGCCGGCATGCGGTGCAGGATGAAGCGCGCGGAGGTGATGATGCCGTCGCAGCCCTCCTTCTGCACGCCGGGCAGGCCGCCGAGGACCTTGTCGGTGACGTCCTTGCCCAGCCCCGGCTTGCGGAAGCCCGCCCCCGGCAGCTCGAGCACGCGCTCGTCGACGAGCTTGCGCCCGTCGGCGGCGTAGCGGCGCAGGCGGAACGTCGCCGTCGCGGCGTCGTGGATCTTGCCAAGGTTGTGCCCGACGCGCTCGACCTCCAGCCACTGCGCGTCCGGCGTGACCATGCGCCACGAGGCGAGGTTGTCGATCGCGGTGCCCCACAGCACGGCTTTCTTGCCGCCGGCGTTCATGGCGACGTTGCCGCCGATGCACGAGGCGTCCGCCGACGTCGGGTCGACCGCGAACACCAGGCCGGAGGACTCCGCCGCGTCCATCACCCTCCTGGTGACGACGCCTGCGCCGCAGCGGATCACCGGTACCTGCCCGGCGACGCCGGGCAGCGCCGCGTGCTCGACCGCGCCGAGTGCTTCCAGCTTCTCGGTATTGATGACCGCGGAGCGGCGCGACAGCGGCACCGCGCCGCCGGTGTAGCCGGTGCCGCCGCCGCGCGGGATGATGGTGAGTTCCAGCGCGACCAGCTCGCGCACGATGTCCACCACCTCCTCCTCGGTATCCGGAACGAGGATGACGAAGGGGTACTCGACGCGCCAGTCGGTGGCGTCGGTGACGTGCGACACGCGGGCGAAGCCGTCGAAAAGGATGTTGTCGCGGCGCGTCACCCGCGCCAGCCGCTTCAGCACCCGCGCCCGCAGCGCGCGCGTCTCCGCGAACGACGCGTCGAAACGGTCGACGGCCTCGCGGCTCGACGCGAGCAGCGGCGCCACGCGCGGATTCTCCCCGCGCCGCTGCTCGATCTCGGCGAGGCGCCTGCGCATGCCGTCGACCACGCTCGCGCGGCGCTTCGGGTGCTCGATCAGGTCGTCCTCGAGGTAGGGATTGCGCGCCACGGCCCACATCTCGCCGAGCACCTCGTAGAGCATGCGCGCCGATCGCCCCGTGCGGCGCTCGCCGCGCAACTCGAGGATCGCCTCCCAGGCGGGCTCGCCGAGCAGCCGCAGCACGATCTCGCGGTCGGAGAACGAGGTGTAGTTGTACGGGATCTCCCGCAGGCGGGCGGGCGCCGCGCTCATGCGCCGCCCTGGGGGCCGAAGATGTCGCGGTAGCTGGCGTAGAAGCTGCCGAACAGCGTGGGCATGATGACCAGCAGCAGCGGGAACAGCAGCCCCGCGGCCGTGAGCTGGGCCTTGCCGCTGGTCACGGCGGTGAGCGCGAAGATGGTCGCGAAGGGCACCACGATGGTGACCAGCGCGGTGACCAGGCCGTAGGCGATGAATGCGCGCCAGTTCATCATCACGCCGAAGTAGCTGAAGAACATCGCCTTGGCGACGCTCATGCCGTGCCACGACACCAGCACGGGCGAGAACCAGAACAGCATCATCACCTGGGTGTAGAGAACGGCGGCGACCAGCAGCGCCAGCTGGAAGCCGTCGGAGCGCACCACGTCCGCCGTCGGCCGCTTGCCGGTCGCCAGCCAGCGCGCGAACGCGCCGTCGTCGGCGAGCGTGGTGGCGCCGAGCAGCGCGAGCATCAGCGCGACGTAGAGCACGCCCAGCGCGATCTGCGGCTGGATGCGCTCGCGGAATCCCGCGAACAGCATCGCGAGGCCGAGGTCGCCGCCCCGCGCCGAGGCGCGGCTGGCGGCCATGAAGCTCACCGAGAACCCGGGAACCAGGATCGTCGCCGCGACGACGCCGACCACCGGCAGGACGCTGACCAGCGTCATCAGGAAGGTGTAGGCGAACACCAGCGCGACCCAGCCGATGGGCGCGGCCTTGAAGATGCGCCATCCGAGCGGCAGCCAGCGGGCGCCGTGCAGCGACGAGACGAGGCGAGCCTGCATCAGGTCCACGGCGCCGGATCGGCGGCGCGCAGGGAAAGGATGTCGCGGAAGTGCTCGGGGTCGTGGGCATGCACCAGCATCCCCGGGCGCGGCAGGTGGAAGTCGTACAGCCGCGACAGCCAGAAGCGCAGCGCGGCGGCGCGCAGCATCACGGGCCACGCGCCGCGCTCAAGCGCGGTGAACGGGCGCACCGCGGAGTAGGCGCGCAGGAACGCCAGCGTGCGCGGCTCGTCCAGCCGGCGGTCGGCCCCGGCGTCCGCGAGGCACCAGTCGTTGACGCAGACCGCGCAGTCGAACAACTGGCAGTCGACGCCGGCGAAGTAGAAGTCGATCACGCCGCTCAGGCGACCGCCGTCGAACAGGGCGTTGTCGCGAAAGAGGTCGGCATGGACCGGGCCCCGCGGCAGGTCCGGAAAGCGGTACAGCGACTGGAAGCGCATCTCCTCGTCGAGCAGCGCCTGGCGCTCGCCATCGAGGAAACCGCGCACCGCCTGCGCCGCCATGCGCCGCCACTGCGGGCCGCGCGGGTTCTCGAGGTAGCCGCCATAGGAGCGCCCGGCGAGGTGCATCCGCGCAAGGAGCCCGCCGAGCTCCGTGCACGCGTCGAGTCCCGGATGCTCCATCGAGCCGCCGGGAAGCCGGGTCACCAGCGCCGCGGGCTTGCCGTTCAGCGTCGACAGGAAGCTGTCGCCGAGGTCGGCGATCGGCGCGGGGCAGGGAATGCCATGCCGGGCCAGGTGCGACATGAGCCCGAGGTAGAACGGCAGCTCATCCGCCGGCAGGCGCTCGAACAGGGTAAGCACGTAGCGCCCCTGCGAGGTGGTGACGAAGTAGTTGGTGTTCTCGATGCCGGCCGCGATCGGCGTGAACTCCCGCACCGCGCCGAGCGAGTAGTTGCCCAGCCACCGCGCGAGCTCTTGTTCCGAAACGGGCGTGAAGACCGACATGGACGCGGACAGGCCTCGTAGTGCTGGATGGTCCGGCGCGTCCCGTGACGCCCGCGCCGGCGACGATCAGTCGAACGTGAAGATCGTCCACTGCGGCACGCGCACCCCATCGTCGAGGCCCGGGCGGCGATAGGTGCCGTCCGCCTGCTCGACGAGATAGTACGTCGGGCCGTTTTCCGGCGTCACCTTGAGCATCGAGCGCCCGCCGTCGCGGACCACCTCGACCTTGTCGCCCGCGCCGACCGGGATGCGTACCCGCGGCTCGTCGGCGTCGGCGTCGCGCATGCCCGGCGGGGGCGGCGGCACGTCGGGCAGCGGCTCGAGCTTGGGCGGCTGCTGCGCTGCGGCCACGGCGGCCACGCCGAGAAGCGCGAGGAAAAGTAGGCGTCGCATGGAGGATATTCTACCCGCGTTCACGGCGTCCGGCGCCCGGCCCGCCCTCCCGGGGGCGCTAGAGATTGAGCAGGACTTCGCGCTCATCCGGGGAAAGCTGGAACCCGCGCTTCTCGTAGAAGGCGAAGATCGCGTCCACCGCCTGCTGCGGCTCGTCCAGCATCTGCACCAGGTCGAGATCCGACGGGTCGATCATGCCTTCGCCGACCAGGCGGTCGCGGAACCAGTCCACCAGCCCGCGCCAGAACGGCGAATGCATCAGGATGATGGGCATCTTGCGGGTCTTCCCGGTCTGCACCAGGGTCATCGCCTCGAACAGCTCGTCCATGATGCCGAAGCCGCCTGGCAGGCAGACGTAGGCGGTGGCGAACTTAACGAACATCACCTTGCGCGCAAAGAAGTGCCGGAAGTGCAGCGAGATGTCCTGGTACTGGTTGGAACGCTGCTCGTGCGGCAGCTCGATGTTGAGCCCCACGGCCGGCGAGCGGCCGTGGAAAGCGCCCCGGTTGGCCGCTTCCATCACGCCGGGGCCGCCGCCCGACATCACGGCGAAGCCGGCGTCCGACAGCAGGCGCGACGTCGTCTCGGCAAGCGCGTAGTACGGCGAGTCGCGCGCGACGCGCGCGCTGCCGAACACCGACACCGCGGGCTGGATGCCCGAGAGCCGCTCGGTCGCCTCGACGAACTCTGCCATAATGCCGAAGAGGCGCCACGCCTCCCGCGCCGGTGCGGCGTGTCCTGCCTGAAGGGGCTTCGGAAGTTTCTCGTTTCCCATCGTGTCCGCGGATTCTCCAGTGAAGACGCTGCTGCTGGTCGACGGTTCGTCGTACCTCTACCGCGCGTTCCACGCTCTGCCGGAACTGCGCAACCCGAAGGGCGAACCCACCGGCGCGATCTACGGCGTCGTGAACATGCTACGGCGGCTCGCTGCCGACCACAAGGCTGCGGCACGCGCCTGCGTGTTCGACGCCAAGGGCCCGACCTTCCGCGAGGCCGAGTATCCCGAGTACAAGGCGCACCGGCCGCCGATGCCCGACGACCTGGTCGCGCAGATCGCGCCGATCCACGATGCCGTCGCCGCGCTGGGCTGGCCGGTGGTCGCGATCGAGGGCGTCGAGGCCGACGACGTCATCGCCACGCTCGCCGAGCAGGCGAAGGCGCGCGGCTGGAACTGCATCATCTCCACTGGCGACAAGGACCTCGCGCAGCTCGTCGAGCCGGCGGTGACGCTGGTCAACACCATGACGAACGAGCGCCTCGACATCGACGGCGTGAAGGCCAAGTTCGGCGTCGCGCCGGAGCAGTTCGTCGACTACTTGACGCTCGTCGGCGACGCGGTGGACAACGTGCCCGGTGTCGAGAAGGTCGGGCCGAAGACCGCGGCGAAGTGGATCGCGCAGTACGGCACGCTGGACAACGTCGTCGCGCACGCCGGCGAAGTCGGCGGCGTGGTCGGCGAGAACCTGCGCAAGGCGCTCGACTGGCTGCCTAAGGCGCGGCGCCTGCTCACTATCAAGCGCGACGTGGCGCTGCCGTTCGCGCTGGATTCACTCGACGACGGCGACCCGGACCCGGAGAAGCTGCGCGCGCTGTTCGAGCGCTTCGGCTTCAAGACCTGGCTGCGCGAGCTCGACGGGGCCGCGCCCGGGGAGGCCGCGCGCGGCCGTCCGCCCGCGTCCGCATCCGCGGCGCCCGTCGCGCCGGTGAACGCGCCGACGAACGCCGCGCGGCGCGCGATCCGCACCCTGCACGGGGAAACCGAGTTGCGGGAGTTCCTGCCAGTCCTCGAGGCGGCGGCGCTCGCGGGCTTCGACACCGAGACCACGGGCCTGGAGCCGATGGTCGCGAAGGTCGTCGGCATGTCCTTTGCGGTCGGCGGGCACGCGGCCTACCTGCCGATCGCGCACGAGTACCCGGGAGCACCGGACCAGATCGGCATGGCGCGCACGCTCGAACTGCTGAAGCCGTGGCTCGAAGACGCAGCGCGCCACAAGGTGGGCCAGAACTCGAAGTTCGATTCGCACGTCCTCGCCAACCACGGCATCGCGCTCCGGGGAATGGTGCACGACACGCTGCTCGAGTCCTACGTCTACGAGGTGCACGAGCGCCACGATCTCGAGACGCTCGCACTGCGCCACCTGGGCTGGAAGACCATCTCGTATGACGAAGTGACCGGCAAGGGCGCGGCGCGCATCCCGTTCTCGGCGGTCGAGATCGGCCGTGCCACCGAGTACGCCGCGGAGGATGCCGACTGCACGCTGTCGGTCCACGAGGCGCTGTACCCCCGCATTGCCGCCGACGACAAGCTGAAGTTCGTCTACGAGAAGATCGAGCTGCCGGTGCTGCCGGTGCTGATGCGCATCGAACGCAACGGCGTGATGCTCGACTCCGCCAAGCTCGAGCGCCAGAGCCACGAGCTCGGCAAGGAAATGCTCGAGATCGAGCAGAAGGCCTACGCCGCCGCCGGACAGCCGTTCAACCTCAACTCGCCCAAGCAGATCCAGGAGATCCTGTTCGAGCGCCAGAAGCTGCCGGTGAAGAAGAAGACGCCCTCCGGCCAGCCGTCGACGGACGAGGACGTGCTCTCGGAACTGGCGCACGACTATCCGCTGCCGAAGCTGCTGCTGGAGTTCCGCGGCGTCGCCAAGCTGAAGTCCACCTACACCGACAAGCTGCCCAGGATGGTGAACCCGGCCACCGGCCGCGTGCACACGACGTATTCGCAGTCCGGCGCGGTCACGGGGCGGCTGGCGTCGAACGACCCGAACCTGCAGAACCTCCCGATCCGCACCGCCGCCGGGCGGCGCATCCGCGAGGCATTCATCGCACCGCCGGGCTGGAAGATCCTCAGCGCCGACTACTCGCAGATCGAATTGCGCATCATGGCGCACATCTCCGGCGAGCCGGCGCTGAAGCGCGCGTTCGAGCGCGGCGACGACGTGCACCGCGCCACCGCTTCGGAAGTGTTCGGCGTCGAGCTCGCGAAGGTGACGTCGGACGAGCGCCGCGCCGCGAAGGCGATCAACTTCGGCCTGA
>SXGU01540023.1_pt1 | contig 14334 bp, 13 predicted proteins | sample 3174531 | NCBI WGS metagenome assembly SXGU01 (sample SAMN11356863, study PRJNA531348) | freshwater metagenome | isolation source: freshwater sample F1-140 | place: China: Fuxian Lake, Yuxi | collected 2017-12-25
CGCGAGGCGTTTGTAGGTCTCACGCACCCGTGCGCCTTCAATGCCGCGCAACTGATCCACAGAGCGGCGCTTGGGCGGCTCCTCGCCAAACCGAAGCGCGTACATTTTGCGGACCACTTTCAATCGCAGTTCATCGTCGAGCGCCAGCTTAGCTTGGCAGAGAAGGCGATCTGCGCGAGCGCCTCCTGGTTGGCCAGCAGAGTAAAGCCGAACACCGGCTTCGCCTATCCATACCAGCAACGTGCCTGCACGGGCCGCCAGGGCGCAGGCCGCGTGAGACACTCGCGTACCAGGCTCCAGCATCAAACACACGACACCCCCAACAGGGATATGCGTCCGCACACCGTTTTTATCCACGACCACAAAGGCCCCGTCGAGGACATCGAGTTGACCATACTCAATGTAGAGCACAGATAGACGTTCTTTGATGGAAATGGGTTTGAGCGGGGGCAGAATGTCAGCCATACAAAGACTCCAATCCTATTCACGTCATGCTATCGGTGCCACGGAGAGGAGCCCAAGCCCTAAGGCTTTGCCATGCCCGATACCCGTATGCAGTACCTTCACAAACGCGTCCGCGTCGGTCACTGTTATGACACCATCGTACAAAACAGAGAAGACACGGATCGCGTTGCCGTGCTGCTGTGTGCCACTGAGCATCTGTTCTTGAGAAACCCGTACATCAATCCGATCTGGCCCCACTTCTGAAAGATCGAAGGAGGGCAGTAGTGGAAGTGCAAACCCGTGCAAGTGGCCTTTTCGCGCAATCCACTGTTCTTGTTCCTCTAGTCGCAGCAAGCCCAACCGCTTGCCAGCACGAGTGACGCAAGGATTGGCTCGCAGTCTAAAACGAAATCGCTTGCCGATTGCGAGTGCATTGAGTTTTAAACGACTTTTCACATCAACAGGAGGATCGGTCTTCGCTAGCCATCCTTTTACACCTATGCCCTCCCAGTTGGGGATCGTCCGACTCTGAACGAGAACCCGTGGACATCCATCGGAACCTGTCTCCGGCTCAAGCCGCCACAGAATTTCTCCTTCCGGGCATTTACGATCCGGAGGGCTAAATGCACGACACAGCGTGGCATGGAGTTGATACGGGTCTGCCAGATCGCGCCTAGCCTCACGACAGCGTGGGTCAAGATGGATTCTATGCAGAAACATGAGTTACCCCCTGAGGGAAAGGAATCCATTCCGAGTGTACAAACCGCGCGCCGAAGCGCCGTTCGGCGAACGATGACAGCGGTTGGTCCATTTTGAGTACGCCCGAACCGTCCTCGGACTCGAAAGAGACCAATAATTTCTCAGGCAGTTCTTCCCATTTCCGCAGCGTAGCGATCCGCGGGAACCGTGCCAAAGCCTCTCGCAACGGTACATCCTGCACAGCATTCTCCATCCAGATCGACTCGGAGGGTACATAGGATTTTCTGCCCAGAGCTAGAGGCCAGACGGGATCGTGTAGTGCAGCATGTATTTGTTCCAAAAACGTACGGTCTTCGCCTGCTAACCCCACCAGAAAGGCTGCGTCGGCCAGATAGTCTCGCGTAGTCACAGCCGTATCGTGGATCTTCGACCTATCAGCAGAAATGATGTGCTGCGCAGTCTGGTAATCACGCTTTGGAACTCCCGGCCGGTCATGACGGACACCCATGGAAAGTTGCGTCAACGGTTCCAGATCATCCCAATTCTCGCGATCGATTCCCATTGCAGCGGCAAGCAGGCCCACAACACCTGACTTGCTGGGTTCCTTCCCTGTATCGCGTTGATCGAAGCGACTGGTCGTCCCCCACGATTGCATGGGGCCTATGAATCGTAGCAACAGGGTGGGCATGATTTACTCCTTCACAGCATGGAGACTTTTCTCCAGCAGTTCCTTCAACGTGCTAACCGATGTTCCGAATCCATCAAGTTTGGTCTCCGTGAGGTTCAACACAAAGGTTTGTCCGTCACCCCCGTACACAGCGTTCAGTTTTTTTGCTTTCTCGACAAGTCTCTCCGCAGACTTCTTGGTAAACGATTCATCCTTGCCCACAGGAAGAGCCGTTTCAAAGGCGTTGGCAAGGTTGCGCGGCGCAGTGTTGCGACGCACCGACACAGCCACGAACTCCGACGGATTATGCGCCGCAAAGGTGTTTTGTTTGCCGGTTGGCTCTGCGATCACAAAGCCTTCAAGGAATGCCTTCAATCCTCTTTCCGAAAGTTCTGCGTCCCCTTGAAGATTGTCTTTTAATTTTTCCCAATCAACCACCGCATAGCGATAAAAGCAGGCCGAATTGAATTCCACCGTTCCCATCATGTCAGCGCCAGCCGTGTCTTCTGGTTTCAGATCGTCCACAGCCGTATAGAAATCGAACTCCCGTTCGACCGCATGGGTCGAAATCGCGTGGGCAACCTGACATGCGGCGTGCTGATTCTTTTCAGGCATATCCGCCAGCATGCGCCCAAAAAGCGCCACATCCACGGCTTTACCGCCGTTGAAGATGGAGTCTATGCGGTCATGAACTTCCTTCGGCGCACTGCCAGCAGCCGCCTTTTTCCCTTTCCCTTTGGTCTTTCCACCAGCTTCTTTCGCCTCAGGAACAATCTGATCCCAAAACTGATGAATCGCGTCGGCCAAAGCTGTTATTTCTTTCTGACCAAGAAAGAGCAGGCATTGAGTCTTTCCCCCTTCAGTAGCTTTGAGTTTGACGTATGACAAGGCGATTTCCGCCTTGGCTAACGTTTCGTCCTTTGCGCGTTTATCATCCAGCAGATCGGCAATGGCCTGATACACCCGCTTGGTTCGCACCGCGAGTTCATCGGGACTAAAAAACCCCTCGCTTTTCTTTTCACCGAAATAGCTGCGCACTGCCCGCTTGAGGCACTGGCTAGAAACCCGCGCACGGCGGGTACCGCCGAACCAAGCATCCTTGGGAGCACCCGTGTCGTCGCGATTCAGATTCGAGGGAGCGAAATGTTGCAGGGCATGGATCTCGATCAAGGTCTTCATGCGGTTTTCTCCTCCTGGATAGTGGATTCTGTTCCCATGTCATCTTGTATGTTTCGATAGAAATCTTGCGCCCACGCGTTCTGGGTACGCTTTCTATCATCGTTCCAATACACAAGACCTGTCAGAAGGGTCTCGAAGTCTATGGGCTGATCTTTAAGCAGAGCAACCATCTGACGCAGATGGTGAGGCAACTGATCATTATCGGAATCAAGCAGCGTGATGAACCGGCGTTCGGTGCTGGTGGAGCCAGTTGCCGCCCGATGAGCCGCACATGCCTTTCCAATAGTCATCGGGGTACCGAGACCGCCTTCCCGCCAGTGGGTTGCCCAAAGACCAGCTACGAGGTAAAGCATTTCCCTCCGCCAGAAATTATTCTCACCCTTCAAGAACGGCTCGACATAGGGATAAACAGGTACGAAGGCTCCCGGATCAAACGCCAGGCTACGTCGCAACACCGCCCTGACCTTGGTATCTTTCTTGTTGAGGCCTTCCAGCCACTCAATGAATCCACTCATATCCCCTCCATCGCCGGTGTGAGTTTGAGGATTTCCTCGTCGAGCTCTTTCAGCTTCGCCCGTATAGGCCCTTCGGCTTTTACCAGCGCTCTGATGGCCCAGGCATCGCCCATGGAAACCGAGGCGCGATGCTGTTCCCATGCCTGCTTCAAAGCGTCCCGTACTGAGTTGACCCACTGATAACGGATTTGGTCAGATTCTCGGTTGAGCTTGTACCCTTGAATAATTTCATGGAAGCGGACTTCCAAGACAGACCAGTACCTAGAGTGCACGTGCATCTGCTGAACAACACGCTTAACGTCCCCCCTGTCAGGATCTCTGTCACCACGGCTGAGGATATCCCGGGCGAATACATTACACGCAACCCAGAGAGACATTTGTGCCTCTTCGGCCAATACAAGCAGCGCTTTAATTTGATGCCGGATGGCACCTTCTGATCCCATCGACGAAGGAAGAGTAAATTGCTCCATCCGCCAAAAGTCCACATTGGCGCTCGGCGGTGTGTATCGCAGCCCAAGCACCAGCACTGTTTTCGGAAGTAAGGCCTGGCTCCTCCCTGCAAGACAAAGGGCATGCTGAATTGTCTGAGGCGCAAGGTCGGTCTCATCTGGCAGCAATGAATCGAAGTCTCGCCAAGTTCCCCGATCCTCCCTGAACTGAACTGGCAACTTCCCATACTCCTTGGCAACCTTGTATGGTTGCATCGGGTCAGGCAGTTTGGATGGATTATCAAAACCTAGTCCGGCAACAAACCTCACCGATGCCACGTTACCTGATGACAGCTCTTCGAGCAGGATCATCCGAGGCTGCCATGAATAGAGATCTGCATATCCCGTAGCCGTCTGCTTCGGTTCAGTAAGGGGAAGCTGCTTGGGCTTGCGCTCCCACAGTGCCGTATCTTCTCCCTGAACTTCTCGATTCGGATACGGAATGAGCGAATAACAGAGCGTGTTATGGAGGTTCGAGCCGAGGGGAATACACATCATGGCGTTGGGCGACGGTGACGGATAATATCCTCGACCTCCGGCAATCGAAAAACCCATGGTAGCGACTAACCAGCGGGCACACTCCTTTGGTTCTCTTGCACCAGGATGCTTCGTGTCCGTGTGATCAAATAAAACCTTGTTGGATGTCGCGTTGAATTCGACTGTGAGTTTGGTCCAGGGCTCAACCTCATCGTTCGGCACATTGGGGTTTTGTCCAAACGGATACTTCTCATCGAAAAGCCAGAACCGATCTCGCCATTTTTCCAGGTACGCTATGATTTTATTGCCAGGAATACCTTCCTTGAACAACTTCTTGGCTTGATCAATAGCAGTCGGACCTTCCAGTGCACGGTACAGAACTGCGAGGAGGAAACGATGCAGCGCCGCGACCACCAGTGGTGAGGGATCTTCGATGGCGGCGATGTCCTTGGCTCCCAAGAAAACGTCTTGGATACCTAGTTCTCCGCGATTCCCATCGAGAAATCGAACCGGAATCCACTCTTCGTCAATCAGGTTAAAGCGGTTCATTCGCTCTCCTTTGCCTCATACACCAATCCCAAGTCTTCATCGAGTCGCACGGTGGCATCTTCTGTCCACCGTCCATCCGCGTTCAGCCGCAGTGGAAAGCAGTTACGCAGGAGTGGTGATTTCTTCCAACCTTCAGGCACTCCAAATTTTCTGAGTTTCTGAACCACGCTCTTACGCGTAAGACTCATGGCCCGAAGGAACCACGCTTTGGACTGATCGAAATCCGGCATGGCCTTGGCGTCGAACCCGTCCTCTGCCCACAAGGGAATCACGATAACCGAATCTTCTCCCAGTCTGGTCTGTGCCATGAGAGTTCGATGCACACCAGGTTCATCCTCGTCATAGAGGACGTATCTGTTGGGGTTGTCCCAGGACCTATCATCCGGCAGTCCCATAATTGCCATATTGGCCTGTCGACGATGCGCTATCGCTTCTCCCTCGGCACGCACTGCATTGTTCATCCGTTCCACCAAGAACTCGGATATCTCTACCTGCTCTTCATAGACTTGTTGTACTAAGCTGTCGATTTCATCCGGAAGTCTCAACACCTTCCGCTGTCCGTCCCGAAGCACAATCCAGGTTCGCAACAAATTATCCTCGCGATACACTTTCCCCCACCAGAGAGGCGTTCCGAAGGAAGGAGGCTCGTCGCCAGCAAGCCCCGCAATCAAAAGGACTGGCTCAGAAACCGGCCTGGACGGTCGCACATGCCGCCACAAGCGTCCTGCGCGTTGGAGAACAAGGTCGATAGGTGCTAAGTCGGTCGCGATGACATCGAAATCCAGATCGAGGCTTTGTTCTGCCACTTGGGTCGCGATGAGGATTTTTCGGCCACTCCGATTAGCCATTTGCCCAAAGGCCTCTAGCGAGTAAATCTCCCGCCGCTGTCGCTTATCTGCGGGGAAGCGTGCGTGAAAGAGCAGCACCTCCGTTCCATCAGCCAAACGCTTGCCGACACGCTGACCTCCCTGCTCCAACGGTTCACCCTCTGGAAATGCGCGGTACAGGTCTTGGGCACGCTGCACCGTATTAACCAGTGCCAATCCCATGCCGCCACATGTCAGGTGTCCCGCTAACGCGACGCGCATCTCAGACAGGTCCGGTGACATCGCCTGCAGCCGAACCGTCTGACGACGTGCGGGATCAGCTTCGAAATGCTTCTGATAAACCGCCTCACCTGGACAAAAGACGGAGAGGCGAGGGTACGGCTTCTCTGGCTGCGGCAGGGCTGCACCGACGACTTTCGCCAATTCTCTGCGGATAGAGGGCGGCAACGTGGCTGAGAGCAGAATCACTGATGAGCCCAGAGCGAGCAGCCAACGCAGCATATGGACCAAGAGCGTACCTGTGTACGCGTCGTAGGCATGGATTTCGTCGAAGACCACGACACGATTGGCGAGGCCCCATAGGCGCACGAAATGATGACGCACCGGCAGGATGGGCACAATTGCCTGATCTATGGTTCCCACCCCGTATTCCGACAGCAAAGCGCGCTTCTTGTTGGTAAACCATTCCGCCGCGCGAACTTCACTGCCAGGTTTTTGATCGTATATCCCAGACACTTTCAGACTCTGAAAGGTGTCGTTCAACAGCGCACCGCCATGAACCAATTGCAAGTCGAGCGAGTGATCTGTCCCTTGACGGCGCAAGAACGTCAGTGTGCGTTCGAACATGGCATTGCCTGTGGCCTTGGTCGGTAATGCGACATAAAGACCACGGTGTTCAAACCGCCGCTGCAATTCCAGATGTGCAAAGAATGCCGCTTCAGTCTTGCCTTCGCCCATCGGAGCTTCCACCAGCAGTATGGCCGGACTCTTTACGTCAGCTACCGCATCTGCCACCGCTTGCTGTAAGGGCCGTGGCGCAAACTCAGGAAACACTTCATTGAAAGGCAGTGCCTCCTTGCTGAGGGGTGTTCTGGGTTGCCACCCAAGTCTATCTACTGCTCGGCTGGCTTTTATCTGGCTTCGCTGAAACCAATCATGGAGGTCATCGCAATCTGCTGCAGTTCCGAATGAAAACCACTCCTCGTTCGAGCCTACCCAGTCCGCGAAACTTGTCAGACCTGATAGCAGCATGAAATCAGGGCCAGTGAGAGTGTGCTTAATAGGAGTCGTAGTGGGCTTGAGAATCGTCAGCAACGCGTCCAGAAGACTTCGGCGTGCCTGCATCCAGTCATTCCGTACGGCTTCGAGTCGAGTGCCTCTCCCGACATGAATCTCAGCAGTGGCTGCTTGTTTCTCTCTTTCCGATGCTCGACTTCCGTGATGACATCCAACGGCATCGGCAACCAGTTCAGCCAATTCCTCTGGCCAGTCATACTCCAGCAGCAATTCTGACAATGCAATCTGGCTAACGAACGCGTGGTGAATATCTGTATTCGCGCTTCGTGGCAGACGAAGCTCCGTTGAACCCAGTAGTTCTGGCCATTTCGACTGAAAGCCAGGACAAGCTTTGCCCAGATCATGACAGGCAACCAGAAGCAACAGCCATGGCCTGGCCTCACTCCATGGCATTCCAAGAGTGTCCGCCATCCTCGAACGCGTAGTTGGTGGCTCTCGGAGCAAGATAGCCTCCACACTGGCAGCCACATCTAACATGTGGAGGATCAGGGGATGCCACAGACCATCACCTTCCTTGGAAGTTTTCGCCCAAAGGTTTGTCAGTGTTTTGTCCATCACCTAATCATCGGGAGCAAATGATTCTGTAGTGTGTGGAAGGATCAGGTTCGCGACGGGATTTGAGAGATATGAAAGAGGTCTGAAAATCGGGATGGAGTTTCTCGAGGTCGTGCCAGAGGCCAGCCCAGTAGCCAAAGTCCGCCGCACCGAACTTCGCTGCACATGACGCCGCCCGTCCGGCGACGCTTTCGAGAGAGGTCACTACATCGTGCTTACGCCCCATCCCGTTCTCCAAGTGTGAAAAGAAGGGCACGGCTAATCCCCCGTGTAGCTGTAGAGTACTCCCTTAGAGAGGTTTCCACAACACACCGATAGGGCTATTTCCCCTCCTCGGGGAGTATGGGGGAACAAAAAGATAGCAGGAAGACGGGAAACGGTGAGACTCTACTTGCGGAGGAGGTAGTCTGGCTATCCTCCAACTGAGCTCGTTGAACGAGCGCGGGGAACGTAGGTGTTATGAAACTATCTTTCTCACATCTTTCAGCAGAATCAACAGATGTAACGAATCGCTGGGTGAAGGGATGAAGTCAAAATGCTGGTAGAACCGCGTTGCATGATGATCTTTGGCATGGACCAGTAGGGCGCGAACTCCCACAATGTCTGCGGCCTGAAGCGTCCGCAACATGGCATCTCTCAGCAGTCCTGCTCCAACCCCCTTTTTTTGCCATTGATGGTCAACGGCTAGTCGTGCGAGCAGCATGACAGGAATAGGATGATGGGCGAGTCCCTTCGTGACTCGTGCTGGCGCCTGTTCATACTCCACCGACCCCACAGCCAGCGAGTAATAGCCGATCACCGCTTGATCCGCCAACCCGACATAAGTGGTTGATGCCCCGCTGCCTTGATTCGGGAGCGCGTACTTTTGCAGAAAACGATTGAGGTCCTGGTTGCCGCAGTCGAACGTGTCAACCGCGTGACGAGAGTGAAGCTTTTCGATCCTGGGAGTCAACGTTCTTCCGTAGGGGCAGGAACAACGTCAAAGAATCCAGGCTCAGTCAACAAGCGCTGCAGACGAGGGAGAGACCGGATTGGAGCATCCAACGCCCGCTGAAACTCAGACCATTTTGCTTTACTCAGCACGAATGTGTGGCGATCTGCCAGCGTTTGCTCGGCATGAGACAGCGCGCTTTCAAGGACAAATGCACTCAGCGAACGACTGGCAACGGATGCAGCAGCTTCCAATCTCCGTTTGGCTGCGGAGCTCAGTCGAATATCCAGTTTTTCAGTACGAACTGCTTGTGCTGACATTTTGCCACCTCCCATTGCCCCAAATCGTATCTTCATAGTTCATCAATGTCAAGACAATGTGATGACATATTAAACTTTACTATTCAGCATGTTACGAAAGCATACTCCTCATATGGCTTAAAATAGTCATGAAGCAGTGGCCCCAGTATGATATTTTCCATTTCTTTCCCTGGCCGACACAGATGAGCCGAAAGGAAGAAGCGGCTAGCACAGCATAACGCACCGCATTAGAATCAGTCACCATGGCCGAAGACCAGAATCCGGACCGACATCGTCTTCTTGCCCAATCCCCTGAAGACATCCGAGCCCTCCACCAACTGTGTCGGGACGGACGCCTGTACGAGGTCGAACGTTGGATCGCTCAAGGCAAGCCGATCCAAGTTGCGCCGCAAGCCATCCCAAAGGGCACACGACTGAAGACGGCGCTGCAGATAGCTCTTGAGACTGGCCAATACTCACTCGCGGTTCTCCTCCTGAGCAAAGGCTATCAGGTCGAATTGGAGCGGTACTCTCCCCTCGACATGGCCCTGCGCGCCCGACGTTGGGACCTCTTCGATCTCCTCCTCGAATGGGGAGCAGATCTGAAGAGTGCTGATGTCTATACCGTACTCAACACCTACAACATGGAGCTGTATGAGCGATTCAGGGCCGCAGGGTATGACTTGACTCAACGCCACGAGATGGCATCCATCTTGGGCCACGGAACCTCAAACCGTCCGCTCCTTGGATTCATGAAGCGGCACCGGGCAGAAGACCCGAAAATCCAGCATGAGCTCAATATGGCCCTCGGCGAGCATGCAAAGGCAGGGAACGAGAAAGGCGTCAACCTCTGTCTCTGGGCCGGAGCTGACGCGCACGCGCCCACTCAGAATTCCGATTCGGGCCTTTCAGGGGATGCCGAAACACAGGATGGGGAAGAGCGCTTCACCGGCTGCTCGGCAATCGAACAAGCTGCCAGCGAGGGACAGCTAACCATCCTCAAGCGACTTGGCCCCGATCCTACCCGTGACGACTTCGACACTCTGTACCGGTACGCGAAGAATGGGTCCGTCATTGCCTTCCTTGCGACCATCCAGCCGCCCAATGATTTGACCTCAATTCTGTCGTCCCATCTTATATGGGTCGGAAATCCATTCCCCTGGGCTATCCGTACGGGAACCGGAACGATTGAGGCTCTCCTTTCTTGCAAAGTTCGGTGGAAGGAAACGAACCCTGAATGGGTTACCGACATTCGGCGGTCGATCTTAAAGGTCGGCGATTACGATCTGAAGACGATCATGTCACGCCTGAGGCGGTCAGAGGTCTGTGCGCCTGAGACCTACCGAGAGCTCATCCGAACACCGAGCATGCAGAAGCGATTGCTCACCATGGGGCTCGTGAAAAAGCCTGTAAGCGAGCGCGAAAAACGAAGGGATGAACTTACGCGGCTGATGAGCCGCTATGACCGAGCGGCGCTCTACAAACAGGTTTGGTCACAACCCGTCCAGGAGGTGGCCAAATCCTACGGAATCTCGGGTGTAAGGCTAGGGAAGGTCTGCCGCAAGCTGCAGGTTCCAGTCCCCCCGCGAGGCTATTGGGCACGCGTGCAGAATGGATATTCGGCGAAGAAGCCACCTTTGACAAAGCTGAGTGACCGTCAATTACCTTCTCATCATTCCAGCAAATAAGCCGGCCTGATTTTCCATTTCGACTTCGAAAATAATGAAGTGCCACCAGTGGCACCTGACTCTGTAACTCATTGATATTAAATGACACTAAATGTCACTTTTTACTTTGAGTTTTATCAATAATTGATTGTTCTTGTTCATCTTTATTTTGTCATGAAAAGGCTGGCGTCGACAGTTCAATTCTGTCCCTCGGCACCACATCCCTTCAAAGCATTAGAGAAATCTGGCCTTGTCCCGCTCTCTCCCCTGAGCGATCTTTCAGCATTCTTCAGCCAGACTAGCCGCAATTTTCTCACACGCAGCCAGGAAAAATTCACACCATTCAATTGAGCCTGGACTGAAAGGCAATATGATTGAACCCAACATTAGGATCGAGCCGCAGAACTCTTTTCGCAGGAATCTAGCAGCAAGTTACGGACAGGCAGGAGCAAGTCATCCCCTCCCCTTCGATAGGTCTTCAGACCAAGTCCATCAGGACTCCACAAGTGACAGGAGCCCCTCATGCTCCAATGGAGCCGGTACTGGGCCGGAAAACCGCTCGGGAATGGCCCCTACCATAATCGCAAAGATCACTATCAAGTCCACTGATCGCCACAGCCGCATCCCCTCCGGAGCATGGCCGAAATATCGATGCCCATTTTCACCATCACAAGCACTATCCTCCGATCCAGAGCAACCAACCTCACACCGACACTGAACACTTTCACCAGCCCCATTCCATAGTGGCGAGCAATGGCTTCTGCCCCAGAACTACGGCAGACATTGCCGATACAGACGAAAAGAACGCGAACGGGCTTCTGGTCCAGGCCAGACTGAACCGTCGATAGGCTATCCCGCCCACCAATGGAAGAATCTTTCTCGTCTGCTTCAGTATGAGTCAATGCATGCGTGCTGTCGGCAGAATCTGGATATTGACTAGCTTGCCATTCATTTCATCCTATTTTTTTGCATTTGGATAGCTCTCTCGAGCAGCTTGCTATGGCCACCAAACCACCGGCCTGACCTTCAGAGCCTGACACCCCTAGAAGAGGGTATAGATGAAGGGAGCCACCGCCGACCCCTGGGTCAGAACAATCAGGCTTCCAAGCAATACGAGCACGATAATGATCGGAAGGAGCCAGAATTTCTTCCGCTCCTTCATAAAGGCCCAGAGCTCCATCAGAAAATCGCCCATACACCCTCCTAATTAACAAACCTCTGGTTAAAACTGACGTTTCATATGGGAACGGGGTCTCGGAGATCGGACCACTCTGTAGGTCGTACTCGACTCAGAAAATGCCTGTCTCATCGTATCCTTTCCCATCAGGCGAAAGACGATACCGATCGGTGTAACCAATCCATAAAACACGATGCCAAGCAGAATCCTCGTATTGATCCACCCCAGAATATACCCGACCCACATCCACCCTTTATGAATAGGCGCCAACATAGAGGGATAAACGCCACCGCATATAATGAGCAGACCGCCGACTCCGGTTGCCCACAGACGCAGCGGCTCCCCGCGAAATACCAGCGGCCACAGACCGATCACGGCAAAGACCGCTCCGACCAACAAGCCAAATTGCCGTAACTCTTTGCGTGTGGCTGCGTGATCCATTGCCTTTATCCCCAGTTTAGCTAGTCGAGTTCGAATTCTTTCTTCCAGTCAGAATCCCCTTCAAGAGGCACCTGATCCTCTTTCCTCAATACGTAATTTTCGATCACCAGGACATCCATCTCTGTCCGCATGAAACAGCGATAGGCATCTTCCGGCGTACAGACAATCGGCTCCCCCCGCACGTTGAACGAGGTATTCACACAAGTGGCATAGCCCGTCTTTGCCTCAACCGTCTTGAGCAACTGGTAGTACCGAGGGTTCGTCTCCTCGTGAACCGTCTGAATTCTGGCAGAGTAATCGATGTGCGTGACGGATGGGATATCTGAGCGTGGCACATTGAGCAAATCAATCCCCCAAAGCGCTTTCTGGCTCTGATCGAATGGAAGGCGTCGCTTTTCAAGAACCGGAGCCACGAGCAACATGTAGGGGCTGTCACAGTTCATCTGGAAATAATCCGACACCCGCTCTCTCAATACAGACGGCGCAAAGGGCCTGAACGATTCACGATATTTAATCTTGAGGTTCAGCACAGACTGCATGTTCGTATTGCGCGCATCCCCGAGAATGCTACGCCCGCCAAGAGATCGCGGTCCAAACTCCATCCGGCCCTGATGCCAGCCCACGACTTTTCCCGCCGCCAGCTCATCGGCCACCTGATCGTACAAATCCTTCTCATCGAATCGACGATATACCGCCCCAAGGGTCTTCAGCCTTACTTCGACATCCTCATTGCTGAATGAGGGCCCCAAATAACTCCCCTTCATTTTGTCATGGATATTATCGGCAGTCCTGGGCTTGCTCTCATACTGATGCCAGGCGCTCAGCGCAGCCCCCACTGCCCCGCCTGCATCGCCTGCAGCAGGCTGAATCCAAATCCCCTTAAACGGTCCCTCCCGGAGCACCCGCCCGTTTCCCACACAATTGAGTGCGACACCTCCTGCCAGACAAAGATGGTCCGCTCCCGTTTCCCGATGCATCGTCCGCGACAACCGCAGCATGACCTCTTCGGTCACTTCCTGAATAGATCGAGCCAGATCCATCTCGCGCTGACCGAACTTCGACTCAGCCTTGCGGGGAGGGCCCCCAAATATGTCGTCAAACTTACGGCTCGTCATGGTCAAGCCTGTGCAATAGTTGAAATACTCCATATTCATTCTGAACGTGCCGTCCGGCTTGAGATCGATCAGATGGTCGTAAATCGCCTTGACGTACGTCGGCTCTCCATACGGAGCTAACCCCATGACTTTATATTCACCGGAATTGACCTTGAACCCCGTATAGTAGGTGAAGGCCGAGTACAGCAGACCGATCGAGTGGGGAAACGGAATATCCCAGAGGGAGGTTAGTTTATTGCCCTCTCCCAGCCACGCCGACGTAGTCGCCCATTCTCCGACCCCGTCCATGCACAACACGGCAGCCCGTTCATAGGGGGACGCGTAGAATGCTGATGCGGCGTGGGACTCGTGATGCTCGCCGAAGAGAAACTCCGGCAATTCGGACTTATCGAGACCGTTCGAACAGGCCAGCACTTCTTTTTGCAGCAAGTTACGCAAAAAAAGCTTCTCTTTTAACCAGACGGGCATCGCGGCCAGAAACGATTGAATGCCAGAGGGGGCAAATCCGAGGTAGGTTTCCAGCAACCGTTCAAACTTAATGAACGGCTTGTCGTAAAACACAATATATTTTAGATCCTCAACGCCAATCCCGGCCTGAGCCAGACAATACTCAACTGCTTGACGCGGGAATCCCGGATCGTGCTTCTTTCTGGTAAACCGCTCTTCTTGCGCCGCCGCGACAATCTCGCCATCCTGCAACATACAAGCAGCGCTATCATGATAAAAAGCAGAAATGCCAAGTATGTACATAATATTAATCGGTTACGTATCGTAAGCCCCTCAGTCGAAACAATAATACATCGCATTCAAGAGAGCAATCTCTCGCATGCAAGAAAGCGCACGGCGATGAAGAAGATGAAACGACTTCGTTGACGGAAACGCAACGTTCTGCCATCCTGGGACAAATCACCGGAGGGGTTCATGTCTCAGGTCACGGAACGAAAGATTGCCGTTGTAGGGCTGGGCTACGTAGGTCTCCCCATCGCTGTGGCGTTCGGAAAACGGCAG
>SXGU01034613.1_pt1 | contig 14331 bp, 10 predicted proteins | sample 3174531 | NCBI WGS metagenome assembly SXGU01 (sample SAMN11356863, study PRJNA531348) | freshwater metagenome | isolation source: freshwater sample F1-140 | place: China: Fuxian Lake, Yuxi | collected 2017-12-25
TCTTAAAAAATAAATCTATTAGCACAGACGGAATCAAAATCTCAAAGAAATTCACACCAATACAAAGTGTAGGCTGCTATATTCCAGGAGGTTTGGCAAAATACCCAAGCTCTGTAATAATGTCTGTAGTTCCTGCAAAAATTGCAGGAGTCAAAAGAGTCGTAGTTGCATCTCCTCCTAATTCTGATGGAAAAATTGATCCATTAACTATTGTAGCTGCCAATCTGTGTGGTGCAAATGAAATTTACAAAGTTGGAGGTGCTCAGGCAATTGCTGCATTGTCATTTGGAACAAAATCAATATCCAAAGTAGATAAAATTGTTGGACCAGGTGGTGCATTTGTAACAATTGCCAAATCAATGGTTAGCGAAAGAACATCCATTGATATGATTGCAGGTCCTACAGAATTAGGAATCATCGCAGATGAAACTACAAATCCTCGATATATTGCACTTGATCTCATATCTCAATCAGAGCACAGCAATGATACTTTTTGTTATTTGATAACAAATTCAGAAAAACTTGCAAAGTCTGTAGATAAAATCATTGCAGAATTATCAAATAAAATAAAGAGAAGTGATTTTGTAAAAACTAGTCTTAAAGAAAATGGATTTATTGCAATCTGCAAAAACAATTCAGATATGATAAAACTTGCAAACGAATTAGCCCCTGAACACCTTCAAATCATGACAAAAAATCCCGACACTTTTGTATCCAAAATAACCTCTTCTGGATTAGTTCTGATAGGAAGTTACACTCCGTCATCTGCAAGTGACTATCTTTTAGGCTCAAATCACATCTTACCAACAAATGGATTTGGTAAAACAAGAGGATCCCTTTCAGTTTTGGACTTTATCAAGATAAACACTCAGATATCTGCATCAAAGTCTGTTATGTCAAAAATTTCAAAACACATGGAAGTATTTACAGAAGCAGAAGGACTCCCAAATCACTTTGAGGCAGTAAGAGGTAGAATACAATGAAAAAAGGCTGGCTTGACAAAAAAATTAAGGAATTTTCTTCCATTGGAGGATATCAAAAACCGGAACTTCATCCTGATGCACTAAAACTTGATTCCAACGAGAACTATGTTATCTCTAAACAATTTCAACAAGATCTAATTAATAACGCCAAAAAAAATTGTGATATTCGAGAATATCCTTTAGGTGGAGTAGAGCGCTTAATTGACAAATTATCGAAATTTCTTAAAGTAGATTCTTCTATGATTGGGGTTGGAAATGGCTCTGATCAAATACTGGATTTGATACTTTCAAATTTTGCATCAAAGCAAACTCGAGTTCTTACATCAAATCCAACATTTGGGTTTTTTGAAGAAAGATGTAAACTGTACTCAATTCCTGTTACTGCAATTCCTTTTTCCAGTGACATGACATTGGATGTTAAAGAATTTCTCAAAGTATCCAAAAATTCTGATATCTTATATCTTGATTCTCCAAATAATCCAACTGGATTTCAGTTCCAAAAAAATGATTTACAAAAACTAGTAAAATCATTTAATGGATTAATAATAATTGATGAGGCGTATGGTGAATTTGGTGATTTTTCTTTGTCCAGTGTGGTAAAATCCCAAGAAAATCTTGTTGTTGTGCAAACACTCTCAAAGTCATTTGGTTTAGCTGGTTTAAGATTAGGATATTTTATTGCAAACAAAAAATTCACAGATGCATTTAATCATGTATTACAATATCCCTATCCAGTAAGTACGCTTACAATTGAATCTGCAATTCTAGCATTGGAGCAATCTGCTCAAATGAAGGATGTGGTAAAAACAATCAAAGACGAGAGAAAAAGAATTATTGAAAATCTTAGCAAATATGATGCCTTTGAAGTCTTTGATTCCAAGGCTAATTTTGTACTCTTTGATGCCCATGGCTCTCACAAAAGAGTCTATGATGCCCTAGCAGAACAAGGAATATCGATTAGAAAATTAGGAAAAATTGGAAAACATGACGGCTGCCTTAGAGTTACAGTTGGAACTAAGGAAATGAACTCTAAATTCTTACTTGCAATTCGTGATTTATTAGGATGACATTAACAAAAAAACAATCCGGAATCTACATGGATGATTCCATTTCAGACGATCTGATCTCAGCAGATGGAATAATCTTTGATTGCGATGGTGTGTTAATTGATATTACAAAATCATATGATCTTGCAATAGCTAAAACTGTAAAATATGTTTTAGAAAATTTCTCTCAAATCACTGACAATATTGAAATTGATTCTAAAATTATTGATGGATTCAAATCAAGTGGTGGATTTAATGATGAAGTAGATCTGACATATGCTGTAATTCTTTCTCTAGTTGCTGCAAAAAAATTAAACAAGCCTCAGCATGAATTTATTTTTGAAGTTATATCAAATGCTGATTCTTCTGGAATTTTGTCTGTAGAAAAATATCTTGAAAAACTTGTTGATATTAGCGACATTAAAAACCAACTATCATATCCTGGAACTCACCATGATAATCCACTATACAAAATATTTGATCAAATCTTTTATGGACCTGAACTTTACATAAAACTCTTCAAACAACCATCTAAATTTTCAGAACCTGGATTGATAGAAAATGATATTGTTATAGTAAATAATCTTCTAGTTGAAAAGATGCAAAAAAGATTCACTTCTAAAATTTCAATCGTGTCTGGGCGAGGAAAAGAATCAATCAAATACTCTCTCAAATTGTTACTGGATAAATTTGATCTGAAAAATTCTGCATTTCTAGAAGATGAGCCAAGGGAACTTGCAAAACCAAACCCTGAATCTTTAATTCGTTCAATTAATGGTATGAACTGTAATCATTGCATTTACGTTGGAGACTCGATGGAGGACTTTATCATGGCTAAAAAGGCTACAAGTTTAGGCTGTAAGACTACTTTTTGTGCAATTATAGGAACCAGCAAAAATCCGCAAGAAAAACTAGAATTATTTGAACAAAATGGGACACAATTCGTATTGGAATCTATTAATTTGCTTCCGAAGATGTTAAATTTAGAATAAGACAAAGCACAGCTCCTGTGAAAAATATGACACCAAGAAAAAGTTCCGTAAACCGTAGTACAAAAGAAACCAGTGTATCTGTATCTGTTAATTTGGATGGAACAGGAAAAACTAGCATTCAAACTGGAATTAACTTTCTTGATCATTTAATCACATCATTTGGAAAACATGGCATGATGGATCTTAAGGTAAATGCCAAATCCAATGATAAAATTGAACATCACTTAATTGAAGATACTGCAATTACTATGGGTTTGGCCATTGACAAAGCTTTGGGAACAAGAAGTGGTATTACTAGATTTAGCTATGCATCAGTACCGATGGATGAATCTCTGGCTGAGGCTTCAATTGATCTAGTAAAACGACCCTTTTGGAAATTAACCTTATCAATTAAACGAAACACAATTGAAGATATCTCAAAAGAAGACTTGGAACACTTTTTCCAATCCCTCCTTCAAAACTTGAACAGCTGTGTACATCTTACTGTAAAGTATGGTGATAACGATCATCATAAGGTAGAAGCTGCAATCAAATCACTGGCTGTTGCATTTAGAGAAGCGTCTTCATATGACAAAAAACAAAAAGGCATTCCAAGTACAAAAGGTTCAATGTAAATGGTAAATCTTGCAATATTTGATTACGGCGCTGGAAATATTTTCAGCCTAAAAAATTCGCTTGAAAAAACAGGAGCCACAGTAGACGTTATTACTGATTTTGACAAGCCAAATATTTACTCTGGATTATTGCTTCCAGGAGTAGGAAATTTTGATCCTGCAATCAAAAGTATATGCAAATCATCGAAAACCGGCTTTAACGATTATGTAAAAGACAACACTCCTGTTTTAGGAATTTGTCTTGGTATGGAAATGTTTTTTGAGAAAAGTGAAGAAGGAAACGAAAAAGGATTAGGTCTAATTAAGGGCGATGTAATTATTCTTCCACCATCAATGAAAGTTCCACACATGGGATGGAATAATTTAGAAATTAAAAAATCTGGCAAAATACTTGAAGGAGTAAAGGACAGAGATTGGGTATATTTCGTACATTCGTACAGAGTAAAGCCTGCAAACAATGACATTATTACGGCAGAATCTGATTACGGAATTAAGGTACCTGCAGTTGTTGAGCAGGACAACTTTTTTGGAACACAGTTTCATCCAGAAAAATCTGGCAAAGTGGGAAAAATTATGATTCAAAACTTTCTAGACGTGTGTAAAAAATGAAAGTAATCCCCGCAATTGATCTGATGAATGGTCAAGTGGTACGACTCTACAAAGGTGATCCTAACCAGAAAACTGTGTATGGTGATAACCCAATTGAGATAGCAAAAAAATGGGAAGCAAGTGGTGCCGATATGCTTCACTTGGTAGATCTAGATGCGACACTTGGAAGAGGCTCAAATCTTTTAATAATTAAAAAAATTCTTGAGCAGACTTCAATTCCGATTCAAGTAGCTGGAGGACTAAGAGATGAATCAATAATAAACGATGTTTCAAAAATTTCTAACAGGATTGTTTTAGGTACATTGGCATTCAAAGACAAATCTACACTAAAAAAATTATTATCTAATTTAGGATCTGACAAAATTGTAATCTCTGTTGATCATGTTGATGGTGAAATAGTAATACATGGATGGCAAAAAGAGACAGGCATTAAATTAATTGATTCTATGAAAGAATTTCTTACAATGGGATTTTCTGAATTTTTGTTGACAAATGTTAGCCGTGATGGAACACTACAAGGACCTGATCTGGAATTTTTAGAACAAGCATGCAAATTAGATAACGCACATGTAATTGCAAGTGGAGGAATCTCAAATATTAAAGATATACAAGATGTAAAACAAAAAAATGCATTTGGAGTAATACTAGGCAAAGCACTTTATGAGAATAAAATTTCAATTAATGAGGCAAAACAAGTAGCATGACTCTAACAAAAAGAATAATTCCGTGTCTTGATGTAAAAAACGGCCGAGTAGTAAAGGGTCTTCATTTTGAATCAATTAAAGATGCTGGCGACCCCGTGGAATTGGCTGAAAAATATAGTAATGAGGGTGCAGACGAACTTGTTTTCTTGGATATTACTGCATCTGACGAGCAGAGAAAAACAATTAAGGATTTGGTTAGAAAAATTGCAAAAGTAATTGATATTCCATTTACAGTTGGAGGTGGTGTAAAATCACTAGAAGATGCAAGAAATATTTTACTTAATGGTGCAGATAAGGTAGGAATCAATACAGGTGCAATAAAAAATCCACACGTTATCACTGATCTAATGGAATTATTTGGAAGACAATGTGTTGTAGTTGCAATTGATGCCAAAAGAAATTTTGATACTCAAAAAAATAAAAATGTCTTTTCTGAGAATGGAAAACAATTCTGGTTTGAAGTTTTCATTTATGGCGGAAAGGAAGCAACTGGAATTGATGCAATTGAATGGGCAAAAAAAGCTGAAAAGCTTGGCGCAGGAGAAATATTACTTACCAGCATTGACAAAGATGGCACAAAAGACGGATATGATATTTTGTTAAATAGTGAAATTGTTAATTCCGTATCTATCCCAGTTATCGCGTCTGGCGGATGTGGAAAACCAGATGATATGGTAGATGTTTTTCAAAAATCAAATGTTGATGCTGCCTTGGCAGCCTCCATATTTCACTATCAAACACATGGTGTGAATGGAGTAAAGATGTATCTCAAAGAAAAAAAAATTCCTGTACGATTATAAGCTATGCTTTATGATCTGAAATAATGAAAAAATCAATCGATGATATTGATTTTGCAAAAAGTGACGGATTAGTTCCAGTAATTGTTCAAGATGCTAATACAAAAGATGTGTTGACTTTGGCTTATTCAAATAAAGAATCACTTGAGCTGACTAAAAAAACTGGCAACTCTTGGTTTTGGAGTCGTTCTAGAAACAAACTTTGGATGAAAGGTGAAGAATCTGGCAATACACAAAAAGTAAAAGAAATTCTTGTTGATTGTGATTCTGATGCAATTATTTATCTCGTAGAACCATCAGGACCAGCTTGTCATACTGGTGAGAAAGTTTGCTTTCACAACAATCTGGAAAAATAATTTAACACACAGGTTCGATATTTGTTCCAGGAACTACATCATCTGTTATTTCAAAATTTAAGTTTGGATAGTTTGTACCTCTAAAAACCATTGCCCACTTTCCTGTTATGTCATCAACTGAGCATATTCCTCTGCCTTTTGAAATTTGAGGTTCTATGTAGTAATTGAATGTAGATTTTACAGTTCCATCAAATGGAATGGTCAAATATACTGAGTAATGTGTATCATTTAGTGGTCTCAAAACTGCAATCTGACCTTTTTCATTTGTATTCAATCCTCCAATTACAATGAAAATTTTTTCACCTATTGTATATTGACTACGATCAATTTGAAATGGTCCTGATGTGATCCATTCTCTTTGTTTTGGTGAATACTCATTTTCCAAATTAATTTTTTCAACCTTATCTAATTTTTCTTGAATTTCAGGAACTTCGATTTCTGGTTTTACTTCCTTATCAAATGTGTCTTCAACTTCTATCACCTCTGATTTTTCATTGTATATCAAAATTATAGCTAAAACAATAACAAAAATACTTACTCCTGCTACGATACTTACAATTAGCCCCTTTTCCACACGTTTCATCTTCTAAAAATATCTAAAAACCTTTCTCATGATTGAAAAATCTCTAAAACATGGATTTCTAATCTTTCAAACCCTAATGCCAAATTTTTTAATAAATACTAGTATCTGTTCATTATATTTTTTACACAGTAAAGTTAAGCATTACTTAACTTGATATTAGGATTTTTTATGTATAGTCTGAAAGGAGAAAATAATCTTGGCTAGAACATCACTACAATGCAGAGAATGTAAAAAAGACTATGATACTGCTTTCAAGTATGTCTGCAATGACTGTTTTGGACCACTTGATGTAAAATATGACTTTCCCACAATTACAAAAAATACTTTTACAAATCGTGAACATACCTATTGGAGATATTTTGAATTATTGCCAATAGAAAACAAATCAAATATTGTCAGCATTGGTGCAGGAATGACACCTCTTATCAAAGCCGACAATCTCGGAAAAAAATTAGGACTGAACAATCTTTATGTCAAAAATGATTCTGTAAATCCGACATTTTCATTTAAAGACAGACCCGCAGGAGTTGCAATATCAAAGGCAAAGGAATTTGGATTGTCTGCAGTAGGATGTGCATCTACTGGTAACTTGGCATCTGCAACTGCAGCACATGCAGCTAAAGCTGGATTGCCTTGTCATGTATTTGCACCAAGTAATATTGAGATGGCAAAAATTGCACAGGCGTTATCATATGGCGCAAATTATATTGCAGTTGATGGAACGTATGATGACGCAAATAGAATAGCTGCACAGATTGGTGACAGCAAAGGAATCGGAATTGTAAATATTAACATGCGTTCTCACTATGTAGAAGGCTCCAAAACACTTGCATACGAAGTTGCAGAACAACTTGATTGGCAAGTTCCTGATCAACTGATAGTTCCTGTAGGAAGCGGCGCAATGCTTAATGCCATTTGCAAAGGATTTGAAGAACTACAAGCAGTTTCATTATTACATAATGTCTCAAATATGCACATGATTGCAGCGCAACCACATGGATGTGCACCTATTGTTGATGCATTTAAGAAAAATAGCAAGGAAGTCATTCCAGTAGAGCATCCTGATACCATTGCAAAGAGTTTGGCAATAGGTGATCCTGGAGATGGTAGATATGTTTTGAAAAGACTGCAACAGTACAATGGATTTGCAGAAGAATGCAACAATAAAGAAATCTTGGATGCAATACTGCTTTTGGCAAAGACTGAGGGAATATTTACAGAGCCTGCAGGTGGTGTATCTGTCGCTGTACTCCAAAAGATGGTAGAGCAGGGAAAAATTGACAAAAATGACTCTGTAGTGTGCTATGTTACTGGAAATGGATTAAAAGCAACTGAGGCAATAATGGAAGTTTTGCCAAAACCAAAAGTGAGGAAGGCAAATATTGTAGAAATATCGGCGGTAGTAAACTAAATGGCAAATATCACATTTACAATTCCATCAGTGCTAAATCAAGGCGGTGGAGAGAAAAAAATAGAGATTTCAGCTGATTCTCTAACTAGTGCGTTTGCAAAAATATCTGAAATCATGGGTGATGATTTTAAGAGACGAGTTATAGAATCCGATGGAATTCCTCGCTCTCTGATTAATATTTACATTAATGGAAAAAACGCAAAATTTTCCGATGGAATGAACACCACACTAAATGACAGAGATGAGGTGTACATCCTTCCTGCAGTAGCAGGTGGTTCTGGAGAACTATCCGCAAAAGAACTAGATAGATTTTCAAGACAAGTTATGCTAGAAGAAATTGGTTACCAAGGACAACTAAAACTAAAAAATGCAAAAATATGTGTTGTAGGTATGGGAGGATTGGGAAATCCAATTACATCCAGACTATCTGCAATGGGTGTTGGCACTTTACGAATTGTTGACAGAGATGTAATAGAACTATCAAATCTACACCGCCAAACAATGTTTGATGAATCCGATGTCGGTCAAGTTAAAGTTGAAGTTGCTGCAAAAAAATTACAAAAATTAAATCCTAATTGTAAGATAGAAGCACTTGCAGTTTCAGTAAATGATTACACTGCATTAGAAGTAGTAGAAGGTTATGATGTTGTAATTGATGCACTTGATAGTGTTAATGCAAGATATGCGCTAAACAAAGCATGTGTTAAATTTGGAATTCCATTTGTTACAGGTGCAGCAGTTGGAGTATCAGGACAAGTATTTACAATTATGCCAAAAGAATCGGCATGTTACTATTGCATATTTCCTGATCTAAACGAAGACACAATGCCAACTTGCAGCATTGAAGGAGTTCATCCATCAATACTTTCTATTGTTGGAGGAATTGAAGTATCAGAAGCTGTCAAAATTATTATTGGAAAAAAACCAAGTCTATTCCAAAGAATCCTTCACATTGATTTAGAAAATCTTGACTTTACAAGCACTAGAACATTTAGAGCTGAAGAATGTCCAGTTTGCGGAACAGGAAAAATTACAGTGGCGCCAAAACAAGAACTGATCTTAGAAGAACTATGTGGAAGAAATAGTGGAAAGAGAACCTACTCCATTACTCCTACTGACACATTTGATCTTGACACAAACAAAGTTAGCATTCTTGCAAAAAAACAAGGATTCATAGTAGAGAATCTCGGTGACCTTGGATTATCTATGAGGACAAATGATCTTTCTGTCATCTTTATGAAAAAAGGCTCTGCAGTAATAGTGGGATCAAAAGATGAGAACGATGCCATATCATTATACAAAAGTCTGCTTGGCAGAGAAATTGCAAAAACTAGTCTATAAAAATTTCATAAATTACAATAAAAAGATGGAAAATATAACGATCATATTATAGAAAAAAGATAAAAGTATAATTTTTATGTCGCCATCATCTAATATTTTTATAAAATCTAATATTATGATGAAGAAATCTCAGAAATTTACCAAATTGTGGATAATTCGTCCATTAGCCTTATATACAAATTTTAAAGAGAAAAATCAATAACATGAATAACGAAATACAACGAAAAATAACTAGTCTTACATTAATGACAATTATGTTAGCTGGCGGTATGATCGTTGCTGTACCTTCAATGGTACCAGTAGCACATGCAGCTAACGCTAACTTATTTGTCTCCGCAGAAAACTCGCAGTTTTCTAACTACATGTCAGGACCACAAATAATTGAAGTCGTGATTATAGATAGTGATATCAATGACACTGATCAGTTAAAAGGTGAACCAGACGTTACAGTAAACGGCAAGATCCTGAGAATGGTTCAAGCCGTTGATGGTAACTGGTATGGCTACTTTGCAGATTCAACAATGGCATCAATTGCAGATTACACATCAACCACAGGTGGTGCAAACTCTGAAGGTTTGAACTTTGGTACATTATGTGCCACTGGTTCTACAACAGAAACTACCATCGGTATCTCTATTAGTGATACAGTTGGCGTTGCTCTTCCACTTGTCAGCTTGACAGGTGGTTCAAACGGCACATCTACAGGTTCTCAATTGACGTCTCAATGTACAGCAGATCTTACAAATGCTACACGTGCAAATGTAGTGAGAGAAGCCAAAACAATCAACTCCGCCTTAGCTGCCGATTTCTTAGGCCAAATTGGTCTAGGTAAAGAGGTAAACGGTGATTCAATAAATGATGATTTATGGCCATTCATTCAACTATATCCTCTAACAGTAGGTGGTAACGTTGTCATTCAGTACAGCAAAGGTGGTGGTGTTCAAACAACAACACTTACTTTTGATACTGTTGATAAATTTATCAGCACAGTCTTAGATAGAACTACATACACACAAAATGGACAAGTCCATCTCACAGTTACAGATCCATGGTTAAACATTGATCCAACTGATGAGGATTCTTGGACATTTGGTACCAATGCTGATTCATTGTCTACCAACTACCAAGTCTTCAATGAAAACGGAATAGCAGATGGAGCAGCAGTAAATAATGGCATCATAAACATTGCCGGCAATCTAACATCTTTAATGAATCCTGAAGCAGTCTTAACATTAAATGTTGATGCCCAAAGCATTGGTACTAATGTTGTAACTCTACAGGATACTGATGATGTTGTTTACACTACTTGTACAACTGCAGCACTTTGTGCTGCAACAGGTAGTGCCGGAAATGGTTTAGGTGCAGGTACACAACCAGTTACACTTACTGAATCTGGTCCAAACACAGGTATATTTGGAACATATGACGAATCAGATCAATCACAAATCAAAATTGCAAGTGGTGCAAAAAGAGGCACATCTGCAACAATTGGTTATGATACTACAAGTACAATTCTTGTAGGAAACAGTTTTGCAACAATTGACATTCAAGCAACTGATGCTGAATGGAACTCTGGTGAAGAGATTCCAATCATCCTAGTTGATAATGATGCCAACAAGAACAGCAGATCTGATGAAGATCTTACATTGTCTAATCCAAACGTTACATTGATTCCATCATTGTCAACTGGTGATCCATTCACATTAGGTGAAGAGACGAACTCTACTGGTATAACAGCAATTTATGCTGATGTATCAATTGCAGGTTCTTCTTTAGTTACTGCAGCAAATCCTGTAACTACAACTGTTACTGTTGATTCATTCAGCCAAATAGCCAGAATTGATGCTACAGCAACCAGTAGTTTTGCAGGAACTGACTCTATAATTATTGACTTGAAAGTTACTATGGGTGATCTAAGAAAGTCAATCACAAACACCAATACAAATGGTACTGCTCCTCGTCTACAAGGACTTAACCTCGTTAACTTGGATGTCCGTTCATTTAATAATACAGGTGTTTTTGATGTCTATCTACTCAACACTACTACTAATGTTCTCACTGGATCTCATACATCTCCAACAGCACTAACCGGTAATGTCGGTTCAGCTAAAATCGCTTCAAACGTAAGTGCAGAAAGTTTGAGTTCATTGAACTCAACTGATCTGAACTACAAATTGTTTAGAACTACAACTGGTATACCTGGTGGTACAGCAGATACAGCAAAAATTGGATTACTAATTCAACACAAAGTTAGCTCTACAACTGCAGATACTACAAACGTAGTAGAAACAGATCAGAGTATTGATCCAATTGTTGTTGACTTCTTTTCATTCGGATTTACCGATGATGGTTTACAAGCATCCGAAAGGATATCTAACCAAATCGTAAGATTTGAATTAGAAGAGTCTGGTGATAACACAAGTACATTTGAAGGCACATTGGAATACATAATGATCAATCAACTAAATGTTAAAACCGCCGCAACTTATACAAATCTTGAAACAATTAGCGATGAACCAACGTTTATCGTATTTGAAGATTTGACTGATGAGGATGCACCAAGAGTCAATTATCTTGACTTGGGTTCAGACGGTGTATCTACACAAATTGCTGATCAACAAAATGCTCCAAGCCATTCAGGTGTGGTATCACTTGATAATACTTCATACAAGGTTGCTGACACAGTTACTATAACTCTTGAAGACTTAGATCTTAACGTCGATTCTGAACTCATTGAAATCTATACAACTGTTTCCACCACCACTGATGTTGCCTTTGATACCATCGGCAAAGCATCTTTACCAACTTTAAGTTGGGGTGATCTGGGACAAATGTTAGATGTCACATTTAATGATGAACAATGGAGATCATCTGCAACAGCAGCATGTGTTACCGCCTTAGATACCATTGATACAGGTTTGAATGATGCTGGATTTACTCTAGTAGAAACCGGACCTGAATCAGGTATATTTGTCGGTGACTTCCAAATTCCATCAAAATATTGTGAATTAGGAGAAAGTACACCCTCCACAGTAACAGGTACAGACATTGAAGTCAACTATGTTGATTTCAGAGATGCATCTGGTGAAATTGTTGAAGTCGGTGATGGTGCAGGCGTTCGCGCAAACACTGGATCCGTCAGTCTTGATAGAACTGTTTACCCAGTACCATTTGGTATTGAAAGTGACTTTGTCGATCAAGATACAAAAACAACACCTAGTGGAAGAGCATTATTCCCAATCCATCAATCTGGAATGGCTACTAGCTCTAGTACTACAGGACTTTCATCAAGTGAGTATATCACAAACGGAGATCTAACTATTCACGTACGAGTTAATGACCCAGACTTCAACTTATCCGCAAATGGTGAAGATACTATTGGAACAAACGCTACCGGCACAACAACCGTAGTAGGACCTGTCAAGATCTCTGTTATAAGAGGTTCTTCATCAGTAATACTTGGTTACGCAGGTGGTCCAGCAGTATTAGCTGGTACAATTGATACCGATAATTCAGGTCTCAATGGCACTAGACAATTCGGTCCAATGACTGAAATTGCACCAGATGCAGGAATATTTGAATCTGACATAGTTGTTAGATACACCGATGGTCCAGCAAGTTCAAGTTGTTCAATAACAACTGACACTTTCACAAACCTAGATGGTTCAGGTACTTCAGTAACAGATAGATTTGACGCCTCCCCAACATCAGGTACAGCTTACTGTATCATACAAGGAGATATTCTCCAAGTAGAATACACTGATCCAACTGATGCAAGTGGTGATGTCAACACTGTTACTGATTCCGCTACCTTTGACCTAAGAAACGGTGTATTGCAATCCGACAAATCAGTTTACATTATTGGATCCGATATGATCTTGACTCTCATTGAACCAGACTTCGATTTGGACAATGATCAAGCTGAGACATATGACTTGGACTTGATTGAATGGGACTCTGATGCTGCAACCGTCACCATGGGTGACGCTGATGGCGTTGGATCTAAATTCGACCCAGAACCAGCTTCCTTCAGAGAAACAGGTGACAGCACTGGAATCTTCCAGATCGTCATCGAAATCCCTGAAGTAATAACAGGTACAGAACGATTAGAAAGAGGAGAAGAAATTGTCCTCGAGTATACCGACTGGGGTCCATCAGGATCTGACTATGTAGGTGATGAAGATGAAGATGTCAACTTGACCCTCTTCACTTCAAACTTCGGAGCAACTGTAGAGCTTGACCAAAAAGTTTACACATGGACTGATAAAGTCTACATTACTATCGTAGCCCCAGATCACAACTTTGACAGTAACTTAGTTGACGAAGTTGGTGACTCTGCCTTGGACCCAATAAAGGTCTCAACCAGAGGAGCAAATCTCGATCTCTATAAACTCGTTGAAACTGGTACTGACACAGGCATCTTCACTGGTGAGGTAATACTCGTCGGATTTTCACATGATGCTGATGGCGATACCACAACTGGTACAAACGGTAATGATGTAGTAGCCCAATCTGCCTCTGGCAGTGGCCCAACAAGTGGTCTATTACCAACTGATGATGACGACGGCATTACTGTCTCCTTTGAATTCTCAGAGGATGAAACAATTGTCGGCTCAGCATTAATCAGATGGAATATTGGTGAAGTTCAGTGGCTTGAAGCAAGCTATCCAGCAAGCGGTACAGGTGTTATAAGAGTAATTGATCCAGACATGAACTTAAAACCAGAATCAGTCGACAATTTCGTTGTTGACACATGGTCTGACTCAGATGCCGGAGGTATTGACCTTACTGTAACTGAGACTAATGAGGCAACCGGAATATTCGAAGGTACAGTGTTCTTCACTACTACCGATGAATCCTCTGGTCACAGACTCAGAGTCGCAGAAGGTGACACA
>SXGU01431988.1_pt1 | contig 14327 bp, 10 predicted proteins | sample 3174531 | NCBI WGS metagenome assembly SXGU01 (sample SAMN11356863, study PRJNA531348) | freshwater metagenome | isolation source: freshwater sample F1-140 | place: China: Fuxian Lake, Yuxi | collected 2017-12-25
CGACACCCCCGGTCACGCCGACTTCGGCGGAGAGGTTGAACGCGCGCTCCGCATGGTCGACGGCGTGCTGCTCATCATCGATGCCTACGACGGCCCCCAGGCCCAGACCCGCTTTGTGCTGCGCAAGGCCCTCCAACATGGCCTCAAGGTCGTCATCGTGATCAACAAGATCGACCGCGATAACGCCGAGCCCGCGAAGATGTACGACAAGGTGCTCGAACTCCTCATGGAGCTCAACGCCACCGAGGAGCAATTTGACGCCCCGGTGGTCTACGGCTCCGGCCGCGACGGCTACATGATGTATCACCTTGGCGAGGAGAAGCAGGACATGTCGCCCCTCTTCCAGACAATCCTCGATCACATCCCGCCCCCGTTCGCCAAGCCAAACGAGCCGTTCCATATGCTCGTCTCCAATATCGACTGGAGTGACTACGTCGGCCGCATCGCGGTCGGCAAGATTTTGGGCGGCACCGCCAACGTCGGCGAAGCGGTGTTCGTCGTCCGGCACAGCGACGGCAAACGCATCCGCGCGAAAATCACCAAGGTTTTTGAATTCACCGGCCTCGGCACCCGGGAAACCGAGACCGCCGTCGCGGGCAACATCGTCGGGCTTTCTGGATTCGAGGACGTGGACATCGGTGACACGCTCACCGCCGACGAGGCCGGCCACGCCCTGCCCTTTACCCAGATCGATCCGCCGACGCTTGAAATGCAGTTTTGTGTCAACGACGGTCCCCTGGTCGGCACCGAGGGCAAACTCGTCACCTCGCGCCAGCTCCGCGAGCGCCTGTTCCGCGAATTGAAGACCAACGTCTCGATCTACATCGAGGACACCGAAAAAGCCGGCGTGTTCAACGTCAAGGCGCGCGGCGCGATGCAGGTGGCCGTCCTCGTTGAGACGATGCGCCGCGAGGGTTTTGAGATGCTCGTCTCCCGCCCGACCGTGATCGAGCGGGTCGTCGAAGGCGTGCGGATGGAGCCGTACGAGACCGTCTGGATCGAGGTTCCCGACGAGTGCGTCGGCACCATCATGCAAAATCTCGCCAACCGGAAAGGCCTGATGACAAACATGGAGAAGCACCCGCACTCCACCATGATCGAGGCCACGATCACCACCCGCGGACTCATCGGCATGGAAATCGACGTCGTCAACGCCACCAGCGGGCGCGGCGTCCTGAGCCACCTCTTCAAGGAATACGGCCCGTATGCCGGCGAGGTGCTCACCCGCATCACCGGCACCCTCCTGGCGACCGAAGGTGGCGAGACGACCTCTTACGCGCTCGTGATGGTGCAGGAGCGCGGCAAGCTCTTCGTCAGCCCCGGCGAACAGGTTTACGAGGGCATGATCGTCGGCGAAAATCCGCGTAACGAAGACATCGCCTGCAACGCGGTCCGCGCGAAAAAGCTGACGAACTTCCGCTCGCAGGGTGAAGGTGTCGCCGCGGGCCTCACCCCCGCCACCAAGCTCTCCCTGGAGCGGGCGATCGAATACATCGCGACCGACGAGTTCGTCGAGGTCACGCCCAAGAGCCTGCGGCTGCGCAAGCGCATCCTCAACAACGCCGCGCGCCAGAAGGCCGCGAAGGCGGGTAAACAGTAGATTTCGCCCAGCCGCGGCCGGCCGCGGGTTTTTCCTACAGCAGCTCCTGCGGGAGCTGCTGCACGATCTTCTTGATGTCCTGCACTGCGTCGCGATGGCAGACCAGGACGGCATCCGCGGTCTCCACCACCACCAGATCGCTCACCCCGCACAGCGCGATTGTCCGGCCGTTGCTCACCACAATGTTGTTGGCGGCCCCGGCCGTGACAACGGCGCCACGCATGGCGTTGCCGGCGGCGTCGCTCTTCAGGTGTTTCGGCAGCGCCGTCCACAGCCCGACGTCGTCCCAGTCGAATTTGGCCAGCAGCGTCTCCACGCAGTGCGACTTCTCCATGATCGCGTAATCCACGGAGGTCTTGTGCAGCTGGGGGAATCGCTGCGCGATAAATTCACCCGCGTCCGACTGCGGGAAATCGCGGATGAATGCCGCCAGCTCCGTGGCGCCATGGTCCGCTTCCTTGAGAAACGTCGAGACTTTCCAGACAAAGATGCCGGCGTTCCAAACATAAATGCCATCCGCGAAATAACGCTCCGCCGTTGTTAGATCCGGTTTCTCGACGAAGCGTGTCACCTTGCGGATTGGAAACCTCCCCAGATGCCGGCTGGATTCCGGCCCAACTTCCAAATAGCCAAATCCGGTCGAGGGGAAAGTCGGCTTGACGCCAAACGTGATGAGGGAATCCCGCGTGGCCGCGTCGACCATCGCGACGCCCAGTTGAGTTTGAAAGGTTTCGTGATCGGCGATGAACGCGTCCGCTGGCAGCATCGCCAACGTCGCCGCTTCGCCCGCGCGGGCGCGCACGAGCGCGGTCGCGAGGGCCGCCGCAGGTGCGGTGTCGCGTTTGGCGGGCTCCGCGATGATTTGCCCGACCGGCACCAAACCGGCGAGCGCCACTCTGGTCGCCGCCAGCTGAACCTCGTTCGTCAGGACGAAGATATTCTCGCGCGGGACGACCGCGCCGATCCGTCGCACGGTCTCCTCGACCAGCGTCCGGTCGGAGAGCAGTTTTAACAGGTGCTTCGGGGTCTGCGCCCGGCTCATCGGCCAGAAACGCTCGCCGCTGCCGCCGGCCATCACACACGCAAAGAAGAGGGAGTTGTCACTCATGGGAGCAAGGATGTTTCTCTCCGGATCGAGGCCCCGCGCCAAGCGCGAACCATCACAAAATCCGCACCACGATTTTTCCGAACTGTTCCCCCCGCTCCAGCCGGGCGAAAGCGTCAACCGCCGCCGCCAGCGGAAACACCTCGCTCACGACCGGTCGAAGCTGGTGCCGGGCCACGAAGCGGTTCATCGCCTCCCAATCGCGGGGCGATCCCATCGTCGAACCGAGCAGCGAAATCTGGCGCCAAAATATCTTGCGCACCGGCAGCGGCGCATCGCCGCGCGTCGCCCCAAAAAACACGATCCGGCCGCCCGCGGCCGTGACGTCGATCAACTTGCCGAAGCCCTCGCCTCCGGCGCTGTCGACCACCACGTCGAACGTTCCCGGCGATTTCAGCGCCGCCGCGACCCAGTCCGCTTCAGCGTAGTTGAACCCACCCTTCGCGCCCAAGGCGACTGCCCGGGCAATCTTCGCTGGTGAGCTTGAGGTCACCCACACTTCGGCACCCGCCGCGACCGCAAACTGCAGGGCGCAGAGCGCCACGCCGCCGCCCACGCCGCTGATCAAGACCCGCTCGCCGCGCTGCAGATCGGCGCGAACGAACAGCGCCCGATAAGCGGTGAGACCGGCCAGCGGCAACGCCGCGGCCTCCTCCCAGGTGAGATGAGCGGGTTTCGCGAGAAGCTGGGCCGCCGGCACCGCAATTTTTTCGGCCAGCGTGCCATCACGCGGCAGCCCAAGGATGGAAAACCGGGGGCCCTGCACCCGTTCGCTGTCACCCCAATTGAAGCCGGGGTTGATGATGACCTCCCGACCGATCCAGGCGCCGTCGACCCCGTCCCCCAGCGCCGCGACGGTGCCCGCGCCATCCGAGCCGGGGATACACGGCCACTGCAACCCGGCGTATTGCCCGGTCTTGATCCAGACATCGCGGTGATTCAGGGCCGCCGTCCGCAACGCCACGATGACTTCGCCCGCGCCGGGTTTCGGATCGGCCACGACAGTGACCGCGAGTTGATTGACGGCGGAGATTTGCACGGCACGCATGGTGGGAGAAGTAACCAGGAGCAAGGGACGGGGATCAAGCAGGCTCTGCCGGGCAAACTGAAGCAGTGCCCGGCCTTTCTCCTGTTAATCGCACCTGGTTGCTTGTTACTTCCCACCTTGTGCTGATCGCCTTCCACAAGCCCTACGGCGTGCTCTCGCAATTCACCCCCGAGCCCGGTTCGCGCTGGGGCACGCTGGCTGACTTCGATCTGCCCCGCGAGGTGTACGCGCTCGGCCGGCTCGATGCGGACTCCGAAGGGCTCCTGCTGTTCAGCGACGAACCAGGCCTCAACACCCGGCTGCTCGACCCAAAAAACGCCCACCGCCGCGAGTACTGGGCGCAGGTGGAACGGGTGCCCAACGCGGCCTCACTCGACCGGCTCCGACGCGGCGGGATCGATTTGGGCGATTACCGGACCCGGCCGTGTCGCGCCCGGTTGCTCAGCCCTGCGCCCACTTTCCCACCGCGCATTCCGCCGATTCGGGTTCGCAAGAACCTGCCCGATGCCTGGCTCTGCCTTGAACTCACCGAAGGCAAGAACCGGCAGGTGCGGCGGATGACTGCGGCAACCGGCCATCCCACTTTGCGGCTGATTCGCGTTCGCATCGGCGAGTTTCAACTGGGCAAACTCCCGCCCGGGAAATGGCGGTTGCTCAGTGCGCCTGATCGCGAGGCGGTCTTCGCCTGACGAAATAAACGGCGAGGCGAAAGTAGGTCGGGACATTCAGTCAGAGGGGCTGCGTTCCTCAAAAAAAACTGCGCCCGGAATCGCGAGTGCGGGCCGCGACCTCATCGGCGGCGGGAGATTTGTCCCGGTTTTTTCCCAAACTCCGAGGCTGGTCAGAAAAATGGGGGCAGGAAGATTTCCGGAGTCGGGGGCTCACGGTTTCCGTCACGCCGGTGAGCGCGGGTCTCGTCGCGATCGGGAGAAAACCGCCCATCAGCCGGAAGAACTTCTGGATCGCTCACCCCGCGACCATTCGATCGGCGGGTGCGGGCACCCGCACTCCATCGGCTGGCCAGGCCGTCGCCCTTCAGTGGATGTGCGTCTCACCTTTGAAAACGAAATCACCAAATGGTGGAACCCGATGTCCTCATCGGGTTTTGAGCCGTACGCTTTCAAATGAGCCCGTTGGGGACAACGGGCTCCACCTCGGACTGAATCGACACGGCTCGGGTCCCCCCGCCCCCGCATCTCCGCCTCACCCAAACTCCGCCCGCAGCATTTGCGCCGCCTCCGCCTCGTGGCAGAGCTTGCGATACGCCTCATCGAGACTCACCACCGCACCGGAACCCGGCGCGAATCCGCAGTCCGGGTTCAACGTGATCCGTTCGGGCGCCAGAAACTGCAGCGCCTGGCGGACCCGGCCCGCAATCGTCTCCGCCGAATCGATGCAGCCCGGCGTCACATCCACACAGCCAAGCCCAATCTCGTAATCTTCGCGCAGCTCGCGGAAAACCGCCATGTCGCCCGCCTGCGGCGCCGTGAACTCCATCGTGAGCTGCTGCACCTTGAGCTGGTTCAGAAACGGAATGATCGGCCCATAGCCACCGCAGTGGCAGGCCTCGCCGCGCGCGCGGCCGCCGGCCCGTCGGCAGAGGTGCACCGCGATTTTGATCCCACTCACGCCGCCGACCACCTCGTTGATCATGTCGACGGCAAACGCCGCGGCGGCATCGGGGTCCGGATACTTCGCCCGCACCGCGGGATCGACAAAGAGACAGAGATGCGGGTCGTCGATTTGGGCGATGTCGGCGCCGGCATCGCGCACCAGCTCCAGCTCCCGCCGCAGGATCGGCACGCAGGCGCGGACGAAATCCTCGCGCCTGGGATAGGCCTTCCCCGATTTTTCGGCGCTCCACATCCGTTCGCCGAGCAGGGCGGGCGACGGCAGCGTGGACTTGATCTGACGCGAAGTGATCGCCTTGAGGAAGGTGACCTCCCGCGCGATGAAGCCCGGGTGCTTCGGCGCGAGCCGATCGCTCACCAGCGTAAACGGACGGCCGTCGGGCAGCGCGCCCACGTCAAAACCGTGCGCCAGCTCGGCGATCACCCCGATGTAGGACTTCCGGCCCCACTCGCCATCGGTGATCACGTCGATGCCCGCATGCTCCTGCAGGGCGATGGCATAGCGGATCGCCGCCCCCATCGCATGGGCGTAGGGCTCCGGTGCGAGCGGCGGACGGTCGTTGATCAGATCGAGGACAAACGCCGGCCGCGGCAGCGATCCGACGACCGAGGCGGGAAAGAGTTTGGGTTTGCTCATGAAGGAAAATTTCCGCCCAGGGCGGAGGCTGAGATTAGATTTTTGCGGAGCGAGAATCCGGCCAGTGGCGACGCGCGAGTTCGAAATCCTCCTGCGTATCGACCTCCATGTAGTTTCCCGGAGTGTCGGCGTGGGCGAAGCTGACGCCGGCTTCGATCATCTCCTGGAAAAGCAAAATGAGATAGGCCTTCTCGAACACCGCGGCCTCCCGGAACGGTTGGCCGGCGAATTTTTCCCTCGCCCGCGCGAAGTGCTGTCGCAACTGCGCCGCGCCGGTCGGCGTGAATTTCGCGATGCCCGTGTATTCACCATGCGCCTCGGCCGGGCGAATGCCGCGATGCACCCGCGTCACCGTGCCGTTGGCCACCGTCACCTTTTCGCCATCGTCCGGCGGGTGCTGCGTGCGATGCTGGTAACGCGCGAGCCACGCGGTATCGACGCTCAGCGCGATCTCCGCCGGATGATCGAGCACGCGGCGCACCACGTCACTCGTGAAGAGGATGTCCGAATAGCAGCAGACAAACCCCTCGCCCATCTGATCCTGCGCGTGCATCAGCGAGAGGAGGATGTTGTTGTGCTCCCATCCGGCGTTGTGGCGAAACGTGAACTGCGGATATTCCCGGCGCACCTTGTCGATCTGGTAGCCGCCGATGAAACAGATGTCGGTGATGCCCGCGTCCGCGAATGCCGCCAGCGTCCAGTCGAGCAGCCGGCGGCCATGCACCTCGGCATAGCATTTCGGGGTGTCCGCCGTCGTGGGCATCAGCCGTCTGCCGCGTCCTGCTCCGATGATGATGGCCTTCATGGGGTGGGTGTGTGCATGGGGTGGTGGCGATGCGACCAAACGCAAATCACAGAGGGAATAGCCACAAAAAACGCCAGAAGCGCAAAAAGACGGGCCCGTTTTTTGCGACCTTTAGTGTTTTTGGTGGCCATCCGGTCTTGGAGTATTCGTCGCCTCATAGGTGGATTCCGCGGAATTGTTGCGAAAGGTGGTGGTTCAGGGAATTAAACCGTGACCTCACGTCGTCGCGCTTCCTTTATTTTCACGCGGCGACCCGCCGACGTTCCACAGGAACGCGATCACGATGGCGCTGGCAAAGGCGCACGCGGCCCAGAAACGCACGGCCTGCTCCCAGCCATGATCCTGCGCGATGTGTCCGGTGAGTTTGTCCCCCGCCGCCGCCCCCATGTAGCCCATGAAGTTCACGAAACCGGCCGCCGCCGCCGCCGTGCCGTGCCGGGCGAGGTCCACCGGCAACGTGCCCACCAGCAGCACCTGCGCCCCGAAAATACAAAAGCCGATGAGAAACAAGATCGCGACCGAAGGCAACAGGCCCCAGTGCAACACCGTGTCGTAAGCGAGCCCGAGCAGGCCCAGCGCGACGAGCAGCGCGCAGATGATCGGCACGCGGCGCCCCGCGTAGAAGCGATCCGTGGCCCAGCCGGACCAATAAGCGCCGGCCATGCCGCCAAAGGGCAGCACGGCATACTTGAAGGCCGCGAGACTCACGCTGTCGTTTCGCACTTCCTTGAGGTGTGTCACGCCCCAATCCGTGAATCCGTAACGGCACGCGTCGAGCAGGCAGAGCGCCAGCGCGACCAGCCACAGCGCCCGATTGCCGAGCGTAAGCGCGAGGTTGGCGCGAAAGGATCGCGCCGGCGGCAGCGCGCCGCCCACCGCCCCAGCCACGTCGCTCGCCGCGAATTTCACCGCCGGTGCGTCCGTGAGGAAAAACAGGAGGTGCACCGCGCTCGCCGCGACGAGCCCGGCGGGCACGTAGAGCGCACCGCGCCAGCCAAAATGTTCGGCGGCCCAGCCGGCCACCACAAAAGTCAGGGCCCCGCCCAGCTGGTACCCCGTCCCGATGATGCCGATGGCGCGACCGCGCTGGCTCGCCGGAAACCAGTTGGCCGCGGCCCGCATCGTCGCCGGCCAGCCGAGCGCCTGCACGTAGCCGTTGCAGGCCCAGACGAACGTCAGAAAATAGAGCGCCGTCGCCCAGCCGAAGACGACGTTGAGCGCCGCCGACGCCAGCAGGCCGAGCGCGAGCAACTTGCGCGGCGACCATTGTTCCGCGAGCTGGCCGTTGATGAACTGCCCCGCGCCGTAGGCGAGTTTGAGCGCCATCAGCACGGTGCCGAGCTGCGCCTTGGTGTAGCCAAACTCGGCTTGGAGCCCGGGCAGCGCGACCCCGAGATTGTTGCGGCAAAAATAAAACGAACCGTAGGTCAGCCAGAGCACCCACAACGCCTGGCGTTGGCCGGGGGAAAACTCGGGCGCGGGGGAGTGACGTGGGGCGGCGTGCAACTGGCGCAACGAAACGCGGCGGATGGGTCGCGTCAAACTTTCGCGGTGCCCGGCGGGTAAACCTTCCCGGGTCCGGCCCGGGCGCACTTGCGAAAACCGGAACTTATGGTCGCGATCGCCCTGGCCAGCGGAGGCTTGGCGAAGCAGACCGGCGCCGAGGAAACGCCCCAGGCGAATCCCGACGGCAGGGCCGGTGGGCGGAAGCACGGGCGGTGGACCAGCGCACGCTGGCGAACGCGCGCCTGCCCGACGCGGAACGCAAGCAGTTCCTCACCCGCGAGCGCCAGCTCATCGGACGCTGAGTCGACGAAGGGAGCGGCTTCCGGCCGGGAGGGAAACGAACGACTCTTCGCTCTCTTTGTTGCCTTCTGTTCAAACTCCGTGGCTTGAAAATGTACGCGGGAAGAAGGACCTCCCACAGATGCAGAAAGACCACAGATGCCAAGCCAGCACGTCGACCATCGGGAATCACGGGACCCCGGCCTCAGAGCGGGACGTAGCAGACCGTGTTCGAAAGCAAGATCACGATGTCCAGCTGGTTCGCGGTCGCCTCGGGGCTGTAGGGCTGGAACGGATGCAGCACCCGTTCGTTGTGCACCACCCGCAGGCGGCGCGCCGCGGCGTCGCCATAGTATCGCCCGATCTCGACCTCCGCGAGATCCGCACCCTCGCGCCCCAGCCCCGATCGCACCACGCGCAGGGCCTCCGGCGCCCGGCGCATGTCGCCATTTTTCAGTTCGTTGCGGTAAGCGCCTTCATCGTGGAAGGCATAGCCGATCCCGACGTGGGAGCGGACGCTCCGCAGAATCCGGTCCGTCAGCGTCAGGACGTAGCCCGAAACATACACCGCGTGCAGTTTGCTGGGCCGCCCGCTTAGCTCGGCTTCCTTGCCAAAATAACTGGCCCCCTGGATGGCCGCGTTCCCGCCCGCCGAATGCCCGGTCACGCCGATCCGCTGCCGGTCGACGTAGTTCAGGTTGCCGGTCCCGGCGACGTAATCGACGACCGCGAACATCCCGTAGCCCTCGTCGGTCGCGGACCGTTGGGCCATCGAGGCGCTCGAGCCCCCTTGCGCGTAGGGATCGATCGCGATCACCACGATGCCGCGACGCGCCAGCTCCAACGAGATGTTGGCCTGGGTTTCCTTCGAACGTTGAAAGCCCGGTACCACGACCACCAGCGGCGCCGGTCGCTCCTTCGTCGCGCTCCGCGGGCGGAAAAGGTCCGCCACGAGCCATTGCCCATTCTGGGTCGGAATTTTGATCCCCACCACCTGGACGCGCCCGCCCGAGGACTGCACGAGGGAGGCGAGGAAGCTCGCCACGATCACCGTGAGCACGCAGACCAACAGCAACCGGGGGCTGGAAGTCGGGCGGCTGGCGGGAGCGGGGCCAGTCGGATGAGAATTCATGTGCGAACCAGATGCTCTCAGCGCGCAGCCGAATTTGTCAGGCAAAAATCCAGTGGGGAAAATAACTTCGGCGCAACCCGGATTTTCGCGCACCTGAAAATTATGGAAGCGAAAACACTGCCGGGTCGCGCCCGCTGGCCCCATCGGGCTCCACCCCCAACTGCATCGCCACGACCAGAATGTCCCCGCGGGTCCTCAACCCTTTTGCTTCCGCTTCGCGACCGCCGGCGCGCTCCAGTTCGGAGACGGCACGTGCGCGGCAGTCATGAACGCCCGCATCTGCCGCACCACGTCGGCCTGTTTCGCCGCGAGGTTGTTCAACTCCATCTGATCCGACTGCAGGTCGTACAGCTCGAAAGCCTCCCGGGCGGAATCGTAGTGGCCCTTCCACCGGCCCCAGCGCACGGCCTGCTGAAACCCGCCGCTGTATTGCTCCCAGTACATCATGCGCGTGTTCAGCTCCGGCTGGGTCTGGCCAAGCATCGTCGGCAGCACGCTGACTCCGTCCACCCTGCCCGCGACCTTCGCGCCGCCAATCGCGCAGAGCGTCGGCAGCACATCGGCGAAATACCATGGCACCGAGCTGACCCGGCCCGCCGCGACCTTGCCCGGCCAGCGCACGATCATCGGCACGCGCAGGCCGCCCTCGGTTTGCACGCCCTTCTTGCCGCGAAACGGCCCGACACTGTCGAGCACGCCTTCCCGCCGATCCACCCCGCCGTTGTCCGAGCAGAAAAACACGACGGTTTTCTCGTCGAGTCCGAGTTCCTGCAACAACGCCATCAGCCGGCCCAGGTCGCGGTCCAGGCGCGTGACCATCGCGGCATGGACCTTGTAGTCGGCCGGCCAGTCCCTGTCCGCATACGATTCAAGGCTGGGCACAACGTATTTGCCGTGCGGCAGGGTCCAGGGCAGGTAGAGGAAAAATTTTCCGCGCTGCTGGCGTCGCACAAAATCGAGCGTGAAATCGGCGAAGAGATCGTGGGAGTACTCCGTCGTCCGGCCGTCGAGGTTGCCTTTGAGCGTGACGCGTTCCGTGTTTTTCCAGAGGTAATCGGTGTAGTAGGTGTGCGCGTGCTGCTGGTTGAGATAACCGAACCATTCGTCGAAGCCTTTCTTGTTCGGAATGCCCGCGGTGCCCGGCTCGCCGAGACCCCACTTGCCCGTCATGCCGGTGACGTAGCCGGCCTGTTTGAGCAGCATCGCGACCGTCACATCCTCCGGTTCCAACGGCACGCGGCGCTGTTCGCCGACGCCGCCGACCATCCCGGAGTTGCCCCGCACCCGGGTGTGGCCGAGGTGCTGGCCGGTCATCAACACGCTGCGCGACGGCGCGCAAACCGATCCGCCCGCATAGACATCCGTGAACCGCGTGCCGTCCCGGGCCAAGCGGTCGATGTTCGGTGTCTGGATGTGCTTCTGCCCGTAACAGCCGGCGTCGCCCCAGCCCATGTCATCGACCATGAGGTAAATGATGTTCGGCGAGGCCGGCGTGGCGGAGGCCGCGCAAAACGCGGTCCACGGTGCAAGGAGCGCGATGAGCCAGGCGCCAGGGAGAAGGGGGAGTTTCATGGGTTCAGAGTTGTTGCGGCATGATTCGGTGTCCAGATCGCTTCAGCCCGGGCTGCATTTCGCAGACCGATTATTGCACCCCACACGCCGTACGACGTGCCGGCCTTGGCCACCCGGCGCCAGCTCTCACTTCACCCGCTCGAACAGCCCCAGCAGCGTCGTGACGATTTTTTGCGAAGCTTCGCGCTCGACGCGATTCGTGCCGAGCCACGTCTCGTAGCCGCCGACCGCGTGCTGCTCCGGGGTCGGCAGATAACCATAACCGCCATTCGCCAGCTCGATCGTGAACGTGTCCTTGAATGGGCTCTTCGCCTTGAGCTCGAGGCCGATCTCCGTGAACACCTCAAAGGGAATCGCCGCGATGCCGAGGTCACCGATCCGGAAGGTCTGCAAAACGATGCTCAGCGACTCCGGCCAGTCGGCCGCGCTAATCGTCCTCTCGGCGTAGGCTTTTTCGTGCCGGTGAATCGGCGAAATCGTGGCGGGCCGCGCGACGATTTGCCTCGCCCGCGCCACGAGTTCCGGACCCGGCCGGCGGGTCTGCAAATCGAGTTCCGCCTGCGCCGCCTTCAACTCGACCCACTCGCGATGCTGGAACGTCGCCCGCACGCGCATCACTTCCCGGGCCACGTCGTCGGCCACGATCCGCATTTTTTCATACGGCGCGTACTTGGGCGCTGGCGTGGTGATGTCGATGTTGTTCACGTCGCCGCAGGGGCCGTTGGCCAGGAGCCCGACGAACGGCGGATCCTGCCGGTCGGCGCCGAGCAATTGCTGCAGGCGATCGCAGAACACGCCGAAGTAGTCCGCTGAGATGTGTCCGTTCGGCACGCCCCCGACGTAGTGCAGCCAGTAATTCGTCAGCAACGCGAGCGGCCGCCCGTTCTTCGACTCGATGGAAATAAAGTACACCTCGGGATTCACCGGCCCGGCCGGGCGCTCCAGATCCTTGCGACCGCTGCCGGGATTCATGATCGCGCGGTCCTGCTCGCCGAAGGGATTCACGGCGGTCTTGCCCTCCTTGAGCAGCCAGCGGCGGTTGAAGACGTGCTGCGGCACCTGGCCCGCGCCCCAGCCGATCCGCGCCGGGGCGAGGTTGTTCAGGGCGCGCTGCACGCCATCGGCGATGCGGAGTGCGAGGAAGGTCTGGTAGTTGTCGAGCGACAGTCCGGGCGCGGCGTCTGCGGCGGCGGCCCCCGCCCGCATGACAAACGCATTCGGTCCGCGGGCGCTCGTGGCGGAATGCGTGTGCGTGGCCGACATCATCAGATGCGCCACCGGCACGCCGGTCGCCGCGTGAATCCGCCGCTTCGCTTCGTCGAAGACTTCGCGGTTCACTGACACGCTGTCCACCACGACGAACACGAGGCGCGTGGTGCCGTCGTCGAGCGCGAGGCAGCGCGCGTGCAGTTCGTCGTGGACATGCGTGGCGGGCGGCACGTCGAAATTCCCGACAATGCCGTCGCCGAGCTGCGGCGTGATGTTGGCCGTCGCCGCCCCCGCCTTGAAGACCTTCGGGCCGGGGGTGGCGACCGGGGCCGCCGGCACCCCTGCCGGCGCGCCCAGCAGAGCGAGCCAGAGGAAACAAAGCGAGGCACGGAGGAGCCAGCCGGAACGATGCCTTGAATCGGCACGCAGCGGTACGTTCATTTTCGGGTCGCGGATGCGCTCCGACAGCACGGTAAACGGGAGAGGGGATCGGGGATTCATACGGACAGGGGATCGAAGTTCGGAGCTGGGCGTTCGTGGATCGGAAGCAGGCCGCGGAACGAAGTTCAGGCCGCCATGCGTGCCAGCCGGTAGCCGAGCGCCACCGCGACCAGGCACGCGCACACGCTGAGGAGCACATTGCCCCCCGCCCGCTGCCAGTCGCCGGTGTGCAGCAGGCGGAGCGTCTGGAGGCTGAACGCGGAAAACGTGGTGAACCCGCCCAGCACTCCCACCATCAGAAATTGCCGCGCCTCAGGCGGAAAGCCAACGCGCACGGCATCCTCCAGCCCTGCCAGCACGCCGATGAGGGCCGAGCCGACGACGTTGACCAGGAGCGTGCCCCAGGGAAACGCCTCCCCCACCCGCTCCGCCATGAATCCGGAAACCAAATACCGGGCGACGCCGCCCAGTGCGGAACCAAAGGCGATGAGTAAAATTACGCGCATGAACGGGCCGGAGTGTGGAGGCGCACCGCCCGGCGGCAAGCCCGCGGTCCGATCCACCGAGCGAAGGAGGGGCGCTTGCCCAAGCGCCTTCAGCCGTAACGATGCAGTGGAGCGTACGGCCGCACCTTGCCCGTTCGACAAGCTCAGGGTCCCGGGCGGAGTCGCGGAGTGCGCGCCGTAGACACCGGCGGAAGATCGGTGCGGTCTGCAAGGCGTGGTCCAAGGCTTGCCCGCCTCCGGAGGGTCCAGCCGACCCTGATTGGGGTCCGGCGGTTTACCCGTGAAACGCACCCGGACTGAATGGATCCGGCTCAACACTCGGGGTCGCTGCAGTTCATGGGCCGAAAAAACCGGAGGGCAGAAAAAGAGCGGAGTCGGGGGGCCTTGATTCTGCGCGGGCGGGCGCCGTGCGGACGTGGTTCAGGCGTTTTCCTTTTTCTGCCCATCCTGTTTCTGCCGTCATCCGTGAACGTCGCGAGCCCAGGGTAGCGCGGCAGGGCCGCAACCAAACCTAATTCTCGGAGGGGATGGCCACAAAAAACACAAAAAGGCGCAAAAAGGAGGCGTCCGTTGTCAGGGAAGAGCCCGACGCAGAACAACCGTCGCACCCCGGCCGTGGCCAACCGCGCCTCTGGCAAACAAGCCGCCGCTCCTTCCGTCCGCCACGGGCGTCAACAACCCGGGGATGACCGCGCCGCCGCATCCATCCGCACTTTTATGTCGGCACCGATTTCCTTGGACACGGGATAGTAAACCCGAAAGCCAATGAACCAGATGTCCAACCAACTAGTAACGAAGAGCGCAGACCAACCCTCCAGGCCGGAGCCCCCGGTGGCGGAGCCGAGCGTTGCGCGAG
>SXGU01405765.1_pt1 | contig 14314 bp, 6 predicted proteins | sample 3174531 | NCBI WGS metagenome assembly SXGU01 (sample SAMN11356863, study PRJNA531348) | freshwater metagenome | isolation source: freshwater sample F1-140 | place: China: Fuxian Lake, Yuxi | collected 2017-12-25
CTCCACAAATTCATGTCAGTCCAAAAAATTGCGGTGCTTGTCAACCACCATAGCACCCCCGTGTGTACCAATACCTATCGCCAAACCTACATCAACTATTACCGCCACAAAAAAGAACCCGGGACTAAATACAACGCCCTGTTGCGGCAACAAGTCAAAACCCAGCCACGCACCCATTAGCATAACCCACACAATCAGGCTGCTCACCATGCCCGCACCCGTCCCAGCCAGCCTAACCCCGGCCAGTGCATCAAGCTCACCCTGCTGTGCCCGGTATTTAGATTCCGCCGCAATCTGTGCAACAAACAAGTAGCCCAGCCATTGCACTGGATAGAGCCAATAATGCTCGCCAGCTGTGGCACGCGCCACAAGGATCTGCACTACACCAAACATGACCCCCGCCCCGACGCCCACCTTCAGGCCCGGCTCGCTCCATATTCCGCGCCCCTGCCCCTCATTCACACCCAACTCCGGCCGCAACCGCATAATGCTCAAGCCACCTAGCTGGAGTAGCTTGATCAGCGTGTGCACTTTTCAACCGTCCAATAATCGGCTGTGGATAATCATTTATTTGCATCCTCAGGATAGTATGATTCACCAAGTACCTAACCCGCCGAAATGTCACGCTGCGCGCTACTGTATCCAGCAGCGCATACGCCGCGCAGGTGCACAGGTCCCTTGGTTGGCCAACGGAGCCTGGATTCAGCAACCAGATGTTGTTGCCAAGCGAGTAAGTGATACCTGGTACCACCTCGGTCGCGTGCAATTCCACGACACCGGTATCAGCAATCGTACCTTGCACCAGTGTTGGCACGTGTGTATGGCCAAAACACTGGACCCGCAGCACACCCGGCTCACGGCCCACCGCCAACAGCCTTAACTCGTCTGGCAGGAACTGCTGCTCCTGCCACGCATAAATGTAGCGCAGTAAATTATCAACCTGTCCGCTGTGTACCAAAACAAACTCAATCCCGTCCCGGCACTCTGTCACCGGCATTTTTCGCGCCCGGGTAAATAGCTCCGAAACGGCGCCAGCAGCACTACCTGCCAAGTCTGCGCGGTGCCGGGCAATCACCTGCAAGGCATTTGGATCAGTACGCTGCCAAGTATTCTGCGAGAGGATCGCCCCGCTTGCCCACAGCATATTACCCGCAGCGTCCATGCCAACCTGAAATCCCGGTGGCGTAGCTCCGGCAGTTACATCCGGGACATCAGCGAGGTCCGACAACATCGCATCATGATTTCCTATAACCCACTGCGCGGGTGCTGCCACGCCTGCCCGATCGCCACGCAACCATTGCAGCACCGCAGCTGGATCCGGCCCGTAACCCACGGCATCACCCAAAAACCAGTACTGGTCGACACCCGCCGCAGCCGTACTAGCGAGGACGGCATCCAGCGCGTATTGATTGGCATGGATGTCAGACAGCAACGCTACCAGCATCAGGCCCTTAAGCGATCACGCAAACGCATAAAGAATGTGCGGGCCTGCAGCGAATTAAACACGTTTCGGTAGTGAATAAGCCGATTGCCTTCCCCGGGCTCAACTGGGCCGATGAGCGCGCCATTATCGAGCAAGGTGCGCAAGTTAGTAGAATCAGGGTTGATACGCAATGCATTTGCGGCTTGCGTGAAAGCGGCAACTGTCGGGAACCCGCCCAAAGCCTCAATTTCCACATTGCAAGCAGTCACTTTTTGCTCGGCATCACTGCGCCTTCCATCGCATTCCTGCAAAAGAAGATTGCCAGCCGATGCAAGTATGCCAACGTTGCTTAACTCAGACTCCTTAGCCACCGGATAGCCCGGAACCGGCGGATCCTTACGCAAATGCGAAGGAACCTCACAAGCTTTCTTTACATCTGTCCAAATCTGTCTCTGGGCGGTCCGCGTCAAGGTATTCCCGGTACCGCATCCCGCCACTGCTTGTTGATGCTCCGTGCCAGCAGCAGCGTGCAGGCTTTCACACTCCGCATTCCATCCTTTCCAGACCCCTAATTCATCAATGAACCGATTCGCTGCCAACTTCACAATATTGAATCCCTCATAGGTAAAGGCAGAAATCTGCGGATCCATTACCGAAAGCACGGTAGCCCCAGGTACGTCATTCCGAAAACCGTCGAGCCTAGATAAAACAGAGAGTACCCTTTCGAAATCTTCGGTAGAAAATCCATTTTTCAATTCAGTTATCAGCGAATAAATTCTTTGACGCGCTGATTTATGCGCACTAATATTGCGCTCAAGCTCTACGACGACCGCCAACTGCTCGAATGCTACAGTCCTGGCATAGTTAACAACCGCGTCATGTTCGCCCCAATTGCCCGATGCAATCCATTTGGACCAGTTGCGACGCGTTTGAGGCGTACCGTCAGAATTTGGAAGACCGTCAACCGCACTCAACCTCACAAAAATCTGCGTTAGGTCGGCAAGCCTGTTGGCAAAAACATGCGTTGCCAAGAGATTTCTAAGTCTCTGATACTCCCCTTCAGACTTCCACGTCTCGTGCGGTGTTTCGGCACTCCGCTCCAAGCTTCGCATTTCATCCACCGCAAGTAGCGCCAAGCCGATGACGGAATCTGAACTGTGAGCCCCACATCTCCTAATCTTGGTCAGAAGCTCATGCTCATTTCTCTGAAAGATTTGATCCCGTAGCGTCCTGAGTTTTGAAGACTCATTCGCTTGCAGTGCTTTGGCAAGGATCTCAAGTGCTTCGAGGGGGGTTTTGCTGGCCGTGGCCGCATCTGCGGCCCCCCTAATATCCTCGCCGCGTTCCTTCGCTTTCTCCAACCATTCACGCACGTCCTTCCCAGGCCACTTCACAATCAAACTCTCCCACACGGCAGTTTCCCCTTCCAATCCAGCGGCATCAAGCTTCTTGCACTCCTGGTGCGCACACGCCACTAGCACGGCGCGCACCATCCCGCGCTTGGAAGCATCATCAAACAATCCATTTTCCAGCAATACATTTGCACATTCGGAAACAAGGTCCCATTCGATTGCACCAGACAAAGTGACTCTACCGTCCAAATAAGCACTTTCGAAAGGATCGAGTAACTTCGCACGCAAGCGCACCCGAGTTTCATCTGCCTTCACAATAGCACTAAATTGCCAAACTGACTCAGCAAAACCGGGAGTAATGGCGGGCAAGCCGGCATCCAGTCCGCCTACATGCTGAAACAATCGCATCGACTCCAGCAAACCCTGATAATCCTCTCCCGCCCGCCCCACATGTCTCTCTGCTTTATCGTACAACCGTTTCATACCAGGTTGTCTTCCCGCACGCTCGATCCGTTTGATGTCCTCACCCAGCAGATCATCAAATTGCGCAACTAGCCGCCTATTCACCAGGGTGTGACGAAGGGCCCTAATTGCTTTGCCCGCCCGCTCAAAATCATACTGCTCCATTTGCTGCTTCACTTGATAAGCTGCATATATCAGTCTGGCACGGCCCAACAAGTCCTGCACTTTCGCCGCCAAGCCACCTGCCGTTGGCAGACACTTTTCAGCCCATGCGACTACAATATCCGGGTCCCGATTCACAATCCCCTCATAATGTTCCATCTGCTCTTGCAGGCTAAGATCGCCGGCTACGAGCCTGTCGAGTTGTCTAAATTCATCTAGCGCGCCGAATATATTCGCGCTTTCTCGCATCTTGTCTGATGCTCCGGTAAATTCACCACGGGTAATTAATCCACGGATAAGAACCTCAAAGACCTTGAAGTCCTTGTACAGTTTGCGCTGCTGAATGACTTCCTTTCGGACATCCTCAACCTTTTCCAGCCGGAGTTCAAACTCCGCAGGAACTTCTCCACCTTGGCCAGGCCTAGGATCAGTCGGCCAGTCACGGATAATCTTCTTGGCACGATCCAAGTCTTTATCCCTATCATCCGCAGAGCACTCGCCATTCCGCGCATCACGCAGCAATTTATCAATCTGCAGCACACATGAGCTCTCCGCTCTCTTAAACGCGTCTACAACCTTGGCATCAAGTTTTAGGTCATGGGGCCACAAATCACGCGCTTCGTACCATAAGCGCAGTGCGCCCACTGGATCAGACTCCCCAAGGCTTTTTGCCTCCTTTTCTATTGCATATGCCCTGCTCTTCTTTTCAACATTGTCTTGACACTCCCGTAAAAGTAAATCAAGCTTATGCCTATGCTGCGGAAAAAATGGCTGCTCCCTAGTTTCCAGAATCTTTACTGCTGCCAGACTTGGAGCGGTCAACTTTTCCGATTCGCAACTCTCAGATAGCCGTTGGTAAGCTTCGCCTGATTCTTGCTCGTAAGCTTCGTTTGCTTTCCTTAACGCATCCGCAGTTTTAATCCAAACGTTCGTTTCTGAATCAAAGAAGCTGGGCTGTGTTTGAATAAGTTCTATAAGCTCATCATAGGCCTTTTTCCGCTCTACCAGGCTGGCCAAATGCATTAGCGTGGTAATCTTTCCATCGCTACGCTTCTTCTCTTCCAGTCTCTGTTTTGCCGATTGCAACAACTCCTGCATATCAGCTGACAATTCATCTTGATCCTCACGAACCCTGGCTGCTTTGATGCCCCTCTCCAGCCGCTCAAAATCCACCGTTTCCTTCAATTCACTCTTCAATCTTCTAAGATCAACGTTTGTGGTGGCAACTTCACAATCCACAAGCCCAGCAGGCGCATGCGCGTTACGTGGGTCAAGCACAAGGACTTCGCGGTAGCACTCCACAGCGCCTGTGAAAGCCCGATCTTTCCGCAGCTTGTCACCCTGTAGATTTAGGCAATCCACTAGCGCAGCAAGCGCATTCGCATTAGCTGGGTCAAGCTCAAGTACTTTGCGGTAGCAATCCGCGGCGCCGGTGTAATCTTTAGCTCTCCGCAGCTTGTCTCCCTGTGGACTAAGAGACTTTATTACGCTAGTAGCCGGTCCGGGTGTGTCAGTGCGCGGAGCCGGTACGGGTATGTCAGTATGTGGAGCAGGCGTACCCGGCTCAGGGGGATCACGGACTTCAATTCCGTATGTCAGCAAATTAACCGGGCAACTACCTTGCTTGCCCTTGTCTTCCCAGTCTTTGATTAGCCGTGCATCACGCTTGTATTCACTGGCTTGCGTTGGATTGCCCACATTGGCTTGGGTGGATAGCTCGCCAAGGTATTTACGCACATCCTTATAGCTATCAAATGTCCCTTCCGGCTGAACAACTACCATTCCGAATTGCAGCAGATCAATCGGGCAACTGCCTATCTTGCCACGGGCCATCCAGCCTTTGAGCTTCATGACAGCAAGGTTGTATAAATTGGCTTGCTTTGGGTTGCCCACCCTAGTTTGGTTGTAGAGCTTCTCAAGGTATGCAAGTGCATCCTCGTAGTTATCAAATATTTTAGGCGGCACGACTCTATTTTACGTCCTCTATAAAGCCAGTTTGCAAACCCATCGCATCCAGCACCAAACATTGCCTGCATACCAACTCAGTGCGCTGCTCCCTCTTCCACTGCAACGCGGCATCAGGTAAGCCATCAGAAACACCAATCCAAATGCGGCACCGCAGCCCTGGGGAGAAGATGGTGCGAAGTGGCGTCACAGCAGCCCTAATCCGGCAGGCGCAGCAGCACAATCGCATCAACACCAATTTCACACTGCCCGCGGTTTTTCTCTATGGTAATTGTCATCCGCACACCCACCGCAGCCTCTCCCGGCAGGAACCATGTCCCGACCCGTGCCCATTGGCCACCCAGTTCGCCTTGCTCAATCGCATTTTCCTGTCCGTTATCAATTACCTGCCCATCTGCAATTAAGTCATAGCGCGCCGCGGCGCTTGCATGCAATTGGGGGATCCGCGCGTACAGTGCGTACCTTCCGGACTGTAATCGGCCGGCAGGCCGCCAATCTGCCCGAAGACTGCGGCCGGTCCGCCCCGGCTGCCATTTATCCCCGCTCAGGTCCAAACTGCGGAACCTTCCGTTCCACGCCAGCGGGTCAGTCAGCAGCGTCCCTTGCAAGTCCGCACTCAGCGGCTGCGCACCCATGCCCATGGGGTAAAAAGCAGCGCGGGAATCATCCAGCACACTGGCCACTATGCCCTGCCCGTTCAGCATGGCAATCCGCTCCCCCTGCTCGCCGGATACTGTCGTCATCAGGATTGGCCCAGCAGCAAATGGAGCATCGGCGCTGCGGGCGCCAACCGTAGTGCGCACCGAAAGCGCCTGGCCCTGCACCACGCGATAACTTCCCAGGGGAAGCCAGTCGGCCGCCGGCTGCGGGTAAGCCGCACTTCCTCCGAAGATCACCCGGCTGCTGCCCGCTGCAGCCACAGCCGGTGCACCATCCAGCAGAACCTCAAACTCCTGCACGCCGGTGGAGTACTGCACCGTGTCCAGCACAAATAGCTGGTAGGCGCCTGCATTCAATGGCACGTCCATAGTCCATGTCACAGTTGCATTGCCCAACTCTGTATATGAATACCCGCCGGGCACATCGGCTGCACTCGCACCACTCACGGCAGTCCAGCTGCCCCCGCTTGGCGCATCATTGGCCAGCAGCCATTGCTGCCCAGGGTTCTCCGCATCCACCGCGGGAACAAGCACCGTACCCGCCGCAATGAGCTGGCCGGACGTTGGAATCGCGGTTGGTTTGGCCGTGCGCACAATTACCGGCGTGGGCATACGCGTAATGACTATTGCCGGTTGCGTGGGCATGGTGGTTGCACTGGCTTCAATTGGCGGCGTCGTTGGTGTGTATGTACCGCCCAGCACCCGTGCAACAAACCCCAAACCGGATTGCCCGCTGTAAATTACGGAGCCAAAAAGTAGAAGCCCAAGCGCCATACAAACCACAACTGCACTCAGGAGCCGCTTGCGCTTGCGCTCCACCCCCTTGGCCTGCCGCCTGCGTTTCTGATCCTCAGCCGCTTGCTGCCGACCAAAAGCCCGCCACTCATCACGCGTAAGCGCTGCCATAAACTGATCGACATCAGTGTTGGCGTCAATCTTGCCAATTAGTGCTGTGAGCTGCTGAATTGCATCACGCTCGCGCACCAAATTGCGGGCTGACCGCAAGAAGTCCCGTCCCCGCTCCCCGTCTGTTGTTGCTTTCAAAAGTCCGCAGCCTTAGCCAGGGGTGCGCGCAAAGCGGTGTGCTTTCAGCGCGAGCAGCACCAGCCTGCCCATCACTCGGCCACCCGCCGCATGGTTAACTCCACGTCCACCAACCGGTACAGTTGGGCAAACTGCCCATCCTCATCCCCTGCGCCAACCGCAGCCCTCATTCCCTTCCGGTCAGCTTCAGCTGCCGCCCGCAGTATTTCAAGCACATTACTGTAATACGGTGCCGGTAATTTTTCGTCCAGCTGCCCACGCAAAGACTTCAACACAGCTGGCTCTATCCGGCCGCTGTTTAGCTTTGCCGCATTTGTCTCCTCCCACTGCTGCCAGATCGTGGCCTTCACCACTCTGCTCTTCAACTCAAGCCACTCTTCGGACAGATCAAATTCTGCATCCAGGCGCTGCACTTCTGATCCGGCCAGCAGCAGGTCGCCGCGCTCAAAGGCATTCTTCGCAGCCACAAATTCCTGCTGCAGCTGCCCAATGCGCCCGCCCACGACTTCCTGCACCGCCCTCCAGGCTCTCAGCCCGCCACCTTGAAGCAATTGCTCAGCTTTTATGCGCATTGCGTCAACCTGCGCCACAGTCTCCCCGGACCGAGCTCCGCTCCGCTCGCATAAGCTGAAAAACTCGGCAGCACATTCTGCGAGCCCGGCGCGTGTGTCCTGCAGCTGCTGCCCACTGCGCCATTCAGCCGTAAGCTTGCGCACCAATTCCAGATGCAGCGCCAAACGCGCGAGTACCTCTGAATCTGCACTGTCCAGTTCGACCGGGCCGCGCAAATTGGCGACCGCATCTGCTTTCTCAATTCGCGACAACACTTCGGCAATTTCCTGCGCGCGATAGTCCGCTGCGGGCGCAATTGCTTCGGCATACTGCTGCGCCTTGCGCGCTGCCCGCAAAGCTTCTTGCGGATTCTGCAGTGCCTGTTTTAGTTCCTCAATCGACCACTCTGATGCAATCCGCCGCGCGCCGCCGATTCTCGGTTCCACGAGCAAAAGCCAAATGTTTGCTTCAGAAAGTAACCGGTCAACGGCTTTTTGCGCGCGGTTCTGAAATTCAAGCTCATGCCTAGCGGCCAACTCGCGCTTGTCTGCCGCCCATTCCGCATCGCCGATGGCCTCAGAAAGCTCCACCAGTTCCCGCAGCAGCTGGTAATTACCGGGCTGCCTGGCCGCATCAAATGCCAAGTCCCGCAGGTTCCGGGCAGCCAGTGCGGCCAACATATGCATGGGGAACGATTCGTAAGCAGCCAGAATACTGCGCCCGCTTCCACTTTCTGCTCCGCTCGCAACTTGAGCTTTCGCCACAGCCAAACGACTGGCGAATTTAAAGTGGCGCCACACTTCGCCATTATCAAATCCCTTAAACAATCCGATAGCCGCTAGCTCGCGCGCTAGGGTGTACTCGAGCTGGCCAAGCGCAACATTGATCAGCTGCAGCAAGTCCGCAAGCCGCTGCGGGTCAGTAGACTGCACCAAAATAGCTGCGCTGGCTTTTTCTACAGCTGCCGCGGACTCCAATCGCAGCAACGCAGCGTGCGCGTCCGCCATCAACTGGCGCGCCCGGCCCTGTGTTGCGAGCAGGTCCGCCATCTCTTCAACCCGCACAGAGAGATCGCCTACTTCAGCTTGAACGGCGGCACTGTCTGGTAGACTGCGCAAAGCACGCAGTGCGTTTTTGAAGGCCTGCCCGGCAGCCTCAAAATCGCCGCCAGCCAAACCCTCCGCCCGCTCCAATTGCTCGAACAGTTCTAGGTCTGCTGCAAGGGCAGAAATTCCAGCTTCACCCACAACCGGTTCAAGGCTCTCCAGCCTGAGACGGGCCGCCGAAAATTTTCCGGCGTTCAGGTACTCAGCAACCTTGATCGCATCCGGGCTGTGCAACAGAAACAGCTCTGTATCAATCTTCTGGCCCGCCAGTGCCAGGTAGGACCAGCGCCGAAACAATGCAGGGGCGGTGCCCCAGTCCCGGCCCAAGTCGAACTGGCGCCCTGCCTCAAGATAGGCCCGCCCATCAAACAAGGCCCTGCCCTTGGCGTAATAATCGCTCGCCGCCAGCAGCTCCTCTACTCGGCCAATCTCGGCAGCAAGTATCTGTGCCTGCTCGGGCGTGCGCCGCACGACGATATCTAGCGCAGAACGTGCTTTGCGGGCGTGCTCTTGCACATTTTCAGCATCCCCGCCGCCGTCATCCTCAGCTGCATCAAGCTGTGTGCGGGCATATGCCACGACGTCGGCCTCCGGCAGGCTCCAATAATTCACGAGCTCCCATAGTTCTTGGAAAACATCCGCAGCAGTCGCCGACCGCACTGCCGGATTTCGATGCAGCAATTTAGACAATAGATGGCGCACACCTGGGCTCATATCGCCGCCGCTGATTACCTTATCTACCGGCTTCTTCAAGCCGCCAGCCGAGTAATCCGGCATCTCGCCAGTTATCATTGCACACAGATAGCAGCTGGCCAGCAGCACATCACGCCGTACACCGCGGTTGTGCATATCGCCCGGGTCAATTTTTTCGAGCGTGCCAAAGTCAAGCATTTTTAACTGCCCGGCAGCGCCATCCGTCCCAGCCACCCATCTCAAATTCTCAAACTTGAGGTCAATATAAGTCTGCTTCTCTCTGGTGTGCAGGACTTCCAATACAAAAAACAATTGCCACGCGATCGTCAGCGCCTGCTCCTCTCCCAGCTTGCCACTTCTGGCAAGCAAATCAGGCACTGTATCGCCTGCCACAAACTCCATCGCAAACAGCTCGCTGCCTTTATAGCTTCCCTTTCCGTGGTAATGCGGCACCACTTTCCACCCAATTCCGTATTCGTTGCCCAACTGCTCAGCCACCGGTCCTAGTGTGGCAAGCGTGACCCGCTCTTGCACAAAGCGTTTTACATCATCCTTGCCATCCCCGCCCCGCATCACCTTCACGGCAACTTGTTGGCCATCCGGGCCTAGCTCGCCCGCATAAACTATGCCGGTGGCACCGTCTTCGCTCAGCAGCCGCAGAATCTTCAGGTCACGGCCACCCAGGTCTAAAGTCGCGCCAATGGGCAGCCCCTCGACCCCCGCGCGCGTGGCACTCACCAGCCGCTCCATACTGGTCGGATCAACTCCGCTTCCAGCATATCCAAAAAATCAACCAGCAAACCATCGGTGCCAGGTACACGCCATTCCGCTATTCGAAGCCGCATCGCTGCTTGCACGGCATCAAAACCCGGATCCAACCGCACCGCTTTTGCCGCCTGATGCAGAGCATTCAAGTATTCATCTCTGGTGGCTGCATGCAGCCAGTTACCCGCCGTATTATTGGAGTACGGATGCCGCACAGTGAACACTTGAAAGGCATTCCAGAGGCCGTCATTGCCAACCACACCGTCTGCCTTCAAAGCTAACTGACCAAAAGCACCGATAGCGCAAACTACCCAGCCTGAATCCAAACCATCGTTTTTCACCTGCCCGCAAATCAAGCCTTGGAAGAATATAGTTGCCAGTTGCAGGCTGGCCAGCCCCATCGTAAGCTCCGCCGGCAGCTCCCGCCGCAACCGGCCAACTGGCGTACCGATTGGCACCCGAAAACGCTGCTCGTATTTCTGCGCGTTCTCTTCCTGTTTGCAGCTGTGCGCGCTCCCAAATTGGTATGCCTGGTTGGCGGCGACCACTTCATCGAATTCACTAAATAAGATATTAGTTTGCAATTCGAGTGCGCTCAACAGCCCCACCGCACCACACTCACGGGTGTTCACCGCAGCAGCCCCAAACGGAAATACTACATTTATGCTCGCATCCAATATCTGTTGGTTGCTGGCTATCAGCACGCGGTAAGCATTCTCGGCGACGCAACTATTCGCGAAGGTTAAGCTCGCAATACCAGCAAGCTGTGCCGCTGCAGCAGGCACTGGAGAGGACGCGCCAACAATGGGTACTGTTGCAGCACCCAGGGTATGCGCAACCGCGGCATGCCGTTCTATGTTAGCGCCGTGGATAACTATTGCTTGATTAAGTTCTTCGCGCAATATCAGTCCACTACAATCATTCAGCAGGGCATAAAGCGCCTCCATGAGCACCGGGACGGCCCCATTCGGAGCGTCCTGACGCCCACTGAAAATAACATGATCCAGCAGGGAGTTATTTTCGCATTTATTGTGGAATGGAGGCCCGTCTTCAACAACATGCGGGCCACCGAATGTAAAGCGGCTAGTTTCACGCAGTGCTATATACAGCGGGACAGGAAATACCGCCGCTGCAGAGGCCAATGTAAATAAGCCAATCAGCGGATTGAATTTACGGGGCGAGTTTCGCAATTGCACCAAGACATCGGAAAGTAGCTCAACTTCGGGCTCGGCCGCACTCGCAACCACAAATACCGGAACTGGCGACCCATTTGCCGGCACTGCACGCAGCCACTGCCTATATTGCCGGAAGTGACCCCTGCCATTGCTGCGAAATACTTCTTTCGCGGTGCCTGCACCAAGGTCCAACTCAATGTTGCGGTCAGCCGGTCCGGGTAATGCACCCACCGGCGGACAGCCGGCAATCAACAGGATTTGCACCGCCGACTGCACTGGCGTCCCCAGCCGGCCGCGCAAGTGCTCCACCACACACGCGCCCGTGTTGCCCAAACAAATTACAACCGCAGGCGAAAGTGGCATTAATCTAGTAAATTATTCAGAAGACAGAACTGCCCGTGTTAGCTGCCCGCGCACGCAGCAGCATATTCCCGAGCGCAGATCCGGCCCTGCACGATCATGTTCAAGGCGCCTAAGTACCAAAAGAGTGGCGTTAAATGGCCAGCGCCTGAGGGGCAGGCGCACTCAATAAATATCTGCACTAACCCATCAAGTTCTGGCAAGCATCCCGATAAACTAATTCAGCAAGATCCGAAAGATCCAAATATTTCTGGGCAGCAGCTGCAGCACCTACGTTATTCTGGGCGCCCATAGCACCCCCTGCTCTGATCCGCATGACTAGTCCAGCCGGCTTGCCCCGCATTTGCTCCTCGTAGCGACTGCGCGCAGGCGACTGCTTGTCCTGCTCAGCCAGAAGCACCGCGTGTCGAAGGTTCGGCCAATCGATGAGCACAACCCTATTCATGTCGTGGCGCACATCACGCCCAGCCAGAAAGGCGCTAACCAGTGCGAAAACATCGGTTCCGTCATTGCCAGCATGAGAGTTGGTGAGGTGAACTATTGAGCCCTCGTTCAACTTATAGCCCCAGAATCGGCTAAAGACTCCGCCTGTAGTCTCATCCCTGTAAGTAACGAAACCCATTGCAAAAGCCTTGAAGAACAAGCTCATCCTCTGGCGGTCTTCGAGCAGCGCAGTCACCTCCGGATGAAACACACGGAAATTGGTCATCAGCTCGCTTTCAACACGCCTCTCATAATGGGCAGCGTTCTGCTCAGCCGGGAATATATGCACCTGCACCTCCTTCAAATTCTGGAAAAGCTGCAAATAATTACCCCTACAGGTGTGCCACATGTCAAACCTCTCACTTGGAATGAGATCATACACATGCATCACGGACATTTTATATTGATCCTCTGACTCATACATCAGCCTACTATCAAGGCCTGTATGCAGTTCTCTATACATTCTAAGGAAATCCGCGAAATACTGTGCTTTTTCAGGACTATGCTCAACATTTACACGCACGAAAGCCGCTTTACTTAGTGGAAGGGGCGCCACACCGCCCGGCAATTCCTTGAAGTACACACCAGCGTGATCCATCATAGCGCTTGCCAGCTCGCCAGCATTAGGAAAAATCTGTGCAACCTCCACTGCCAGCGGCTGCGACACTTGATTCTGCAGTCTTCTATACTGGCGCGCGCAAAGCCCCACTATCCACTTCTCGTTCATGGCCGTACTATTCTCCCCAACCCGGGCCAAGAGTTGCCGTTCAGGAGCTGCAGCAGGAGCAGCTCCGGGATGATCGACGGCGCAACTGAAGCGGACCATGCCCGCTTCCGGCGCCGCAGTCCAGCAGAATGCAGCCAGCACTTCTTCTACCATTGCAGCTTGCGGCACAAATTCCCTCTTTGCGATGGCTTGGCTCACGCCTCGAAATGTTTTTTCAACCTCAAAATTGTTGTTTCCAAGCCGGTCGTACCGCGCCTGATTTGCAACAATATTATCTTTCGTCTTGCCCATCCGCAAACGCAAACCCTGAATATTCGCACCTGCATCTCCATATGTCAGGTGCGCGACCCAGTTGTCCAGGTCTTTCAACGTGGCATCCACCACGGCCTTCATCTCCGCAACCGTCTGCGCCATCGCAATAAGGAAGATGTCGGCCCGCCGCCGGTCCATATCCACCTGCACCGCCTTCAAGTACCGGCGCTGCGCCCGATGGGCCTCCGGATGCACCTGGCTGTCCCACCATACAAAAACGCAGGACTTGCTGCTAAGTTCGTTATATTCCCTCTGTGCCTGTTGAATTGCAAGTTTCGTGTTAGCCGTGATGGTAAGCTCCGCACTGCGCTTTTCACGCACTTCCCTTACAAAAGCACCAAAGGCATCAAGGCTTGCGCTTAACCCTTTGCAAAAAGCCTGCACATAGCCCAGCTTGCCCGTCCTGGCAGTAACGGCTGTGCCAGCTGTTCCATTCAGATCCACCAGCATCTGCTCTGCCAGCAATCTCCGAAACGCTTCCAGCTGCGCCACTTTCACCCGCTGTAACTCCGTACCGAACTCGCCGTGGTTGCCCTCGCCGGTCCCATATTGCGTCTCATCGCCGAAGCGCCGCGCAAACACCATTGCCACGCCTCTGGAGTTAGTCGCACTGGTAAGCCGCGCGAAGGCCTGTTGCGGTGTGTCGCCGATTTCGCGGCTTGTCTTAGCCTCATCCCAGACGAACCACTGCAGCTCTTTTGTTAGCTGCAGCATAGCCGGCCTGGGTCCACCCGCCGCTACCTCCGGCTGCGGCACCCTACTGATTGCATCAAAATACCGTAACAGCTGGCCGGACAAGGCACTGCGAGCCATAGCTGTTATGTGTTGCACCCTCTGCGGCTCGGTCAAATTTCCAAATTGGCCGATGATTCTAAGCCATGGGGTGTTTGTATAAGTGGCCGTCCCGCTAATGAGGCTATCTTGCACCAGGAATGCTTGCGCCGCAGCTGCACCAGTCCAGCCGGAGGGCTTTTCAAGATTACTCCTTTCAGAAAGCCCTTTAAAAGTCCCGGCCAGGTTGGCTTGATCCCCATAGATTGGCTTGAGCAGCGCCTCAAAAGTCTCAATTGCCAG
>SXGU01403536.1_pt1 | contig 14313 bp, 14 predicted proteins | sample 3174531 | NCBI WGS metagenome assembly SXGU01 (sample SAMN11356863, study PRJNA531348) | freshwater metagenome | isolation source: freshwater sample F1-140 | place: China: Fuxian Lake, Yuxi | collected 2017-12-25
CGAATTCACCATGCTAGAGGCCTACGAGGCCTATGGCGATGACGAGACCATGATGGAGACCGTTGAATCCCTGATCAAACACATCGCGGAAGCGGTACTCGGCACCTTGGTGATTGAGCACAAGAACCCGGATGGTCAGATTTACAAGACCATCGACCTACGCACTTGGCGGCGTGTGCGCTATAAGGATCTGGTTCGCGAGAAAGCCGGTGAGGATTGGTTTGCTGTGACTCCCGAGGAACGTCGTCGTCGGGCGATTGAAGATCTAAAACTCGGCGGGGATATTGCTGCGGCGTATGAGGATTTTGAGGTGACGGGTGCGGTGTTCGAAAAATTGGTGGAACCCACGTTGATTCAACCGACGTTTGTTACTCATCTGCCGAAGCATATCGTGCCACTGGCCAAGTTGTCGCCCGAAGATCCAACCTGTGTCGAAGTGTTCGAGTGCTGCATCAACGGACAGGAAATCGCCCCGGGTTATACCGAGCAAAACGATCCCATCGAACAGCGCGAACGCCTGGAACATCAGGCGGGTGGTGAGCAGCAGAAATTGGACGACGATTTCCTGGTGGCACTGGAGCATGGCATGCCGCCCGCGGGTGGTATCGGTATTGGCATCGATCGTCTTTGCATGATGCTCCTAGGTCAGGAGAGCATCCGTGATGTGATCCTGTTCCCGCAATTGAAGCCGAAGTATTAGAGCTGCAGCCATCGAAGAACTCCGGTTGTTTTAGATCAAACGCTGAAGAATTTTGAGAAAGCGGCAGAGGACTGCGCGCACTCCAAAAGGCCACTACTCTGTCCTCGACGCCGGCGAGCGTAGGATGGATCGGTTGCGGGTGAAAACTTCGGTGGGGACACCCAGGGATCGTTTGAGGGCGACATCGCGATCCCAGGGATTTTCGATGGAGGCGATCTGCTCCATCTGTTCTCGGGTCAGGTTCAAGGGATAGTACCAGGGCGATACCAGGGCGGTGTTCACCAGCGGGAAATCCGATCCATACAACAATCGATCTCGGAACTCTGGCGCGGTGAGGGCTTCCTTCAAGTAACCCAGCTTGTTGACTTGCGTGAGCGACGAGAGTTCGGTCCAGAGATTCGTGTACTCCTGCATCAATGGCTTGAGTCGATCGGTGTCGCGCTGACCCTCATTGGATCCAGTGCTCGCGATGTGCGCGGCAATCACCGTCACACCGAGTTGCAGCGGCAGTCGCAGTCGCACAGGGTCGCACAATTCGTCGCGGGCATTCGTGAAGGAGCGCTCCTGTCCCGTGTGCGTGAGCAACGGCATTCTGTGATGGATGAGTCGCCGGTAGAATGGAACGAGGTTCGTATCTCCGGGGTCAATCCCCATCACCGAAGGGATCCATTTCATCAACACGGCGCCGTTCGTCGCGCACCAGTCGAGTTGGGCGAGCGCATCGCGACGGTACGGATTCACGCTGGCGCCGAACAGAAGGTTGGTATGTTGGGCGACTTCGCGGGCGATGAACGAATTGGGGATGTAGACCTCGGTCGATTCGGTGTCCAGCGTGCCATCGGGGCGCACGGATCCATCCAGGGCGAGGATTACGGCTTGGTGCACCTGCTGGCTGGCGGCCAGTTTTGAAGCGATTCGCCGGATCAGGAGAGAATCCCCTTGGGTTTCGAGTTCTTGTCTCGTGGCGCTGAAGGCGCGGAGGTAGATGTCGAATTTGTAGCTATCCCGCATCGCCTTTGAGATGAAACAACCACTATTGCCACCGCCGATGCCCGCGGTGTGGCAATGAAGATCGACCACTGTGGGAGGTGGGGTTGAACTCGGGGTCAGATAGTGGCCTTGAAATAGAACCCACCGCAATGCGAGCCCTGTCAAGAGGACAATTCCGAAGCCGAAAAACAGTTGCCTCATGCGGCGCCAAAGGGTTCCTTGAGTTGTCGGCGACGGGCTGACTGGATGAAGGTTAGCGGGCATCCTGGAAGTGTTCTACCAAAGAAACGAACGCTTCACCGCCAATTCGCGGCCGCCGTCGAGCAATGTGGCTTGCCAAGACAACACCGAACCCGCTTCGGTAAACCGCTCACCGTCGAGATGAATCGAACTCCATTTTCTGCCCAAAAATCCTGGCTTTACAGCGGTCTCGAGAACGAGCGGTGCCATTTCGGCGCGATTAGCGGTCCGCAGTTCGAGTCGGAGTGTCAGGGGGCCGCGCACCCTACGTTGCGCTCGCCAGTGGATGTCGAATCGAACGCCACGGACCTTTTCAGGCTGCTTGCGCAATTCCGCCTGGTACGCATCGCGCTCATAGAGACTTGGAGCCAGTGCATGGCGACCTCGATCGTCGAGGAAGTGCGGCAACACTTTGTTAATTCGTGCCTCGGTGGCCTGGAGTAGTGCGGTGGCGAATAGCCAAAGCGCAACCATCGTGGCGTGACGTGTCATTAGGGATTGGCTTCAGCAACAGCCCGTGAGGTGCGATTGGACTAAAACCGGCGAGGGATGGGCAGAATTGCTGGCTGGCTCTTGATCCCAACTGGTGCCGAGAGGGAGGGATTGGGTGTCAACAGGGGGCCCGAGGGAAGGATGGGAGACGAGCCCAAGCCGCCACCCCTGGGAGCCAAGGCGGAGATTGGGTTTAAGGATCGATTGGCGAGACCTGTGTCTGGGAAGGCCCCACGGGACGGGTCCACTACAACGGCACCTGGGGGTAAGGAAGACAAGCTGGACTTCGCGCCGGAGCCACCGAGCAACGCCCCAAACCGAGCTGACCGATCCGCGCCCGCTCCGCCCGGGGTGTTGGGATATAAGCTTGTGGGCGCAGTCGCGGACCCCGCGGTTGAACCGCCCAGAAGTTGATTAAAGTTGGCCTGTCGGGCTTCGTTTTTGGTGTCGCCGATTCCTAACATCTCCTTGCTTTTGGATCCCAGACTGGGTCCGAAATCGCGATCCCCATCAAACTGACTGCGGAAATCGGCGCTGTCATCCGTCCGGATACGTTCCGATTTGAGCCCTGAATCGAGGCGTGGTGAGGCGAATGGCCTTTTTGTTTTTGAATCGGAATCGGGGGAAAGGGGGCTATCGGTGAATGAAGGGAGTCTGCGGACGCCCGGTTTTGATTCCCGATCCCTATCGGAATTGCGCTCGTCGTCTCGGTTTCGGCCGCGATCGGGTTCTCCGCCCCGGTTGCGGGCTGGATTGCGGTTGCCTGTGCGCAGGGATTCCTTGTCGGAACGATTGTTGACACCTGAGCTGTCGGTCTCAGTGTCGGTGGTATCCTCGGCGACCCGGACATCACTCCCGGAGTAAGATCGGACGAAGTCGCTGGTTTCGGAATTGGGCTTTTTGTCCTCGAAATTGAAGCGCTCATTCTTCCTTTTGGTGAGTGCGTCCAGGATCCGTTTTTGGGACTTGGCATCGAGACTACGCGGACCGCTGGGGGTGAGCGACATGGCGTCCTCGGCGTCGCCGGCGTTGTTCCCGCTGAATAGATCACGGGCAGTCCTGCCCGAGGTGTCCAGACTCGGTCGGGCAGGGGCAGAGAGCTTTGGCTGAGGGGCACTCTTATCAGGCGTGACAATCCGGATACTCTCCTGTCCCCAGCCAGCGACCAAGCCGAGCCAGCTCATGGAACTGGACAAGACCAGGGGGCGAATGGACTTCAGACAATGAAAATTCATAGCGTAACACCTGTTGGTACTCCAACCCGTTCGACTCCGTCAAAGGAAAGGGTGTTCAAAATCAACAAACTCTTCTTGCCACACCGGTTCCCTTCGAAATGGTAGGTCCCATGCGTTCCATGACTGGCTATGGCAGGGGTGAGTCTTCTTCTGATGGTAGTAAGATCGTGATCGAACTTCGCTCCGTCAACCGGCGGCAAGCAGAGCTGAATGTTCGTCTGCCTCAAGAATTTGAGGCATTGGAGAATCGGATTCGCGAGATAGTGAACCAAGTATTCGCCCGCGGCCGCTGTGATCTAACGGTGAGTTTCGAGCAGTCTGTAGCCCCTCTGGCTGCCCGGATCAACACCGCCCTCGCAGCAGCGTATGCTGTTCAATTTGAAGCACTCCGGAAGGAATTGGAATTGGAGGATCGTGTGACCTTGGCGCTCTTGGCTCGTTGTCCTGGTGTGGTGCATAACGCGTCGTCATTGGTGGATCCCGAGCTGTTCTGGCCCTTGGTAGAGCGGGCGTTGCGAGATGCGTTGAGCTCCTTTAATGGCATGCGGGACCAGGAGGGCGCCCATTTGTCGGAGGATCTCAGCCAACGCCTTCAGTTCATGCGCGCAGCGCATGGCAGAATTCGGAACCAAGCGCCGGAAGTGTCCAAACGCTATCGGGAACAGCTCCTTCAGCGCATCCGCGCCGCCGGTTTGGAAGGCGTTTCGGATGGGGACGAGCGACTGATGAAGGAAGTCGTCGTTTTTGCCGATCGGTGCGACATCTCCGAGGAACTTTCGCGACTTGAAAGTCATTTTGCCCAGTTTGACGTCTGCAAAGCGGCTGGCGAGGCGGTCGGTCGAAAGTTGGATTTTCTCGCTCAAGAAATGAACCGGGAGATCAACACCATTGGCTCAAAGGCGAATGACGCCCTAATTTCTGCGGACGTGGTCGTGTTGAAGACCGAACTGGAACGGTTTCGGGAACAGGCGCAGAACGTCGAGTAACGTTGGTTGAGGGCGACTTTTTCTGATGTTTTCCGAGATTTCTGGCTATGATGCGTGCCGGATGACACCTGTTTTCCTAGTGATTTCTGCTCCTTCGGGTGCTGGCAAGACGACCGTGAGTGGCGGACTTCTGGAATCGATTCCCACTTTGAGGCGAGTGGTGACTTGTACCACGCGATCGCCCAGGGAAGGGGAAAAGAATGGTGTGGACTACCATTTTTTGGACCTGAAGACCTTTGAGGAGCGGGTGGCGAGCGGGGATTTCCTGGAACACGCCCAGGTCTATGGAAATCGTTATGGAACTTTGAAGTCATCGGTACTGAACTTGCTCCAAAATGGCTTTGACGTGGTTCTGAGCGTGGATGTGCAAGGCGTCGCCGCAATTCAGGAGGCCGCGCATCGCGATGCGGAACTGGGTCAAAGCCTTGTGACCGCCTTTTTGTGTCCACCATCCCTGACCGAATTGGAACGGCGCCTGAGGGGGCGCGGGACTGATTCCGAAGACATCCTAGCGCGGCGCTTGGCCACGGCCCGACATGAAGTCGACCAATGGCGCCACTTCGACTATGTTGTGGCGAGCGGGAGCCGCGAATCGGACTTGAGTCGGATGCAGGCCATTCTTGCAGCGGAAAAACTCAAGACCTGTCGAGCGGCGTTTAGTCTGGCGGGTTGATCAAAAGACAGGATAACGATGGCGTCCTCCAAGATAATCGTGCTCGGCGTGACTGGATCCATCGCTGCCTACAAGGCGGCGGATTTGACCAGTCTGCTTGCCCGAGGTGGGGCGGCGGTCCACGTGGTACTGACCGCCGATGCCCAGCGATTCATCACCCCGTTGCCATTTAAAACCCTGTCCAGAAACCCAGTGGTCACGGATCTATACGACGAAGAAGAAGGTTGGAAGCCGAGGCACATTCGGTTGGCGGATGAAGCGGCGCTGCTCTTGATTGCGCCCGCCACGGCAAATGTCCTGGCAAAGCTGGCTCATGGAATTGCGGATGACGCGTTGAGTTGCATCGCCTTGGCCCTGAACCCCAGCGCCCGCATGCTGGTCGCCCCAGCCATGAATGGCAAAATGTGGCAGCATCCGGCCACCCAGCAAAATGTCGCTACGCTCAAGAGCCGAGGGGTTGAATTTATTGGTCCCGAGGAGGGTATGCTCTCCTGCGGTTACGAAGGGATCGGACGCTTGTGGCCTGTGGACGGCATTGCTGCGCGGGCAGAGGCACTCTTGCTGTGATGGCCATTGACGTTTCCATTAGCACGCCGGCGACCACTTGGCGCTGGTTGCGACATTCGCTGGCCGAGCGGTGGTCCCAGTGGCGCAAAATCTGGCAGGCGCCGCCCCCGGATCCTCAGGTCTTCCTGAATCGCGTCCGATTTATCGAACGTAATGTCGGACTTCCGGTGAAGGCGGCGCTGATGCCAGTCCTGGCTTACGCGATCTTTTTTGGGATCCCCATGGACGAAGTGAGTCTCCTGCAACAGGAGGCTCTGGCGTTACTTCGAAATTTCTTCTTCCTGTACACCGCGGCGAGCATTGGAGCAGGTATCTTTTTTTGGGGCATGAGCGAGGTTCCACCCCAAATTGTTGGTCGCGCCGTTTATGTGATGGCGCTTCTTGACGCGGCATTATTGGCGTTGTTGACCCTGAACACGGGTGGCTTTGATAGTATCCTTTATTGGATCTTTCTGGGTTTGATCGTCCGCAACGCTGCCGTCATTGCCCACGCCGAGGTCCAGATATTCGTCAATCTCCTGGTCACGGCCTGTTATGTTACCGCAGGTGCTCTCGACATCAGCTTTGCCATGACCGATGCCGAAGTGACCTCGAGCATTGGCAAAGGAACGACCGACTTGGTGGTGAGTGGTCCCGGTGAGCAACTGGCATTGCGCATCGCCTTGCTCGTGGTCACGACGGCGTGGTGTGTGGGCATTCAGAAACTGGTGGATCGACAGCGCCGTGCGGAACTTGAGGAGCAGGAGTTCGCCGCCAAACAGCATCAGTTGGAGGCCGCAGGACGACTCGCCGCTGAAATTGCCCATCAGCTAAAGAATCCATTGGGCATCATCAACAATGCGGCTTACACACTTCAGAAAACGGTCAAGGAAGGCAAAACCATCACACAGCAAATCTCCATCATCCGCGAAGAGGTGCAGCGATCGGATCGGATCCTGACCGAGCTCATGGGCTATGCCAGGCTCGCCGAGGGACGGGTGGAACGAATCGATATCGTCGAAGAATTCGAGTCCGCCATCCAAACGGTGCTGCCCCAAGGCGCTAGTTTTTCAATCAAGGTGCACCGGGATTTCGCATTAGGCGTGCCACCAATTCTGGGTCAACGGGGCCACTTTTCCGAAGTGTTTGTCAATCTTCTCACCAATGCGCGTGAGGCGATGGGCGGGACCGGGGATGTTTTCGTCTCCATAAGGATCGGCCCAGATCCTTCCGTCATCGTCGAGATTCGGGACACGGGACCGGGCATTCCTGCGGAATCATTAGGAAACATTTTCGAGCCCTACTTCACTTCCAAGGAAAAAGGCACAGGGCTGGGGTTGGCGATTGTTCGACATAACGTCGAGCTTTATGGCGGCACCGTCTCGGCCCAGTCGACGCTTGGAAGTGGCGCCACCTTTGTCGTAACGTTGCCGTGCCGTGCCTTGATGCGAATACGCCGATGAAACTTCCACCCCTGCTCGTCGTGGATGACGAGAAAAACATGCGACTCTCCCTCGAAACGGTACTTCGGGCGGAAGGGTTCGAAGTGCGCTTGGCCGATTCGGCGGAGGCGGCACTGAATGCCATCAAGACTGAGGAATTCTTCATGGTCATCTCAGATGCCCGCCTTGGGGGCATGAGCGGGTATGATTTTCTCAAAGCACTCAAACAACGGGCTCCGGATCTGCCCGTGATTATGATCACCGCCTATGCGACGCCCAAGCTGGCGGTGGAGGCCATCAAATCGGGTGCGATCGACTATCTCGCCAAGCCCTTCGAGCCGGACGAATTGTTGCATGCGGTATCCCGCTGTGCGGAACGTTGGCAACTGCTCGCCGAGAATGCCGCGCTTCGAAAACGTGCGGGCGAAATCTACAATCTGGAGGACATCATCGGAGATGCTCCCAAAGTGCGGGAGTTGCGCCAATTGATCGAGACGGTGGCGCCCACCGATGCCACCGTTTTGATTTTGGGTGAGAGTGGCACGGGCAAGGAGCTCATCGCCGGTGCGATGCACAGCCTGAGTACACGCTGTAGCAAGAGCTATATCCGCATTAATTGCGCTGCCATTCCGGAGAATCTGCTCGAAAGCGAATTGTTTGGACACGAGAAAGGCGCGTTCACTGGGGCGCACCGACAGAAGTTGGGTCGTGTGGAGGAAGCCGACGGGGGAACCATCTTCCTCGACGAGATCGGCGATATGAGCCGCCCACTTCAGGCGAAGCTGCTGCGGTTCTTAGAGGATGGTACGTTCACACGCGTTGGAGGAACCCAGGAATTGCACGTCAATGTGCGGTTGATCGCCGCCACCAACCGCAATATCATTGAGGCCATTAAACAGAACCAATTCCGGGAGGATTTGTTCCATCGGCTGAACGTCATGCAGTTTCGGCCGCCACCATTGCGGGACCGAGGGTCGGATATTCTTTTGTTGGCCAACCACTTTCTCAAGCAGTTCTCTGCTCGGTTGGGACGGCCCGTTCGCTCGCTGTCTGAAGGTGCGAAACAAGCCTTGCTCGCGCATTCTTGGCCGGGAAATGTCCGGGAGTTGCGCAATGTCGTCGAACGTGCGGTGATTCTGGAAACTACCACCGAAGTTCAAGCGGCGAGTCTGCCGGACTTTGAATTGGAACAGCGGCTTCGGAAGTCTTCAGCGGGTGCGCATGCCGGACCTCCAGGCTCGCTTAGCGATGCCCTCGTGACGTTCGAACGGCAGATAATCCTCGATGCCTTGGCGCACAACGGGTTCAACCTCAACCGTGCTTCCCAACAACTCGATATCACCCGCCACGCCCTCCGTTACCGCATGTCGCGTTTAAACATCACGCTAGACACCGTCGTTGACGAAGATTCCGAGCCCGCCTCAAACTACTCCCCGAGATGATGTACGCCATGCTCCAACCCGCTTTAGCGGCCGTCGGTGCAGAACTGCCTGTCAGTGGACTTGATACTAGCATCAAACAGTCCCTTAGCGGGACGGTGCCTGTGATCATCGCTGCGTTGCTGATTCTTTTTGGCTTCATCACCTGGGCCGTTTTCTTGCGGCCCTCCGAGCGACGGCGTCGGCGGGGCGAAATCTTGGATGGTGCCGCCGCCGGCCTTCGTTCGAGCTCGAGCTCCAACTCTGGGTCTGGGTCCGGCCGCAACCGTCGGCGGCGCCGAGAAAAAGGTAGGCCGCGCAACCCCACTCTGGCGGAAACCGGGGGGTTGCCTCCGGTACGGGATCTCAAGGCGCCGCCCCCTGGCCTCCCTTAATGGGAGGACCTCGCCTCATTGGATGGCTGCACTTTTTTATTTGGTTTTGGACAGCATTGTGGATTCCTGGTTGCAATGACTTTGTCGGTACGGCGCTTCGAAATTCCCGTCCACAGTTTGACACAGAACTGATGCCGTACCCTCGCCCGCAGTTTCCTGCACATGAGTGCTGACACGCAGACCAGCGAAGCAATTACCCGCAAGAGCGCGTCGAATCTCGCGCTTGCGTTTGGACTGTTGCCTCCTCGCAAACGTCAAGCTATGTCGGCGCTTTACGCGTTTTGCCGGGAAGTCGATGATGTGGCCGACGAAGAAACTGTTCCGGTCGACATCCGCCGCCAGCAACTTGCCGATTGGCGGGAGGACGTGCGCCAAGCCTGCCGGGGTGGGTCCCCATCCTTTCCGGTCAATCGCGAACTGAAGCCCATCATCGCCGAATATCGACTACCGTTTTCGCTCTTCGACGAACTCGTTCTGGGGGTGGAAACGGATCTGGATACCTTTCGGTTTCCGGATCATGCCTCACTCGATTTGTATTGTTATCGGGTTGCGAGTGTGGTCGGGCTTTTGAGCATTGAGATCTTTGGATACCAGGATCCACGCTGCCGCGATTACGCCATCGCCCTCGGCAAGGCTCTTCAGCTCACAAACATCCTCCGGGACGTCGGGAACGACGCGGCGCGTGGCCGTATTTACATTCCTCAGGTGGATCTGGAACAGTTTGAGGTGTCACCGCAGGAAATCCTTGGGGGCAGGACGTCGGATCGATTCCAGAGGCTCGCGCGGCATTTGGCGGATCGAGCTCGCCAGTTCTATCGGGCCGCCCGATCTCTCCTGCCTGAAACGGATCGCCGGTCCATGGTGGCTGCGGAACTCATGGGAACTGTATACTGGAAACTGTTGTGCCATCTGGAAGCGCATCAATTCCCCGTGCTGAGTTGTGTGCCATATAAACTCAGTAAAACCCATAAAATCCTCATCCTTCTAAATGCCGGGATACGATTCAAATTGAACCTGCCCTTCGCCAATTATGGCGGCTGAAGCTCGGATCCGACTGATCGTCAACGCCGACGACTTTGGCATCTCCAGCAGTGCCAACCGCGCGATTCTTCAGGCGCATCGCCATGGGATTCTTACGACCGCCAGTCTGATGGTGGCCGGTGAGGCCGCTGCTGAAGCGGTCCAATTCGCCGACACAACGCCAACTCTCGGAGTGGGTCTGCACCTCACTGTCATCAACGGGCGATCGACACTTCCTGCAGCGGAGATTCCAGGATTGGTTTCGGCGGAATCCGATTTCGATGAAGGCCCTGTGAGTACGGGCGTGCGCTATTTTTTCTCCCGGAAACTTCAGCCACTCATCGGTCGTGAGATTCAAGCTCAGTTCGAGTCCTTCCGCCGCACCCGACTTTCTCTCGATCATATCAACGGGCACTTGCATTTCCATCTGCATCCGACCCTCTTTTCGGTGCTCCAACGCCATGCCGTGGCTTGGGGTATCCGTCACATGCGTCTGACGCGTGAACCGCTGTTTCTCAACTTGAAAATCAGTGGCGGCCATTATGCGTATCGGCTGAGTCACGCGATGGTGTTTGCCTGTCTCGGTCTCTTCACGGCGCCCGTCCTCAAACGCTTGGGTATCCGCCATACCGATCGGGTCTTCGGAATGCTTCAGAACGACCGAGTTACCGAAACCTATTTGGTTCGGTTGCTAGAACAGCTGACACCGGGCACTTACGAGGTGTACGCCCATCCCGACGAACATGCCCACGCACATGAATTGGAAGCGTTGTGCAGTCCGCGGGTACGCGCTATGATTGAAAACCGCGGCATCCAACTCATCCGGTACTCGGACCTTTAAGCATGTCCAAACTACTTGTCGTTCTGTTCGTGGGATTGATTTTCGAAGCCATCGGTGTGGTTTGGCTGAATCGCGGGCTCAAGGAAATCGGGGAACTCGCGCAGGTGACTCCGACTGAGATACTACGGATGGCCGGTCGCGCGTTCCGCAACCGCCACATTTGGCAAGGCATTGCCTGCGAAACTCTTTTCTTTGGCTCTCTGTTGTTCTTGATGAAACACGGTGATGTGAGTTTCGTGTGGCCGATGACGGCATTGGGTTTTGTGCTCACCACACTGGCTGCCCGGTATCTCCTTCATGAACAAGTCAGTGAGTTGAGATGGTTTGGGGTCTTATTGATTGTCGCGGGAGCAGCCGTCATCACGTATACTGAAAAGGTAAAAAACCGAACCTCAACTCCAAGGCCAACGCGGTCTCAGCCCATCGAAGATTCCCTGCCAACCATCGCTCCGAAGCCTTAGAGCTTGTCTGATTTTTCAGACAGGCTCACTGAGGATTCTCACACAGTGTGGGACTCCCCCTGACAACCGAGGAATTTTCGGCCACGTTCTGGCCCGTGACATTTTCTGATGCGCTTGAGTGGCTCGCTGGGTTGCAGCGGTTCGGGATGCGTCCTGGTCTGGAGTCCACCTGTACCTTGGCGGCCCGGGCTGGGAACCCACAACAGTCGCTGCGTTTCATTCACGTAGCGGGGACCAACGGAAAGGGCTCCACGTGCGCCATGCTGGAGGCCATCTATCGCGCCGCCGGTTACCGTGTGGGGTTGTATACCTCCCCGCACCTTGTGCGGTTCGGGGAACGAATTCAGATCGATCGGCAGCTGATGTCAGAGGCAAACATCGCCTCGTTAGTGGCGGAAGCCATACCATGGACCGAAGGACTCGAGGTGACCTTTTTTGAATTCGTCACCCTTCTCGCTCTGGTGCATTTTGCTAGAAACCACTGCGAGATCGTCATTTGGGAAACCGGTCTGGGTGGTCGTTGGGACGCCACGAATATCGTGACACCTCTCGCCAGTGTCATCACCAATGTGGGTTGGGATCATCAACAATGGCTGGGCAGTACGCTGGCGCAAATCGCCTCGGAGAAGGCCGGGATCATCAAACCTCACATTCCAGTCGTCACCGGCGCCGCATTGGTTCCAGGGGCTTCCGATCCATTGAGCTCGGAGGCCGCCGCACTTGAGGTGATACGAGAACGAGCGCTGGGGTTGGATTGCGATTGGGTCTCGGTCTCGGATGCCGAACTGGCTTTGAACGCTGTGGGAGTCACGGATCTGGCATTGATGGGTCGCCATCAACGTCAGAATGCAGCGGTCGCAGTTGCCACGGTTCGGGCATTGTTGCGTCAACTCCCGATTCCGAATGACGCCATTCAGCGAGGATTGGCGACGGTTGAATGGATGGGTCGACTTCAGCGAGTGCACTGGGGTGACGGGCTGTTGTTGCTCGATGGGGCCCATAATTTGCCTGGCATTGCGGCGTTGATCCAAACCTTGGATCAGGAATTTCCGGGGAAACGTCCCGCAGTACTGCTCGGCGTGCTGGCCGACAAGGAATGGAATGCCATGTGCGAGTACCTAGTGCCCCGAGCCTGTCAGGTTGTGGTTGCACCGGTTGCCAGTTCTCGAACCACCGACCCCGAGTTGCTCGCGGCGAGTTGCCGACGTCTGAATCCGGGCATCCCAGTCACCGTAGTTTCCAACGCTCGAAGTGGGTTGGAATCCCTGCGGGACAAGTCCTTCGTTTTGGCAACTGGATCCCTCTATTTTTTGGGGGAAATTCTGGAATACTTGGGAACCATTCCCCGCTCAGGTGTTTCCGAGCGCGGCTTAAACGAATGGCGTGGCGGCGTCAGGCCTTGAAGAATATCCTGCGTTTCCAGAGCCAGTAGAGCACTCCCCAGGCTGCTGCTGCGAATAAACTTCGTTGGGCGATTGGAAACACGACGTCGCCTAGGACGGGTTTCAGCCAAACAATCCACGCGGTTGTCGCGCTTCGAAACCACCCACCGAATGCGTTGCCCAACACATATGCGGCGATGGAGTTCATGCCCACCACGGTCAATGGAAACGCCCAGCGCCGATACTGCTTCACCTCAATGAGCCAATAGAATCCGAGTAGGAAAAGAGTGGTCCAGCCCGCGGCGTAAATCGCAAAACTCGGTGTCCAGATGCGCTTGACCAATGGAAACCAGGGACTAACAGCCAGCCCAAACCCTATCCCTCCAACGGCTCCCAATAACAAGGATTTACAGACTTGCCTCGGCGACGAGGCCGTCAAAATCCGGGTGCCCGCCATCACGCCCAACACAATGGTCGCCGCCGATGGAATCGCATTGAGCCCGACATAGTTTCCCGAATAATTGCGCCCGAGCATCCAACGGTCGAAAGCACTGCCGATATTCTCATTGCCCATCGCCCAAGGCCCGCCCATCCCATTCCAGGGATTGAACATCCATAGGAGCTGATACCCTATCAGAATCCCAGCAGCCAACAGGCCCTGGGTCCGCAACGGACGGCCGACGACCACGACGGCAATGACATAGCCAATGGCGATTTGTTGCAGCACTCGGATGAAACCGATTTGGATTTTGTCAGAACCAATGTGGTCCAGGAGAATTCCAATGGCGAGCAAGTTGAAGGCTCGGATCCACGCGTGCCGGAGAAGTTGAAGCCGCGTCGCCCCCATTTGAAGGCGGCGCTGGAAAGCGAATGGCATGGCCACGCCCACCATAAACATGAACGAAGGCTGGATGAGATCCCAGTAGACACATCCCGCCCATACCACGTGCTCGTTCTGCACGTAGAGCCAATTCCAAACCGGATGACCCTTGAGTGAATGAAAAATGCCACCACACAATAAGGTGAACATGATGAGCCCACGGTAAGCGTCGAGTGATTCCAATCGGCTGGTTAGGGCTCCAATCGGTGCCGGTGAAAGAGGGGCGTCGGTGGTGGCATTCATGGGACGCGACAACCACATCCAAGATCGATGGAGGCGTGGAAGGCGGATACCTTTCTAGGGTTGTGGACGGAGAATGTACAGCTTCCGTTGCCGCACCCAGTTGGTTGCGGCGTATCTCCGAGTTACCGGCGCGCATTGGAAGCTGGGGCGAAACGCGGTAGAGGGCTGCCGCAGTCCAAATCCATAGGGTCGTGCCAATCGAAAGGCGATGCCTTTGGAGCGCGGTGGTCCTCCCTCATCTTTGTCTCTAAAATGGCTCTCTAGACATTCTCACCATTTTGCTTGGGAATGTCGTGCTTGGCGGTGCGTGAGTTCAGGGGTCTCCGGTATCTTGTTTGGCACACTCGCCCGGAGCAGATCGAGGATGCC
>SXGU01572049.1_pt1 | contig 14313 bp, 13 predicted proteins | sample 3174531 | NCBI WGS metagenome assembly SXGU01 (sample SAMN11356863, study PRJNA531348) | freshwater metagenome | isolation source: freshwater sample F1-140 | place: China: Fuxian Lake, Yuxi | collected 2017-12-25
CCGGGCTATCCGGCGTGCCCGGACCACCTGCCGAAGGACGGGCTGTTCCGGATGCTCGACGCCCCCTCGAACGCCGGCATGCGCCTCACCGAATCGTTCGCCAGGTTGCCCGCGGCGTCGGTGTCGGGGTTCATGTTGTCGCACCCGGAGTCGAGCTACTTTGCCGTCGGCAAGATCGGCCGCGACCAGGTCGAGGACTACGCGCGCAGGAGCGGGCTCCCGCTCGGCGAGGCGGAGCGCTGGCTGGCGCCATATCTCGCCTACGAACCAAGCGCGGCGCGGCTCGAAGCGGCGGCGTAGCTATAATCCGGGTATCTACAACCGGAGAGACCATGGGCAAGGGCGACAAGAGAACGCGCAAGGGCAAGATCTACAAGGGCAGCTACGGCAAAAAGCGCCCGGGGCGCCCCGCCAAGAAGGCCGCGAAGAAGTAAGCGGGCCGATTCGCGCCGGTGACCTCTAGCGCGAAGACCTTCCTCGTTCTGGGCGCTCTGCTCGGTGCAGCCGCAGTGATGCTCGGCGCATTCGGCACACACGCGCTCAAGGGCAGGCTCACCACCGATGCGCTGGCGGTCTACCGCACCGCCGTCGAGTACCACTTCTATCACGCGCTCGGCCTGTCGCTGATCGGCGCCGTTGCAATGCGCATTCCGGACTCCGCGGCGCTGTCGGCGGCCGGCTGGACGATGCTCGCGGGCATCGTCCTCTTCTCGGGGAGCCTCTATGTGCTCGCCCTTTCCGGCGCGCGCTGGCTGGGAGCCGTGACGCCTGTCGGCGGCCTCGCCTTCATCGCGGCCTGGCTGCTCTTCGCCTGGGCCGCGCTGCGCAGCTAGTCCAGCAGAACGTCTTCCGCAGGCTCCACGTAGCGGGACAGCGGCCATTGCGAAAGCACGGCAGCGAGTTGCCGCGCGTGCGCAGGATCGGGAATCTCGATGTGGACGCGCGCCGGGCGGCGCTCGCGCAGCTGCCTCGCGAGCGCGACCTGCAGCGCGACGCGACCCGTGCAGCAAGGGCAACCGGCGGGCGCAAGAACGAGGTTGGGCAAGTCCCTGACGCGGCGGTTTACGAAGCCGAGCCAGTCGGGATGCGCCTCGGCGTAGCGAGCGATCAGGGCGCTCTTGCCGCTCCCCGGAGCCCCGCCCACGGCGTGGACGGGAACCGGGGCGGCCCGATTCTCTTCAGGCATCGTCGCGCCGCCCGACGGCGACGCCGAGGGCCTTGAGCTTGCGGTAGAGGTGCGTGCGCTCGAGGCCAGACCGGTCAGCGACACGCGACATCGACCCGTTCTCCTCCGCCAGCAGGCGCTCGAAGTACAGGCGCTCGAAGGCATCCCGCGCCTCGCGGTAGGGTCCGCTCAGGGGCAGCTCCACGGCTGGCGGTCGGGCCTCCGCCGACACAAGTACACGCTCGACGTCGGCAAGCTGCAGCTCCTCCTCCAGCGACGTGAGAGCGAGGTTCTTCACCGCGGATTCGAGTTCCACCAGGTTGCCGGGCCACGCCCGGTTGCGCAGCGCGTTCAGCGCCGCCGTGGAGTATCGCCGCTGAGGGCAGGCGCGCGCTTCCACGAGGTGCGCAAGCATCAGCGTGGCGATGTCGGGGATGTCCTCGGCGAACTCGCGCAGCGCCGGCAGTCGGAACGATAGCTCGGACAACCGTGCCGCGAGTTCGGGCTCGAACTCGAGCTGGCTCACCAGCGCCTTCGGCTCGAGGACGGAGTACGACACCACCCGCGCCTTGCTGGCCGCTGCGCGATCAAGCACGAAGGCGGCGTTGCGGCGCTCGTTGCGACCGAATTTGGCGAGGTCGGCGAGGAACAGGATTCCGCCCGCCGCACGGGCGAGGAGCTCCATCGGCGGATCGGAACCGATCGCCTCGCCGCCGACGAACGGCGCTCCCGGCGCGCACATGAGGCGCGCGAATAGCTCCGGACGGATGCCGGGCTCACCCCGCAGCATCAGCGGCGCTGCGGACTGCGCCAGCTGCGCGAGCCGCTTCTTGGCGTCCGCGAGCACGCTCGAACGGCCGAGCGTGGCCAGCGACAGCGGCGGCGGCGGCGCGACCTCGTGGTTGCGCAGCGCACGTTTCACCGTCGCGATCAGCCGCTGCAGCGCGATCGGCTTCTCGAGGTAATCGAGCGCGCCGATCCGGGTCGCCTCGACCGCGGTCTCGATCGTACCGTGGCCGGACATCATCACCACCGGCATCGTCAGCTGGCCGGATGCCGACCATTCCTTGAGCAGCGAAATGCCGTCAGTGTCGGGCATCCAGATGTCGAGCAGCACGAGGTCCGGCCGCTGCGCCTCGCGCGAGCGCCGGGCCGCCCCCGCGTTCTCGGCGAGGATCACCTCGTGCCCCTCGTCGGCGAGGATCTCCGAGAGCAGCTCGCGGATGCCCATCTCGTCGTCGACTACCAGGATCTTTGCCATGTCTGTCCGGTCCGCGCCGCTCAAGCGGCCTTGGCGTTGGCCGCTGCGCCGGCGGCGGGCAGGAGTACGTTGACCGACGCGCCGCGGTCAGGGCGGTTCTCGATGGCGATCGAGCCGTGATGCTCGTCGACGATCTTCTTCACGATCGCAAGGCCCAGACCGGTGCCGCGCGGCTTGGTCGTCACGTAGGGCTCGAAGATCCGCGCCATCATCTCCTCGGGAAAACCCGAGCCGTTGTCGGACACGGTGAGCCGCACCTGGACGCCGGACACCCCGGTGCGGATCTCGATGCGCGGATCCGGCCGGCCGGCGAGCGCGTCCTGCGCGTTCTGCACCAGATTGTGGATCACCTGCCGGATCTGCGATGGATCCGCGTGCACGTCCGGCAACCCGGCCTCCAGCTGTCGTACCGGCACGAGGCCAGCGCCCTCGTAGAGGGAGAGCACCTCCAGGACAAGCCCGTTCAGGTCAAACGCCACGAACACCGGCGCAGGCAGCCGTGCGTAGTCACGGAAGTCGTCGACCATGCTCTTCAGGGCCTGCACCTGGTTGACGATGGTTCGCGTCGCGCGATGCAGGACTTCCGCATCCTCCGGCCGCAGGCGGTCGGCGAGCTTCATCTCCAGCCGCTCGGCCGAAAGCGGGAGCGGCGGCAGCGGATTCTGGATCTCGTGAGCGAGGCGCCGCGCCACCTCGGCCCATGCGGTGGCGCGCTGCGCGTGGATCAGCTGCGTGATGTCGTCGAAGACCAGCACATATCCGCCGCCGGACGCCGCCGGCAGCCCGCTGCCGCGCGCGAGCAGCGTCTTGCCGGTCCCGGCAAGCGCGTGCTCGATCTGCCAGGTCTTCTCGCCTGCGCCGAGGAACTCGGCGTGCACCGTGCGGGCAAAGGCCTCGAGCGGACCGGACCATGCCGCCAGCGGCCGCCCCTGCGAGCCGGCGACGTGCTCGCCGAGGATCGCTTCCGCGCTGTGGTTGGACAGCTGGAGCTGGAAGCCCGCGTCGAACACCAGCGCCCCGGCCGACAGGTTGGCGAGGATGTTCTCGAGGTGCGCCCGCGCCGCCTCGGTCTGCGCGCGGTTGGTCTCCACGACGCGACGCGCCTCGTCCAGCTGGCGCGTCATCGAGTTGAAGGACTCGGTGAGCACGCCGAGTTCGTCGCGGCTGGTCACGGGAGTCTGGCGCGAGAAATCTCCCTTGGCGACCGCCTGCGTGGCCTCGGCAAGCTTCGCCAGCGGGTCGGAAAGCCGGCCGGAAAGGATGACCGCCAGCGCGATGGCGACGAACAGCGCCATCACGAGCGCCAAGGTCAGCGTGACGATGTAGATGCGCTTCAGGCCCTGCCGGGAGAGCGCGAGCTCGCGGTAGTCGCGGTACGCTCCCTCCACCACCTCGGCATTGCGCGAGATGGATTCGGGGACGATCCTGCGCAACTGCAGGTAGCGCACTTCTTCGGCGAGCGCGATGCCGGGGATCGGCAGAATCACCCGCAGGGCAAGCGGCCGTCCGGCCTGGGCGTCGATGCCGGCGTAGCCGCGATTGGCGCGGGCCTGCCGCAGGATTTGCGCCGATGGCAGCTCTGGCACCAGGTGCGCGAGATCTGCGCTGGCGCTGGCAATCACCTTGCCGCTGGCGGACACCACCACGGCTTCCTGGGCATCGACCTGCTCGCGCAGGCGGTTGAGCTGCACCATCTGCTGCGCGGACGTGCGGTCCGCCAGCTCCGAGGCCATTGCGCGGCCCTTCACGTTGAGGTCTGACAGCATCTGGTCGATCGCCGCCTGGCCAAGGCTGATGCCGCCCTCTAGCGCGGCGTCGACCTTGACATCGAACCAGGACTCGATCGACTTGGCGAGGAACTGCACGGACACCGTGTAGACCAGCAGGCCCGGCGCGATCGCCATGCCGCCCAAGAGCACGAGGAGGCGCAGCGTGAGCCGCGAGCCGAACTCCCGCGCGCGGTAGCGGCGCCAGAGGCGGAACAGCTGCCACAGCACCAGCAACGCGAGCAGCCCGGCCAGCGCCGCGTTGAGAACCACCAGCAGCGGATACTGGCGCGCGAACAACGTTGTGTTGGCGCTGGCGCTGGCGAGCAGGAACAACAGCACGCCGGCAAGGGCGGAGCCGACGATCAGCAGCGTCCTCACTTGTCGCCGCCCTTCTCCACATCGTCGCGCCGCGGCTCGACGGCGGGGATGGTCGGCGTGGGGCCAGCGCGGTACGCGAATCGCCGCCACGGCGATTCGAGGCGCCAGTCCCGGCTTGTCAGCGCGCTGACCTGGAACGGCTTGGGGAGCAGCGTCAGGTCGAGCCGCATGCGGATCGCGGCCTCGTATGCGCCGTCCTGCAGCGGCGCGGTGCGCTCGACGACGATCCAGCCGCGCGTGCGCCGAAGGACCACCAGCGCCTCCTCGAGCGTGCCGAAGCTCTGCTGGATCACGCCCGCGGCCAGCCGGTACTGGCGTGAAAGCGGATGGTAGGAAAGCTTGACCTGGTGGCGCTTTGAAACGGTCTTCTCGTCGAACCACCACCAGCGCGGGCGCGTCAGTTCGAATTCGACGACGAAGTACAGCGGCACACCGCCGCGCACGGCTTCCTCGAGGCGCGGGTTGAACTCGAAGGCGAAGTCCGCGCGCAGCGCGATTCCCTCGTCCACTGCTTCGAGCCTAGCTTCACGGACCTCGATGTCGTCCGCGCGAACGCACGCCGAGGCAAACATCGCGAAAAGACCGACGAGAATGACTGCGATGCCGCGCATCGCCCCGCCTCAGCCGCCGCGTCCGAGCAGCGCGTAGTGGAAACCGTCCTGCGCGGGGCCGGGCAGCGACTGCGCCGGTGCGCCATCCGGCAGCGCGAGCTTGAGGGCCCCAGGCGTGCGCTGGCAGAACGCATCGACCACCGCGTTGTTCTCCTCGGGAAACACCGAACAAGTGACGTACAGCAATTTACCATCCGGCGCGAGGACCTGCCACAGCGCGTCGAGGATTGCGGACTGCCGTTGCGCGAACGCGCTCAGGTCTCGCCGGCGCCGCAGCCACTTCATGTCGGGATGCCGGCGCGCGACGCCCGAAGCACTGCAGGGCACGTCGGCAAGGACACGGTCGAAGGGCTTGCGATCCCACCAGCTATCGAGCCGCGTGCAGTCCGCGCTGGCGACGCGCGCCTTGAGCGCGAGCCGCGACAGGTTGCCCTCGACAAGCGCGCAGCGTCGCGCATCGAGGTCCAGCGCCGTCAGATCGACATCCGCGCCTTCGAGCACGTGCGCGCACTTCCCTCCGGGCGCGGCGCATGCGTCGAGCACGCGCATGCCGTCGCGCGCATCGAGACGGGGCGCGGCGAGCTGGGCGCCCGCGTCCTGCACCGACACGTCTCCATTGCCGAAGCCGGGTAGCCGGTCCACCGGCACGGGGCGTCCGAGCAGGATCGCCACATCGCCCACCACCCGCGCCGCGATGCCCGCCTCCGCGAGCCGCGCGAGATAGGCGTCGACCGTGCCGCGCCTGGCGTTGACGCGCAGGGTCATCGGCGGCGGCGCATTCGCCGCCTCCAGGATCCCTTCCCATTGCGCGGGCCAAGCCGCGCGGACGGCGTCGATCCACCAGCCCGGATGCCGCCAGCGGAACTCCGGGTCTTTGGCGAGCCGTGCTTCGATCTGCGGCTGTTCGCGGAGGTAGCGACGCAGCACGGCGTTGACATACCCCTTCGCCGCAGTGCGGCCGAGATCCGCGGCGGCCTGCACCGCCTGGTCGACGACGGTGTAGGGCGCGTAGCGGCCCGAGCCCGCGGCATAGATCGCGCACCACAGGAGTGCTTCAACTTGCGGATCCGTCGTGCCGCCCTTCCGGGCAAGCGAACGCGTGATCGCCTGCATGCGGCCGTAGCTTCGCAACGTGCCGTGCGCGAGGTCGATCAGGGCCGCGCGCGGAGAATCGGAAGCGATGCCAGCGGCGTCAGCGCGTTCCAGCACTGCCGAGAGGCTGCGGCCACGGGCGACTTCGGCCACGGCCTTCGCCGCATCCCGCAACGACGCGTTCAGGCTGCCGGAACTCGTCATTCAGGTGCCCTGCCGGTCGTTGGCCTTGCCGCGGGCACCGCGCAGGTACTCCGCGACGCCCAGACGCTTGCCGCCCGCCTTCTGCACGTCGAGCAAGCGCAGGGCGCCCTCGCCGCAGGCGACGACGATGCCGGAGGGCTGAGCCTCGAGGATCGTCCCGGCCGGACCACGTGCGTCGATGCAGTCTGCGCGCCACACTTTCAGCACCTCGTTGCCAACCACGCCCTGTGCGCCGGGGGCGGGCCGCATTGCGCGCACCACGCGTTCCAGTTCACGCGCGCTGCGCGTCCAATCAAGGTACGCGTCTTCACGGGTGATCTTCTTCGCGTAAGTCACGCCGTCTCCTGGCTGCGGCACGGGACGGAATGCGCCGCCCGACATCACCTCGACAATCATCTCCGCGCCCAGCACCGCCAGCTTGTCGTGCAGGCTGCCCGCGTCGTCGCCGGGAAGCACCCCGATCTCCCGTTGCATCAGCATCGGCCCGGTGTCGAGTCCTCGATCCATCTGCATGATGGTGATGCCGGTTCGCGCATCCCCCGCGAGCAGCGCGCGCTGGATCGGCGCCGCACCGCGCCAGCGCGGCAGAAGGGAGGCATGGATGTTGATGGCGCCGAGCGGCGTCGCCTCAAGCACGGTGTCGGGCAGCAGCAGGCCATAGGCGGCGACCACCATCGCATCCGCGGCAGCGTCCCTCACACGCGTCTGCGCAGAGGCTTCGTGCAGCGTAGCTGGCTGGAACACCTCGATCCCCGCCTGCTCTGCGCGGCGCTTCACCGGGCACGGGGTGAGCCGCATGCCACGCCCCGCGGGGCGGTCCGGCTGAGTCAGGACGAGGACCACGTCGTGGCCGGCGTCGACGAGCGCGGACAGCGCACGTTCTGCGAATTCCGGCGTGCCGGCGAACACTAGGCGCATCGGTGGGACGCGGCCGTCCGGCCGCGCCAGGCTAGGCGCTCTTGCGCTGCTGCTTCGCGAGCTTCGCGCGCACCCGCGTCTGCTTGAGCTGCGACAGGTACTCGACGAAGACCTTGCCCTTCAGGTGATCCATCTCGTGCTGGATGCACACCGACAGGAGGCCCTGCGCCTCAAGCGTGAACGCATTGCCGTTCTGGTCCCACGCCCGCACGCGGATGCGCTCTGCCCGCTCCACCGTGTCATAGATGCCGGGCACGGAAAGGCAGCCTTCCTCGATGTCGGACACGCCCCAGGCCTCGACAATCTCGGGATTGACGAGCACCACCAGCGAGTCGCGACGCTCGGAAACGTCGACGACGATGACCTGCTTGTGCACGTCGACCTGCGTCGCCGCAAGGCCGACTCCGGGGGCGGCGTACATGGTTTCGGTCATGTCCCGCACCAGCTTCTTCAGGTTGTCGTCGAATACGGTGACCGGACTGGCCAGTTTGTGCAACCGGGCGTCCGGGTACCGCAGGATCGGCAGGACTGGCATAGGTTAGCTATTTACCTTGCGAATTGAATGAATTACATGCAGAATTTGAGGCGACGTATAAGCAATCGCGCCTTCGTGCTACATTTGTGCGGGTAATCCGTTTATCAACCAGCCGGGGACGCAGTGCAAGAAACGGGGGTCCCATGCAACACCACATGCGTAAGTCTATCACAACGTTGATTTTTGTCCTTGCTGCCGGCGTCGCCGGTGGGGTCTTTGCGCAGGCGAAAGCGCCCGCGGCGAAGCCCCGCGAGGCAGGGCCGCTGCAGCTCAAGCCGGACGCCCCCGACCGTTACGTCGTGGTCCCCGGAGACACGCTGTGGTCGATCTCGGAGCGCTATACCGACGCGGCGACGCGCTGGCCGGAGCTCTGGAACGTCAACAAGGACGAAATCAAGAACCCCCACCGGATTTATCCGGGGAACGTGATCGCCCTTGACCGCGCCCGCGGCACGCTGTCCGTCTCGGGGACCCAGAAGCTGACCCCGCGCGTCCGCACCGAGGCGTCGGACCAGTCCGCCGTTCCGGCCATCCCGGCCAACGTCATCGAACCGTTCCTGTCGCGTCCGCTGGTAGTCGAGCTGGACGGCCTGGATCGCGCGCCGCAGATCATCGCCGCCGAGGACAACCGTGTGATCATCGGGGCGGGCAACCGTGCTGTCGTGACGGGCCTCGGTGCCTCCAAGGAAGAAACTTGGCACATCCACCAGCGCGGCAAGGCGCTGGTGGACCCGGACACGCAGCGCACGCTCGGCTATGAAGCGATGTTCCTCGGCACGGCCCGCGTCATCAAGGGCGGCGAACCGGCGACGGTGGAGATCGTGTCCGCGGTCAGGGAGATCTCCAAGGGCGACAGGCTGGTCGCCGCGGGCCAGCCGCGGTCGGTCACCTACCTCCCGCGTGCGCCCCGTCCGGGTATAGAGGGTCGGATCATCGGCATCTACGGCAGCATCGATCGTGTCGGCGAAGCCGGGTCCCAATCGGTGGTGACCCTTAATCGCGGCAGGACGCACGGGCTTGAGCCCGGGCACGTGCTCGCGATCCATCGCAAGAGCGGCGATGCCGTCGTCCAGGCCGCGTCGCGTGACGCGCCGGCCAAGACCGTGAAACTGCCCGAGGAACGCTACGGCCTGATGTACGTGTTCCGGGTATTCGACAACGTGTCCTACGCCATGGTGATGCGAGTCACGAAGCCGGTCCACGCGCAGGATGTCGTCAGGACGCCCTGACAGCGACAGATTCCCGGGACGCGTGAGCGTCCCGGTATCCCGGGACGATCGGTCCCCCCCGGCATGACGCCCGATCCGGGGTTGGCGTGCTGGTTGCAGCTCACGCTCACGCCCGGAATCAGCGCGTCCGGCCTCAGAGACCTGCTCAAGCGCTTCGGGCTTCCCGAGGCCGTGCTCTCGCACCCCCGCTCGTCGCTTTCAGGTTTCGTTCCCGCGCAGGCGATCGGCGCGCTCGATTCGGAAGAAGTGGCCCGCGCAGTCGACTCGGCGATGGCGTGGGCCGGGCAACCGGGCAATGCGATCGTCACGCTTGCCGATGCGGCCTACCCCGCGGCGCTGCTCGAGATCCCTGACCCGCCAGCGTTGCTGTACCTGCGGGGCCGGACGGAGTTGCTCAGCGCAACCTCACTTGCGATTGTCGGCAGCCGCAACGCCACAACGCAGGGAGAACGCGATGCAGAACGCTTCGCTCAGGCCTTCAGCGCCGCAGGCCTGACCATCGTTTCCGGCATGGCACAGGGCATTGACGCCGCCGCGCACCGTGGCGGCCTCGCCGCGAAGGGCTCCACCATCGCGGTGCTGGGAACGGGCGTCGACATCCTCTATCCGAAGAAGAACACCATGCTTGGTGAACGCATCGCCGGCGAAGGCCTGCTGGTTTCGGAGTTCGCGCTCGCCACGCCGGCGATCGCGTACAACTTCCCCCGGCGCAACCGGCTGATCAGCGGCTTGTCGCGCGGCTGCCTCGTGGTCGAAGCAGCGCTCGCCTCCGGGTCGCTGATCACTGCACGCACGGCGGCAGAGCAGGGGCGCGACGTGTTCGCGATGCCGGGCTCGATCCATTCGCCGCTGTCGAAGGGATGCCATGCCTTGATCAAGACCGGCGCCAAGCTCGTCGAGTCCGCGGAGGACGTGCTCGGCGAACTGCCGGGATCGCGACAGCTACGCACCACGCGCGGCGCCGACACGCGCGATACCGCGCCCGGCGATCCCCTGCTGGCGCATATGGGACATGGACCCGTCGACGTCGATTCGCTTTGCGCCCGCGCCGGCAGAAGCGCGGATGAAATCGCGGCAGACCTGCTCCGCCTCGAACTGGCGGGGCACGTCGCTGCGCTCCCCGGGGGTCTTTTCCAACGTCTGAACTGAAAGAACAACAACAATGTTCGACATCCTCTTCTACGTATTCGAGAACTGCCAGCAGGCCGAGCTGTCGCAGGATGCGGAGGGCGTCGCGAAGAAGCTTTCCGCCGCGGGTTTCGACGAGCCCGACATCTCCGAGGCGCTGTCCTGGCTGGCAGGTGTGGTGCGTTCGCCGCGCGTCGCCGTCGCTCCGCTGCCGGCGGCCAACGCCGCGCTCAGGTCCTTCGCGCCGCGCGAACTCGCCAAGCTCGACGCGGACTGCCGGGGATTCCTGCTCTATCTGGAACAATCGGCCGTGCTGACGCCGGACGCACGCGAGGTGATCCTCGACCGCGCGTTGGCCACCGGGGATGGCCAGCTGTCCCTGGAGCGGCTGAAACTCATCATCCTGCTTGTGCTCTGGAGCGACCGGACGCCCGCCAGCCGGCTGATCGCGGAAGACCTCATTTCGGGCAGCGACGGCCGGCTTCCGAGTTGAGCGCGCGCGGCGCCTGAGCGCATCGGGTTGCCTGCGGGAGCCTAGTGCGCTTATCATCGCGCCCTTTCTTCGCACCGGTCAGGCACAACGCTTGAGCAAGAAACTCATCATTGCCGAGAAACCCTCCGTGGCCGCGGACATCGCGCGCGCTCTCGGTGGCTTCAAGCGGCACGGCGAGTACTTCGAAAGCGACGACTACGTCATTTCGTCGGCCGTCGGCCACCTGCTGCAGCTCGCCGTGCCCGAGGAGTACGACGTCAAGAAGGGCAAGTGGTCGTTCACCCACCTGCCGCTGATCCCGCCGCATTTCGACCTCGCGCCGATCGAGCGCGGCGAGGATCGGCTGAACGTGCTGCTGAAGCTCCTCAAGCGCAAGGACATCGACAGCATCGTCAACGCCTGCGACGCGGGCCGCGAAGGGGAGTTGATCTTCCGCTACATCGCGCAGCACGCGAAGACGAAGAAGCCGATCCAGCGCCTGTGGCTGCAATCGATGACGCAGGCGGCGATCCGCGAGGGATTCGACACGCTGCGCGAAGATCGCGACATGCTGTCGCTGGCGGACGCCGCGCGCTGCCGCTCGGAGGCGGACTGGCTCGTCGGCATCAACGGCACCCGCGCGATGACCGCCTTCAATTCCAAGGAGGGCGGCTTCTACCTCACCACGGTCGGGCGCGTGCAGACACCGACCCTTGCCGTGCTGATCGAGCGCGAGGAACGCATCCGGGCCTTCAAGGCGCGCGACTACTGGGAAGTGCATGCTCGCTTCGGCGCGCGCGGCGGCGAGTACCCGGGGCGCTGGTTCGACCCCGCGTTCCGCAAGGACGACGACGAGGAACGCCGCGCTGAGCGGATCTGGACGGCGGGCGATGCCGAGGCGGTGGCCGCGGCATGCCGCGCCGGCCCCGGCATCGTCACGGAAGAGACCAAGCCCTCCACTCAGGCCTCGCCCCTGTTGTTCGACCTGACCAGCCTGCAGCGCGAGGCGAATGGCCGCTTCGGCTTCTCGGCGAAGAACACGCTGTCGATCGCGCAGGCGCTCTACGAGCGGCACAAGGTGCTGACGTACCCACGGACGGACGCTCGCGCGCTGCCCGAGGACTACATCCCGACGGTGAAGAAGACCATGCAGATGCTGGCGGAAGAGCGAGACTACGCGCCCTTCGCCAAGCAGGTTATCAAGCAGGGCTGGGTGAAGCCGAGCAAGCGTGTGTTCGACAACAGCAAGATCTCGGATCACTTCGCGATCATCCCGACGCTGCAGGCGCCCAAGAATCTGTCCGATGCCGAGCAGAAGCTCTACGACATGGTGGTGCGCCGCTTCCTCGCCATCTTCCATCCGAGCGCGGAGTTCCTGCAGACCACCCGCATCACGCGCGTCGGCGAGCACAGTTTCAAGACCGAGGGCCGCGTGCTGCGCTCGCCGGGGTGGCTCGCGATCTACGGCCGGGCGGTCGAGACCGGCGCCGAGAACCTGCCTGCCGTCGAGCTCGAGGAGAAGGTCGCGGTAGTGGAGATGGCTGCGCAGGCGCATCAGACGCGTCCGCCCGCGCGCCTTACGGAGGCGACGCTGCTATCCGCGATGGAGGGCGCTGGCAAGCTCGTGGAGGACGACGAACTGCGCGCGGCGATGGAGGCCAAGGGGCTGGGAACGCCGGCGACGCGCGCCGCGGTGATCGAAGGCCTGATCCACGAGGACTACGTCCACCGCAACGGCAAGGAGCTGGTGCCGACGCCCAAGGCGTTCTCCCTGATGTTCGCGCTGCGGCACTTCGGCATCGACGAGATCACCTCGCCGGAGCTCACCGGGGACTGGGAGCACAAGCTCAAGCTGATGGAGACCGGGAAGCTCCGCCGCGAGGAGTTCATGGAGCACATCGAGGCGGTGACGCGCGACCTGGTGGAGCGCATCCGCAATGGCGAGATCCCGGAAACCGCGTTCGCGACGGTCGCGGCGCCCTGTCCGAAGTGCGGCGGGGTGATCCAGGAGAACTACCGCAAGTTCCAATGCCAGGCCTGCGACTTCTCGGTGTGGAAGGTCACGTCGGGGCGGGAATGGTCTCCGGAAGAGATCGCCGAGCTGGTGACCAAACGGTATGTCGGTCCGGTGACCGGGTTCCGCAGCCGTATGGGCAAGCCGTTCGCGGCCGGAGTGAAGCTGAACGACGATTTCCGCGCCGAGTTCGACTTCGGGCAGTCCTCCACGGATGCCGACAACGAGGTGGCGCCGGACTTCTCGGCACAGGAAGCCCTAGGGGCCTGCCCGAAGTGCGCCAGCAAAGTATATGAGCACGGGGTCGCCTACGTCTGCGAGAAATCCCTGGGGCCGGCACGCAACTGCGATTTCCGCTCCGGGCGGATCATCCTCCAGCAGCCGGTCGAGCGCGCGCAGATGCAGAAGCTCCTCGCCACCGGACGCACCGACCTCCTGACCGCCTTCGTGTCAAAGAAGGGGCGCAAGTTCAAGGCTTTCCTCGTCAAGACGACGGGCGGGAAGATCGGTTTCGAATTCATGGCGCGTGCCGAGAAACCCACGAAAGCAGCCAAGCCGGCGGCGGCCGGAGAAGCCGCCGTCGAAACGCAAGCGCCCAAGGCCGCGAAAGCGAAGGCGGCTACGCGCAGCAGGAAGCCTGCGGCGGTCGTTCCCGCGAAAAAGGCGAAGAAGCGCAAGGCTCCCTAGCCTTCCGCCGATTACCTAGACGTCGAGGTTCCTCACGCCCAGCGCGTTCGACTCGATGAACGCGCGCCGCGGTTCCACTTCATCGCCCATCAGCTTGGTGAAGATCTCGTCGGCGGCGATGCCGTCCTCGATCTGGACCTTGAGAAGCCGGCGCGAACCGGGATCCATCGTCGTCTCCCAGAGCTGCGGCGGATTCATCTCGCCAAGGCCCTTGTAGCGCTGCAGGGTCATCGTCCGCTTAACTTCGGCGAGCAGCCATCGCATCGCCTCCGGGAAGTCATGCACAGGCTGGCGCTTGTCGCCGCGGGTGACGTAAGCGCCGGCGCCAACCAGGCCACGCAGCATCTCCGCGGTGCTGCGGATCTGAGCATAGTCGCCCGAGTGGATGAACTCGGAATCGATCGCGGTGACGCGGACGTTGCCGTGATGGCTGCGTTCGGCGCGGATCTGGTAGCGCTCCGTCTTGGAATCGAAATGCGAGATCACCCGCACGGCGCCATTGTTGTTCGCTGACAGCGCAGCGGCCAACGCCTCGGCGGAGGCCTCCGCGAGTTCGCGCCGCGACAGGTCCACCTGCACCCCGCGCAACATGGCGGTGAGGATGTCCCGGTCCAGCCAGCGCGATACGCGGTCGATCACCGCCTCGGCCAGCAGGTAGGACTTCGCAAGTTCGGCCAGCGATTCCCCGCGCATCGGCTCGCGCCTGGCGGCCGGATGCAGTTCCGCGTCGACGAGCGCCTGGCGCAGCATGAATTCGTTCAGTTCGTGCTCGTCCTTGAGGTAGCGCTCTTCCTTGCCGAGCTTCGCCTTGTACAACGGCGGCTGGGCGATGTAGATGTGCCCGCGCTCG
>SXGU01017900.1_pt1 | contig 14311 bp, 17 predicted proteins | sample 3174531 | NCBI WGS metagenome assembly SXGU01 (sample SAMN11356863, study PRJNA531348) | freshwater metagenome | isolation source: freshwater sample F1-140 | place: China: Fuxian Lake, Yuxi | collected 2017-12-25
CCTAGAAGTGTGAAGGCCTCTGCAACAAGTTCCTGTCAAACATACGCGAGGTCGACGCCATCGTTTTCGTGCTGCGCGCCTTCGTCGACGACGACGTGCCCGGCCCCAGCGACCCCATCGAGCACCTCCGCGTGGTCGAGATCGAGCTGGCGCTCGCCGACCTCGAGACGGTGGAGAAGCGACTCACCCAGGCCACCCGTCAGGCGAAGCTCGACAAGAGCGCTGCGGGCGAACTCGAGGCGCTGCAGGCCGCGTACGACGCACTCAGCGAGGGCCGCCCGCTGTACCGCGCCGGCCTCAAGGCCGAGTGGCGCGAGCAGTTGAAGCCCTACTTCCTGCTCACCAACCGCTCGGTGCTCGCCGTGGTGAACGTGGGCGAGAACGAACTCGACCGCATCCCCGAGGTCGAGCAACGCGTGCGCGACGAGTTCCAGTCGGCCGGCGACAACGTGGAGGTCATCGGCATGTGCGTGCAGCTCGAGGCCGAGGCCGCCACCATCACCGACCCGGCCGAGCGCGCCGAGATGCTCGAGGGCTTCGGCCTCGGCGAGGGCGCACTGTTCCGCATGGTGCGCTCGGCGTACCACCTGCTCGGCTTGCGCACCTACTTCACCACGGGCGAGAAGGAGACCCGTGCGTGGACGTTCTATGCCGGCTCCAGCGCGCCCGAGTGCGCCGGCCGCATCCACAGCGACTTCCAGCGCGGGTTCATCAAGGCCGAGGTCATCCACTGGGACGAACTGCTCGAGATCGGTTCCTGGAGCAAGGCGAAGGAACTCGGCAAGATCCGCATCGAGGGCAAGGACTACCACCCCGAGGACGGCGACGTGATGGAGTTCCGCTTCAACGTCTGACGCACGGGGTTCGGCAAATGTGCTGAACTGTGTCGATGGTCACACCGTTCCCTCAAGAACTGGAGCACGTCCGCCGTCGGCCGACGGCGATCACCGCGCTGGTGGTGTTCCTGGGTTATCTCGCTGTCATCATCGGCGCGAACCGAGTGTTCGCCAGCGACATCGACTTCGGAGAGGTCGCCGCCTCGCCACAGAGCGTCCGCGACGGCGTCGTGCTACCGGTGGCGCTCGCCACCACCTACCTGGTCGCGGTCACCACGGCACTCGGCTGGTGGCGCCCTGCGTTGCGCGAGCCGAGCCGGCGCCCGTCGCTGCCGAAGTGGCTGTGGGCGATACCGGTACTCGCGTTCGCCGGGCCCGCACTCGACGTCACCCGTTCCACGCACGTCGACGACTTCTCGACCAGCCACCTCGTGTGGCTCGGTGTCGGCTTCGCACTGGTGGGCTTCAGCGAGGAGCTGATGACCCGGGGCCTGCTCGTCACCGGCTTCCGTGCGCAACTCGTCGAGGTGTGGGTGGCCGTCGGCACGTCGGTCCTGTTCGGCATGATGCACGGCCTGAACGTGTTCTTCGGGCAGGACGCATCCACCACGGTGAAGCAGGTGCTCGGCACCATCCCGATGGGCGTGCTGTTCTATGTGTGCCGGCGGGTGACGGGTTCGCTCGTCCCTGCGATGGTGATCCATGCGCTGGTCGACTTCGCGCTGGTCGTGTTCGGTGGGCCGGATGCGACGTTGAACGAACTCGATCCCAACGAGGGTCTGCCCATCGGCTCCACGCTCGCGATGCTGCTCGCGATCGTCGCAGTGGTGGTGCACCGCAAGCGGCTGTTCCACAGTGTCGACGACCAGGCGGCGCCCGGCGTCAACGTGTAGTGCCGTCGGCGACGCGATCCATGGTCGCGTCGATCACCGATGTGACGTTCGGGTCGATGGCATCGAGGATCATCCGGCACGCGCGGCCGAGCTGAGCCGTGCGCTGCGGGCCGAGGGGATCGACCACGAGCCGTCGAGCTTCGGCGACGTGCCCCGGCGCGACACGCTCCATCATCGATCGCCCAGCAGCCGTCATCGAGACGTCGACGGCGCGTCCCGTCCCGGCAGGGGTACGGACGACCCACCCCTTCGACTCCATGCGCCCGACCGCGTGCGACAGACGCGACAAGGAGCCCGACGAGAACAGCGCCAGTTGGCTCATCCCCATCGTGTGCCCGGGCGCGTCGGACAAGCCAGCCAGGATCATGTACTCGAAGTGGTTCAGCCCCGCGTCGCGCTTGAGCTGCACGTCGAGTGCCGACGGGAGCATCTCGACCACGGCCATCAACGCCGCCCAGCTGCGCACTTCCTCGGACGTGAGCCACTTCGTCTCGACGTCGGGTTCCTTCGGGCTCGGCTGGCGCGTCATGCCGGAAGTCTAGATCGCATCGCTGCCACGTGTTGAATGTTCAACTCATCGCGGCTATGTTGCTTGAACATTCAACTCAAGGAGCGTCATGAACGTCACACTGTGGATCATCGCCGGGCTGCTGGCAGCCGCATTCTTCGCGGCCGGCACGATGAAGCTCACCACGCCACGCGCCGCCCTCGCCGACAAGATGCACTGGGTGAACCATGCCACCGACGCCCAGGTGAAGCTCGTGGGTCTCGTCGAGGTGCTGGGCGCGATCGGGCTCGTGCTGCCGGCGATCGTCGACATCGCACCCGTGCTCGTACCGCTGGCTGCGATCGGCCTCGCCCTCACGATGGTGGGCGCAGTGGTCGTGCACCTGCGTGACGGCGAAGGGTTCGCCGCGGCGATGCCCGCGATCGTGCTCGGCCTGCTGTGCGTGGTGGTGGCGTGGGGCCGCCTCGGTCCGTACGCGTTCTGACGTCGACCCGGCCGGCGGCGCGTCCGGCGTCAGTGGAGGTGGGTGGCGTGCGCACCGAGGGCGGCGCGCAGGCCGTCCATGTCGGTGCTGTGGAACACGACACGATTGTTCGTGGCCACGTAGACGGTGTCGATGTTGACACCGGCGTCGGCGATCTCTCGGGCGAGATCGCCCAGGAGCGCCGGGTTGTCACCCATGTCGACCACCACGACCTCACGTTCGAGCGGATGGATGTCGGCATGCGTGATGGCGAGCGCGTGCCGGACGGGCTCGGCGTGCTTCACGAGGATGTGCAGCTGTGCCGAGTCGCCGGTGCCGGTGAACGTCGCGGCGGCGAGGTTGACCCCGGCATCGCTCACGGCGGCGGCGAGCTTGGCCAGCTCGCCCGGCTTGTTCTCCACTTCGATGACGATGTCGACCGCCATGTTCAACCTCCGGTGTCGTGGTGATGGCAGTCTGCCACTCCTGCACGGGGGTGCCGGTAGGGCCGTTGGTCAGGGCCGTTGCACGCGGACGTCGGGGTCGGTGCCGGCGAACACCTGCGCCGTCACGGTGATTCGGCCGCCGTCGGCGAACACCTCCACACTCCCGTGGTCGACCACCACGATGTGCGGGCCGTCGCCATGCACCCGGGCAGCGAGGACGTGTCGGTGGGGGTGTTCATGCGGCGTTCCGATCAGCGAGGCGGGCGGGTGGTGGCGCGCACGACGAGCTCCACCTCGAGCTGCTCGTCGAACGCCGATCGGCGCTTGGCGCCCATTGCCTCGAGCACCAGCTCCGCCGCGCGCTCTCCGGAACGCACCAACGGCTGGCGCACGGTGGTGAGCCCCATCAGGGCCGCCACCTCGATGTCGTCGTAGCCCACCACCGACAGGTCGTACGGCACCTTCTTGCCGCGCGACTCGGCTGCCTCCACCACACCGACGGCCTGGATGTCGGATGCGGCGACGATGGCGGTGGGCGGGTCGGGGAGGTCGAGCATGTCGAGCGTCATCTGCTTCGCCGCGCCACGCAGGTGTGCGCCGTGGCGCATCAGCGCGGGGTCGGGCTCGATGCCGGCGCCGCGGATGGCCGACAGATACCCCTCTTCGCGCCGTGCGCTCGACACGAACCCGAACGAGTTGTCGGACGGCTCGCCCACGAACCCGATGCGGCGGTGGCCGAGGTCGATGAGGTGCTGGGTGGCGATGCGGCCGCCATGCCGGTCGTCGATGGTGACGCTCGGCAACCCCTTGCCCCAGGTGTCGACCAGCACCGTGGGATAGGAGGCCTTCGTGAGCGCACGGGCCTCGTCGTCGGTGAGGGGCAACGACACCACGATGAGCGCTTCCAGGGTGGTGAGCCGTGGAAGTTCCAACAGCTTGGCGCGCGCCTGGCTGGGCGATTCGATGTTGTACAGCACCACGTGGAGATCGTTCGACTGCAGCCGCGGCACCAGGCCACTGAACCGTTGCAGCGCCGACGGCTCGTCGAAGAACGTGACCAGCAGACCGACGAAACCTTGGGAAACTGCCTGCTGAGGGCGCTTGCGGCCACTCGGTTCGTACCCGAGGTGAGCGGCTGATGCGAGCACGCGTTCGCGCATCGGTTCGCTGACGTTGGGGCTGCCACTGAAGACGCGCGACACGGTCCCGATGCCGACGCCGGCGTGTTCTGCGATCTCCGAGAGTGTGGCCACCGTTGGAAACCTTACGGGATTTTCCACGCCGATGGAAGAGTTGGAACATCGGCGGCCCGATGGCCGAGGTCTACGCTCCGCCCATGACCACCCCGTCACCCCTCTTCGCCTTCGCCGATCGCATCATCGACGAGCAGGCGGCGCTCGACCCGTGCGGCGCCACCGGCCGCGGCATCGCCGGGCACGACCACCTGCTCACCGACTGGTCGCCCGACGGCCAGCATGCCCGGGCCGAACACAACCGGCGAGCCCGAGCCGAACTCGACACGCTGCCCATCACCGGCGAACACGACCGCCTCGCCCGCGACTTCATCGCCGAGCGGTTCGACACCTCGCTGCTGGCGTTCGACGCCGGTGAGTGGCAGCGCAGCGTACGCGCCATCGCCGCGCCGGCCAGCGCGTTGCGCGGCACGTTCGACCTGATGTCACGCGACGGCGAGGCGGCGTGGTCGAACATCGCCGACCGGCTCGCGCTGGTGCCCACCGCGCTGGCCGGCCTGCAGGCCACGTACGAACTCGGCCGAGCCGAGGGCCGCATGTCGGCCCGTCGCCAGGCCCACGCCGCGGCCGATCAGGCGGGCACGTGGGCGGCGAACCGGTGGTTCGACACCCTCTCCGCCGAGGCAGCGACCGCAGCACTGCCGTCGGCGCTGGTCGAGCAGGTCCGCACCGGCGCCGACGCTGCCAACGCCGCCTACGCGGCGTTCGCGCAGTACCTCCGCACCACGTACGCACCGAACGCGCCCGAGGCCGACGGGTGCGGGGCCGAGCGCTACCGCATCGGGGTGCGACAGATGCTGGGCGCCGACTTCGACCCTGCCGAGATGTACGAGTGGGCGTGGGACGACTTCCACCACCTGCGCGCCGAGATCACCGCCACGTGCGAGCGCATCCTGCCCGGCGCCGGCTTCGCCGAGGTCATCCATCTCCTCGACCACGACCCCGATCCGGCCCGCGCCGCGCACGGGGTCGACGAGTACCAGCGGTGGCTGCAGACACTCACCGACGAGGCACTCGAGCGCAGCCACGAGCACTTCGAGATCCCGACGCAGATGAACCGCTGCGAGGCGCTCATCCCTCCCGAGGGGTCGGCCGCCGCGGCCTACTACACCTCGCCGTCGGAGGACTTCAGCCGCCCCGGCCGCACCTGGTACCCCACGCTCGGCCGCACGCAGTTCCCCAAGTGGGGCGACGTCACCACCTGCTACCACGAGAGCGTGCCGGGTCACCATCTGCAGCTCGCGTACGCGCTGGTGCAGGCTGGTTCGCTCAGCCGCATCCAGCGGATGTCGTTCATCAGCGGCCACGGCGAGGGGTGGGCGCTCTACGCCGAGCAGCTGTGCGACGAGTTCGGGTGGTTCGAGAACCCCGACCACCGGCTGGGCTTCCTGGCCGGGCAGATGTTGCGCACGGTGCGCGTCATCATCGACATCGGCATGCACCTCGCCATGCGCATCCCGGAGGGCACCACGCTGGCCGACGGCTCGCCGTTCCACGGCGGTGAGGTGTGGACACCCGACCTCGGCTACGAGTTCTCACTGTCGGAGACCGGCAACACCGAGGCGTTCATGCGCAGCGAGATCGACCGGTACCTCGGATGGCCGGCACAGGCCATCAGCTACAAGATCGGCCAGCGCGAATGGGTGGCCGCACGCGACGAGGCGCGCCGCCGCGACGGTGCCGCGTTCGACCTTCGCGCCTGGCACACCCGGGCGCTGCGGCTCGGCGCGGTGGGCCTCGACCAACTGCGCACCGAACTCGCCCGCTGACCGCCGACGGCGGGTCAGGCCAGGGGGCCGCCCGGGCCGAACGCGGCAGCAGCGAACCGTCGGCCGAGCAGCGCGTAGCCCTCGGGCGTCGGGTGCAGGTCGTCGTACAGCAGGTGCGCGTCGTCGGCGCCGAACAACGACAGCCCGTCGAGGTGGTGCAACGCGGTGTCACCGGCGGCCTGTCGTTGCGCCACGATGCCCGCCACCATCTCGCGGATGCGGCGCAGCGTGAGCCCGAAGGGACGCACCTCGGGCGCGGCCGGTACCACCACGAACCTGCCGTCGTCGGTGGGCACGGTGGGACCCGGATGGTCCTCGGCCGAGGGGCAGAAGATGGGCGACACCACCAGCACCGGCGTGTCGGGGTGGCCGTCGCGCACGTGGTCGAGCAGACCGTGCACGGCCGGCGCGAACGTGCGCTCGTTCATCGATGCGGCGTTCACGAGGTTGATGCCGATCTTCAGGCTGATCACGTCGGCCGGGGTGTCGCGGATGACCCGACCCATGAACGGGTCGAGCTGACACTGGCCGGCGAGGCCGAAGTCGGTGAGCTCGAGCCCGTGCTCGTGCGCCACCATCACCGGCCAGGCCTGGAACGGCCGGTCCACGTCGATGCAGTGGCTGATCGACGAGCCGTAGTGCGTCCAGCGGCGGCGGGTGACCGGCACCGCGTCGACGGTGGCGCCCTCGGCCACCCGGAGCGAGCGCAGCTCCACGGACGAGTTGGTGGGGAACCAGATCTCGATGTGCTTCGCCTGTGCACCGAGATCGTCCCAACGCACCGTGACCTCCGAACCGATCTCGAAGTCGATGCCGTCGGGCCCCTTCGATCGGTCGATGTGCACGTAGGTACCGCCCGATGCGACCCGATCCGGTTGCAGCACGCCGTCGACGGTCATCTGGAACACCGGCGGCCGAACGACGTCGGGGAGGCTGTGGATGGTGCGCGGGTGGGTGGTCAGCTCCACGACCGGCGAGTCGGTGACGAACACCAGGCGCACGCCCGCGGTGAGCGTGACGATGGTCTCCATGAACAGATCGGGGATCTGCGGCCGGGTCCACGCCGGCAGCCTCCTCGGCAGCAGACCGTCCGGCGTACGATCGAGATCGAAGGCACCACGGACCTCGACGGCACCACCGTCGAACGCGACATCACGGAGCAGCATGCGCCCGAACGTACTCCTCATCACGCTCGATCAGTTCAGGGGAGATTCGCTCGGCTGCGCCGGTCATCCGCTGGTGCGGACCCCGAACCTCGATGCGCTCGCGGCCGAGGGAGTGCGGTTCGCACGGCACTACGCGCAGGCCGCGCCGTGCGCGCCCGGCCGTGCCGCGCTGTACACCGGCACGTACCAGATGAACAACCGCGTGGTCGCCAACGGCACGCCGCTCGACTGGGGACTCGACAACGTGGCGCGCCTCGGCCTGCGCGCCGGGTACCACCCGGTGATGTGGGGCTACACCGACCAGGGTGCCGACATCCGCCGCATCGACGACCCGAACGACCCTCGCCTGCGCAACTGGGAGGGCGTCCTTCCTGGGTTCGAGGAGTTGCTGTGCCTCGACGAACGGCACGCGCCCTGGCTGGAGTGGCTGCGCTCGCTCGGCTACGACGCCACCGACCCCGATGTGATGCTCGACACGGAGCACGAGCGCCCGGCCGAGCACTCGGTCACCCAGTTCCTCACCGACCACTTCCTCTCGTGGCTCGACGAGCAGGACGGGCCGTGGTTCGCCCACACCTCGTACATCCGTCCGCATCCGCCGTACGACGCGGCTGGCCACTACGCCACGATGTACGACCCTGCCGACTGTCCTCCGCCGCTGCCGGTGCCCGCCGATCGTCACCCCGTGCACGACACGCTGCTGCAGGTGGAGTGGACCGCCGCCCCCACCGAGCCGATCGACATCGCCCACCTGCGCGCCCAGTACTACGGCATGATCACCGAGGTCGACCACCACATGGGCCGCATCTGGCAGGCGCTGAAGGATCGCGGCGACTGGGAGAACACGATCGTCGTGGTCACCGCCGATCACGGCGAGCAGTTGTGCGACCAAGGTCTCGTGCAGAAGGCCGGGTTCTTCGAGAGCAGCTACCACATCATCGGCATGGTGCGCGATCCTCGGCACCCGGAGGGGTTCGGCTCCGTGGTCGATCACTTCACCGAGAACGTCGACATCATGCCCACGCTCTGCGAGGCCATCGGCATGCCGGTGCCACTGCAGTGCGACGGGCTGCCGCTCACACCGTTCCTGCGCGGCGAGCGGCCGACCCGGTGGCGCACCGAGGCGCACTGGGAGTGGGACTGGCGCGACATCCTCATCCAGATGGAGGAACACCCCTGGCCGTGGGACCGCAAGCTCGAGCGGTCGAATCTCGCCGTCGTGCGCAACGACACCCATGCCTATGTGCAGTTCGGCAACGGTGACTGGCTGTGCTTCGACCTCGCCACCGACCCCACGTGGCAGACCAGGGTCACCGACGCGACCGTGGTGCTGCCGCTCGCGCAGCAGATGCTGGTGTGGCGCCAGACGCACCTCGACCGGCAGCTCACCGGCACCCTGGTGCGGCGCACCGGCGTCGCCGGCCGCACACCCGATCCTGTGATCGGCTGACCCGGCTCAGACGATCCGCTCGTACACCAGGTCGGTGGCCGTGCGACCCTCGGCGTGACCGCGCCGCTCGAAGCGCGTGGTCGGCCGCCACTCCGGCCGCGGCACCAGTCCGCCGGTCAGCCGCGGCTCACCTGCAACCGTTCGTTCGGTGTGGGTGGCGTACTCGGCGATGTCGGTGGCCACGTGCAGCGTGCCACCCACCCGCAGCCGGTCGGTGAGCAGGCGCACCACGTCGGGACGCACGATGCGCCGATGCTGTTGCTTGCGCTTCAGCCACGGATCGGGGAACCAGATGCGGACCCCTGACAACGTTGCGGGTGCGAGCCGCGGCAGGAAGTCGAGCGCATCGCCCTCCACCACGCGTACGTGCCGCCAGCCGCCGGCCTCGCCGGCCTCGATGACCTTTGCCACACCGGGCGTGTGCACCTCCACGCCGATGATGCACTCGTCGCTGCGGGCGGCCGCCATCTCGATCAGTCCTTCACCGCCGCCGAAACCGATGTCGAGCACCACCGATGCGCCTTCGCCGAAGACCACATCGAGATCGAGCATCGGGCCCGTGACGTCGAGTCGCCAACGCGGCGCATCACGTTCGTACGCTGCGGCCCGCGCCGTCGGCAGGCCACGGCGTCGGGGCCGGAAGCTGCGGGCGTACGGGGGCGGCGAATCCACCCCACATTCCTACCGTGCACCGAGCACGATGACCGGTACACCCGTACCACTACTGTCGGCGACGGATGGAGAAGCAACGACTCCCGGTGGTCGCCTCGCTGCTGGGTCTCGGCGCGGGTGTGGTGTGGAGCTTCGGCGCCATCGCGAGTCGACTCGCCGAGGGCGCCGATGCGTTCCAGTACATGGTGTGGCGATCGATCGGGGTCATCGCCGTGGTCGAGGTGATGGCCGCCGTGCAGGGCCAGCCCTTCCCCACCGTCCGCGCCTGGCGCAGCGGACGCGTGATGATGCTCGCCAACTTCGGTCTGTTCCTCGCGTCGATCTGCTTCGTCTATGCGGTGAAGACCACCACGCCGGCGAACGCCGCATTCCTCGGTTCGCTCACGCCGCTGGTGGCCGTGGTGTTCTCGCGATTCCTCGGCGAGCGGCTGTCGCGCAGCACCATCGTCGCGCTCGCCGTCGGCATGGTCGGTCTGGTCATCACCGTCTTCAGCGACCTCGAGGCCGGCAGCATGGTGGGCAACGTGTCGGCGCTCGTGGCGTCGGTGGGGTTCGCCATCTACACCGTGTGCCTGCGCACCGACACCACCCGCGACTGGTCACCGGTGCTGCCCGGCTACGGGCTGCTGATGGTGGTGGTGTGCAGCGCGGTCACGCTGGCCCACGGCAAGGCGCTCGTCCCGCCCGCCGCCGACATCGGCTGGGCGCTGCTGCACGGCTCCGTCATCATCGTGGTCGGCACGGTGATGTTCAACGCCGCGTCGAAGCACGTGCCGGCCGTGCCGATGACCGTGTTCGCCCAGACCGAGATGGTGTTCGTGCCGGTGTGGGGCTTCCTCATCCTCGACCTCACCCCGAAACCCCTCACCTTGCTGGGCGGCGCCATCATCTTCGGTGCCGTGGTGGGCAAGGCCTGGTACGACGCGGCAGCCGGCCGGAAGAACGAGTTCACGGCCGCACCCGACGTGCCGCTGTTGTGAGCCACCCGCGACGTGCCAATCTTGCGCCATGACCCGTGACGGTTGGCTGGTGAGCAACGGCAACGTGCTCGCGAGCGCACAGCACGCCACCAGTCACACCGACCGCGGCAAGGGCTTGCTCGGCCGTTCCGGCATCGAAGGTGCGCTGGTGTTGGAACGCACACGCTGGGTGCACACCGTCGGGATGAAGTTCGCCATCGATGTCGCCCACCTCGACGAGCAGGGCACGGTGCTGCGCATCACCCACATGCCCCCGAACCGCATCGGCCCGTACGTGAAGAAGGCCGCGCGGGTGGTGGAGGCCGAGGCAGGCGCGTTCGGGCGTTGGGGCCTCCGCGTGGGCGACGTGGTGGAGTTGCGCGAGTGACCGGTCGACTGGTGCTCGTGAGCACCCCCATCGGCAACCTCGGCGACCTCTCACCGCGGGCCGTGGAGGCGCTGAAGACGTGCGCGCTGATCTGCTGCGAGGACACCCGACACAGCGGCAAGTTGCTGTCCCACGCCGGCATCAGCGGGGTGCGCCTCGCCGTCGCCGACGAGCACCGCGAGACCGCCCGCGTCGACGAGGTGCTCGGCCTGTTGGCAGCAGGCAACGACGTGGCCGTCATCACCGACGCCGGCACACCCGGCATCAGCGACCCCGGCATGCGACTGGTGGCCGCCGTGGTGGAGGCCGGCCATCCGGTCACCGCCGTGCCGGGGCCCGCTGCGCTGGTGATGGCCATCGTGGTGAGCGGGTTCGACACCACCCGGTTCGTGTTCGAGGGCTTCCTACCACGCAGCGGCCGAGAGCGCGCCGACCGGATCACCGAGATGGTGACCGAACGCCGCACCGTGGTGCTGTACGAGGCACCGCACCGCGTGGCGCGCACCATGGCCGACCTGGCGGCCGCGTGCGACGGAGAGCGCCGCGTGGCACTCGCACGCGAGCTCACGAAGTTGCACGAGGAGGTGTGGCGCGGCACCCTCGCCGCCGCAGTGGACCACACCGAGCAGGTGGCGCCACGCGGTGAGTACGTGGTGGTGCTGGAGGGCGCCGCCGCGCCGGCCGACGCCTCCGACGAGCAGATCCTCGCCGCGCTCCGCCGAGCGATGGGGGGCGGTGCCGATCGACGGTCGGCGATCGCTACGGTGATGGCTGCAACCGGCGCATCGAAGCGTCGGGTGTACGACCTCGCCCTCACGATCCCCCGATCCGCCGATGAGTGACACCACGTTCCCCCACCGTCCGAGCGCCGCGTTCTTCGACCTCGACCGCACCCTCATCAGTGGGTCGAGCGCGTTCGTGCTGGGTATCGCTGCCTGGCGCGGCAAGTTGGTACCCACCCACCAGTTCGTCCGCGACGCGGTCAGCGCGCTCGACTTCGCACTCACCGGCGCCAGCGACGAGACCTCGATGGCGGTCCGCGATCGCATCCTCGGCGTGGTGAAGGACGTCCGGGTCGACGACCTGGTGGCACTGAACGCCGACATCGTGCCGAAGCTGATGGAGCGTGTGCGCCCCGAGTCGCGTCGCCTCATCGAACTGCACCGCGACGCCGGCAGGGCCACGTACATCGTGTCGGCATCACCCATCGAGCTGGTCGAGCCGCTGGCGAAGGCCCTCGGCATGACCGCCGGCATCGGCACACGCAGCACCATCCGCGACGGCGTCTACACCGGTGAGCTCGACGGGCCGTTCTGCTACGGCCCCGGCAAGGTGGAGGCCATGCAGGCGCTCGCCCACGAGCAGGGCCTCGAACTCGACCGGTGCTGGGCCTACAGCGACTCGGCCAGCGACCTGCCGATGCTGCAGGCCGTCGGGCACCCGGTCGCGGTGAACCCCGACGCGAAACTGCAGCGCCACGCCGACCAGGAGGGCTGGCCGGTGGTGGAGTTCCGCAAGCGCACCAAGGCCGTCATCCGCCGCACCACCCAGGCAGTGGGCGCGGTGGGACTGGTGGCCGGTGGGTTCGCGGGCGGCATGAAGTGGGCCCGCTCCCACTGACGTTCCGAGGTCAGCCGAGGGGCGTGAGTCCGAGCTGACGCGACTGGGCGACGAGTCGTCCCTCGCTGTCCCACACCTCGCCGTCCTCGTCGAGGAAGCCGCCCTGCACGAACCGCGAGCGGAACACGCAGCGCACCGGTCCGGGCGCAGGCACAGCGCGCACGTGCACCGTGTACTCCACGGTGGGCACCCACCCCGGCGGCATGTCGAGATGGAACACGGCGGGCGGGAAGGCGTCACACACCATCAGCAAGGCGAGCGTGTCGAGCGGACGACCGTCGGCGAACGCGAACCATCCGGCGATCTCGGCCACCCCGCGCGGCGCACCCCGCATCCATCCGAGGTGGTCGGGATGGATGCGCACGTCGAGGCGGTCCATCATCGCCACCTCCACGTTGCCCTGCTCGCGGGTACGCGGCGTGCACTCCTCGAACGGCGGCAGCTCGGGCGGACCCGACGCGAGATGCTCGTAGCGCCCGAGCGGTTGCGACAGGTCACCGAACGCGCCGACCAACTGCAACAGCGTGGTGCCGTCGCGGTGCATGCGGCCGGACACGGTGGTGAACCGGCGTCCCGCTTTCACCACCTCGCCGTCGATGCGCACGGGCCCCGGCCGTCCCGGCGAGAGGTAGTGGGCCGTGAGGCTGATCGGGTCGGGCCGACCCGATGCCTGCAACAACCCGCGCGCGGCGAGCGCCATCAGGTAGCCACCGTTGGCGTTGCCGCCGATGTCCCATCCGTCGTGGATGGCGGCGTCGCCGTCGGCGACCGACGTGGCCGTGTCGAACTCGAACTCGTTCATGGACGCCAATACTGCTGACCGTCGGTGGCCACGACCCCATCGGCGAGCAGTCGGTCGAGGTGCTGCTCGATCGAGCGCCGCTCGACGGACTCACCGAACAGGGGCGGCCGGGTGCCGGCGCGGTACACGATGCCGTCGGCGACCAGTTCGTCGAACGTGCGCGGCGCGTGCAGCAGGTCGAGCAACGCCTGCTCGCGGCGACCGAACACCGCGGCGTACACGTCGACGGCCGCGGCGAACGCCTCGTGCCCGTCGATCACCGCCTTGTGATGGAACGTGACGTAGTGGTCGGCGCGCAGGCCGCGGATCATCGTCAGGGTGGACTCGAACGAATCCAGACTCGACGCCGCGTCGCCGTAGTACGGACCGAACGTGGTGAGATCGATGTCGCCGGTGACCACGACACGCGGACCGTCCGCCTGGTCGATCACGTACACCGAGTGGCCCGAGGTGTGGCCGGGCGCGTGCGCCAACCTCACCGTGGCGCCGCCGAGGTCGATCGACTCGCCGTCGACCATGCCCTCGGCCTCGGGCCACGTGTCGAAATGGAACCGCTCGGTGACCATCCGCGTCATCTCGCCCCACACCGGCCCGGGTACGCCGTACAGCCGCATCAGGTCGTCGATCGACCGCAGTGCCGCCACGTCGAGCTCGTGCACCTTGAGCGACTGCCACCGCACGGCCGACACCCCCGCCGCGTGGTCCTCGTGCGCATGGGTGAGCAACACCGTGTCGACCTCGAGGGGCGGGACCATCGTGCGCATCGACATGGCGGGGTCGATGGCCACCGAGCCCGAGGTGCCGCGCACCACCACGGTGTTGCCGTCGGGGTACTTCCCCTGTTCGTGCCCGAAGAGCACCGTGACGTGAGGACCGAGTTGACGCTGCAGTGCGACCATCGCCCGAAGGTACCGCGGCCGCCCTGGCAGTACGTCACCCCGGTGACGGCAATGCGGTTGCCACCGTCCACCCGGGCGGGCGTATCCTGGGCGCATGACGTCCCAGGCCTTCACTCGTCGAATGTGCACCGGCTCCTGATCCAGCCGTTGTTCGCCATTCCCCGAAAGGACCTGCCATGAGCCGCTA
>SXGU01033793.1_pt1 | contig 14309 bp, 8 predicted proteins | sample 3174531 | NCBI WGS metagenome assembly SXGU01 (sample SAMN11356863, study PRJNA531348) | freshwater metagenome | isolation source: freshwater sample F1-140 | place: China: Fuxian Lake, Yuxi | collected 2017-12-25
AGCGAAACGGGCGCGGCGGGCAGCGCTTTGTAATCGCGCGAAACGGGCGCGGCAATTTGCGCTTCAGGCGCGGCGTGTTGAAACGGCTGAATCTTACTGGCGTCGGTAAAATCAAACGGCTGAATTTCGTGCGCGCTTTCGGACGGCTCGTACTCAATTATTTCCTCGATTTGAATGTGCTGTACGATTTGTTCTTCGACAACAAACGCCGTTTCCGCCATTTTGCGAATTTCGGGCAGAAAACGGTAACCGAGTTTCGGCAGCGTTTCGATAATTTTCGCGTCCGATTGCGCGGCGAGTTTTTTGCGCAGCCACGAAATGTTGCGTGTCAGCGTCGCTTCTTCGACAAACGTATCTTTCCAAACCGTGTCGAGCAGTTTGTCTTTTTCGACGACGCGACCGGCGTTTTCGATGAGCAAAAGCAGCACTTCATATTCCTTCGGCGTCAACGAAACGATGTCGTCGCCGCGCGTCAAGCGACGTTTTTTAACATCAAGCCGAAACCCATCGAAATCGTAAAACTCGTGTGTTTGCTTAAGTTTAGCACTATCCGAAATTTTATCCGAAAAATTTTCCGACATTTTATCAGGACTTTTGGGGAATAAGGTGTATAAATTTAACCTGCGCGCCGAAGTTTAATGCCCCGGCGCTCTCAAGTTTACCCGAAAAAACAATGAAAATCACACGCAGGACGAACGTGTCGGTGCGAACCGAACGAAAGTTCGTCGTTCGCCGTCAGATTTCGGAACAATTGATTTCGTGCGAAAAATGCCGCGAACAAATGATTTCGGCGCAATTTTCCGCCGACTTTTTCGGCGTCAGCAGCCGTATGATTTATCGTCTGATCGAAAGCAGTGAAATTCATTTTGCGGAAACCGACGCCAACGAAATTTACGTCTGTCCGGTTTCCGTTGAACAAGCTTTGAAAACAATTTGACGGCAATCACCCGTCGAGACTGAATTCAAGAAATTATTTGAAAATTTATATAAGGTAGGATTAAAATTTAATGAACACAATTAACTGTCTGACAAGACTTTTCGCGTTCACCATTTTGTTGGCAGCCGTTTTTATTGCCGGAGTTTCTAATGCCGACGCCGCGAAAGGCAAAAAGAGTGTTATGAAACCGACACAGAAAAAACTCTGGCAGCAGATTGACGAAAGCAACCTGCGAACGAGTAATCTACGCGCCTCTCTGTCCGACAAAGTTCCGGTTTACAGTTTGAATCGAGCGATGTTGAACAACATTCTCGACGGCGCGCCGATTGAATTTTCGGAAGCGGCGCAAAAGAGTGTGGTTGTTTTGGAAGTTCCGACGCCCGATGGAAATATCGTGCGTTTCCGCATCGAAGAATCGCCGATGCTCGCTCCCGAAGTCGCCGCGCAGTTTCCGACTTGGAAGCAGTATTCCGGTCAGGGAATAGACGACCCGACGGCAACCGCCCGTTTCGATACGAACGCCAACGGCTTTCACGGCTACATCATCAGCGCGAAAGGCACTTTCCTGATTGACCCGTATTCGCTGACCGACCAGAAAAATTATATCGTTTATTACAAAGGCGATCTGGGCGGCACTCCGCAATCGTTTTCCTGCAAAGTCAGCGGCGGCGGCAAAATAGACGAAACGGACGTATCGTTTAGGAGCGCCGCGCCTCAGGCATTCAGCAACGGAACGCAGCTCAGAACTTACCGGCTCGCCGTTTCCGCGACTAAAGAATACACCAATTTTTTCGGCGGCAATCAGACGACTGCGTTCGCCGCAGTGCAAACCACCGTTAACCGAATGATCGGTATTTACCGGCGCGAACTGGCGACGACTTTCACACTCGTCAGCGACCTGAGAACGATTTTCACCAATGCCAACGACGGCGGATTTAACAACACCAGCGCGCAGGCTTTGACCCGCAATCAAGTGGTGATGGACGCGACCTACGGCAATACCGCTTACGACATCGGTCACGTTTTCTCGGTTACTCCGAATCCGGACGGACTCGCCAGCAGCCCGAGTCTCTGCATCAACAACGGTAAAGCCGGAGGTTTTACCGGCGCGCCGAATCCGCAGGGCGACGGTTATGACGTTGATTACGTGGCGCACGAAATCGGTCATCAGTTCGGTATGAGCCACACCTTTAATAATGACGCCGACGGTTCGTGCAGCACCCGCTCGGCAGATTCGGCGTATGAACCGGCGAGCGGCGTCACGATTATGGGTTACGCCGGAATTTGCACTCCGCGCAATTTAGCCGAAAATTCAATCGAGTATTTTAATCTCCGCAGCTTCGACCAATCGCTCAAATGGTTTCAGGACATCGAGAACGGAACATACGGAGGCATTGACCAGACTTGCGGAACTCCGACAGCAAACGGCAACATCGCGCCAACCGTCACTTCGCCCGGCAATTTCACGATTCCGAAATTAACGCCGTTCACGCTGACGGCGGCGGCGACTGACCCGAACGGCGACTCGCTGACTTACCTGTGGGAAGAGTTCGATCTCGGAGGCGCAACGCGCAACGGCGGCGCGGTTGATTCGGACAACGACGGCACAGCACGTCCGATTTTCCGCGCCTACAATCCGACGACCGGCGGCGCACGCACTTTTCCGTCGCTTTATTACATACTGAATCCGCAAAATAACGATCCGAGTGCTGATGTCAACGGCGTACGCGGCAACCAGCCGACACTGACTTACACGGGAACGCTGCCGTTTGCGCCGACGAGCGGTTCGACCAACGGATACGTCTGCAAAGCGGGCGAAACCTGCGCGCGCGGCGAACGTTTGCCGACAATTGATCGCGCGATGACTTTCCGCACAACGGTACGCGACAACCGTGCGGGCGGCGGCGGCATCGCCGATGCTCAATCAACCGTGACCGTCGCCGCCGGTGCCGGACCGTTTCAGATTACGACGCAAAACTCGAATGTCGTCCTGACGCTTTCCGACAATTTGACCGCGCCCGAAGCGACGTGGCAAGCCGGAACGACGCAAACCGTCACATGGGACGTTGCCAACACGAATGCCGCGCCGATCAATGCGGCAAACGTCAACATTCTGCTTTCGACCGACGGCGGATTAACTTTCCCGATTACGATTCTCGCCAACACGCCGAATGACGGAACGCAGGCGATCACCGTTCCGAATAATCCGACGCAAACGGCGCGCATCAAAGTCGAAGCCGTCGGCAACGTTTTCTTTGACATCAACAACGTCGATTTCGCCATTCTCGCGCCGACCGCCGCGCCCGCTTCGATTTCCGGTCGCGTCGTTTCCCGGCTCGGCAGAGGAATTTCCGGCGCTTTCGTCACGCTGACCGATCAGAATGGTGCCGTCCGCACGGCGCGAACAAACGGATTCGGTTATTACCGTTTCGACGGCATAGCCGCCGGTGAAAATTACGTCGTCGGAGCATCGCATAAACGATACGCGTTTTCGCCGCAGACGATTTCAGTCAATGAAAACATCAGCGGACTTGAATTAATCGCCGAAAACTAAAGGTCGAACGGTTAAGGCTTTAAAGAAAAGAGAGAAATCATAAAGTTTATGATTTCTCTCTTTTTCCCTTTAAATCAACTGATTAAATCAACTGACAAAACACGCGTCGGTGAATTTGATTTTTTCACCACGAATTTTGATGAACGAGTTCGGCGAGCGGAAGCCGCGTTTTCGTCCGCGCTGAATTGTCGGCGTAACCGACGGGAACAATCAGGATGACGGCTTGCTCTTTTGGAATTCCGAGCGCTTTCCGCACGGCGCGTTCGCTAAAACCTTCCATCGGACACGTCGCGAGTCCGGCGACTTCGGCGGCGAGCAGAAATGTCTGCGCAGCGATTGAAACCTGTTTCGCCAGCCAGTAATCGCGGTGAACGGCTTGCAGTTTCGGGATCGGCGTAAAAATGCCGCCGATTTTTTCGATCAAAAATTTCAGCAAAAACTCGATTCCCAGAAAGCCGCGATTAAATGAAAGCGGCACGTTTTTTCGCAGCAGATTTTCGTACTCCCGATTGTTGGCGCGGGCTTCGCGATCCTGCCGCAGAGTTTTTTCAAAGTGATGTTCGACGACGTTGCGGTCGCCCGTGAAAACGACGGTCGCGGCGGCTTCTAAAATCTGCGCCTGTTTCATACACGCCGGATAAAGTTTTTCTTTTAATTTTTGATCGGTGACGACGACGAAGTTCGTCGGCTGAAGATTAAACGCGCTCGGCGACCAGCGCGCCGCTTCGAGCAGCTTATCGAGCAGTTCGGGCGCGACCGGCTGATTATCGAAATGTCTGGTCGAGCGTCGCGCGCGAACGATTTCCGTGAATTGATCGAGACTTAAATTCATTTTCGTTACCTCGCAGTAATCGGTTGGCGGAAAACGCTTTCGTTTTGCGTCTTCAAAATGGCTTAAAAGTGCGCGCTTCCGCCGAAAGTCAAAAATTAAATCTTAAAACGGGTGAATTTCAGTGCGGCTCACTGCGAAAGCCACGATTCCGATGACTGCCGCCGCGATTCCGACGCCGATTAAAACTTTTGTCGTGGTTGAGAACTTGCTGCCCTGCGCTTTTTGTTTTTGATATTCGGCGCGCGAATAAGCTGATTTTTCAATTTTGCTTAAAGAATCTTTTTCAGTTTTGAATGAGCCGCTGAAATCTTTCTTCTCAATTTTCTTTTTCTCCTTTACTACCGCTGTTTTCTCTTCGTTTTCGTTTCCTGTCCCGCGCGCGAAAGCGTTTACTCCGGAAACTGCCGTAAAAATAAAAATTCCCAAAAAAGCCGATAAAATCTTTTTCAACATAATAATTTCCTCCACCGATATTTTTCAGTTTCGAGCGTTTTTATCGCTCATTAACCAACGCGCAATTCGAGCGGAAAAAGTTTCGCCGCACGGTGCCGCTTGTCATAAAAATCCGAAGACTTGCTATAATCTCAACGTATTTTGAGAAAACGAAAAAATTATGACGACAGATTTCCTGACCGGCACGGTCAAAGGACCGGGCGAGCAGCCGCACGAATACCTTTTTATCACGAAAGACAACAAAAAAACGCGCATCGGCGAATTCGTTTATTACCGCGCCGACGTCGGCGACGAACAGCGCCAGATTGTCGGCACAATCAAATCGCGCAAGCTCGTGCGCAATTTGCCGGACGTGTTTCTGTCCGATCCGAACACCCCGCCGAGTTTGGTTTCCTCATTGATCGGACTCGACGGCGACGGCTGCGAGATTTACGAAATTACGGTCGAGACAATTGGTTATTTCTCGCGCAAATTGAAAGATTTCGTCAATCCGCGCATTCCGCCGAATCCGGGCGACGCGATTTATTTAGCTTCGTCGGAAACGCTCGCCGAAATGCTTTCGCCGCGAACGCAGCAGCAAACCGGCGCGGCGCACATCGGTTCGCTTTTGACGCGCGAAGCGGGCGAAGTTCCGGTCGTGTTGTCGGTTAAAGACGTTGTTTCGACGCATTTAGCAATCTTAGCTTCGACCGGTTCGGGAAAATCTTATACAGCGGGCGTCATCGTCGAAGAATTGATGCAGCCGCACAACGGCGCGGCGGTCTTGATCGTTGATCCGCACGGAGAATATCACACGATGCAGTCAATTCACGGACACGAAAAATTCGTGCGCGGCAATTACCAGCCGGAAGTTAAAATTTATACTCCCGACAAAATCAAAGTGCGTTTTTCCACTCTCACTGAAGCCGACGTGAAATATCTATTGCCTGAAGGCACTTCGGACAAAATGGCGCATTTTCTCTCGCAGGCGTTTCGCAGTTTGAATGAAAGATTAAAAGCCGAACGGCGGCAGGATTACGCTTACGCTTACCACGATTTGCGCGACGAAGTGAACAAACAAAAATTCGGCGACGAGAAAAAAGGTTCGGGCGACGGCGGCAACGTCTCTTCGATTGACGGCTTGCTGTGGCGAATGGATTCGCGTTTCGACCGACCGGATACGATTTTTTCATCGAGCGAGCAAATCGAACTCAACGAGCTTTTTCGTCCCGGACGCTGCACGATTTTGCAGTTATCCGACATCGAACAGCACGAACAGCAAGTTATCGTCGGCACTCTACTGCGCCGCATCAACAAAGCGAGAATGATGGCGACGCGCGGCGAAACGCCGAAAGAACGCGGCGATCTCGTCAATTACCCGGTCTTCACATTATTGGAAGAAGCGCATCGTTTCGCGCCCGCCGGTGCGTCGGTCGTTTCGACCAACATTTTGAAACAAATTTTGTCCGAAGGCAGAAAATTCGGCGTCGGCATCGGTTTAATCACGCAGCGACCGGGCAAACTCGACCAAGACGTTCTCTCGCAATGTATGACGCAAATCATCATGCGCATCGTCAACCCGATTGACCAGCAAACCGTCGCCCAATCGGTCGAAGGCGCCGGACGCGCGATGCTCGCCGAACTTCCCGCGCTCACCAAAGGTCAAGCCGTCATCTCCGGCGTCGGCATCAACACGCCCGTCATGTGCCGCATTCGCCCGCGCATCACCGAACACGGCGGCGAAACCTTCGACGCACCGACCGAATGGATGAAATACCACTCGCCCGAATCAAAAGACAAACGCGAAATGGACGACGCGCCTTATCTGCCGCCGAGTTCGGATAAAAAGCCGGAAAAGATTGGAAATATCAGAATTTAGCCAAACATTTTTGAATTTTCAGTGTTAATCAAAAAAGCATCGCATTTGAATTCAAATGCGATGCTTTTTTGATTATGAACAGCGGAAATTTCCGCTGCCGGTTGATTTACGGTTGTGCGACAAAATTTACTTCGCTGAGATTTTCCATCGGGGAAATCAACTGCGGAGCGAATGTTATCTGTTTGGCGGTGACCGAAGCGGTGTAGGATTTGCCGATTTCGAGGTTATCGAAGCGGTAGAACCCGAACGCGTTGGTGCGAGCGATGCGCGTGTTGCCGTCGCCGTCGGTCAGCTGAACGGTCGCGCGCGCGACGCCCGTGTTTTTCGCCGTCAACACTCTGCCGGAGATGAACACGTTTGCCGCCGTCGGAGCCAGCTGCGGACCGAGCGTGCCGAACGGTCGGTTGGTAATTCCCGTAAACGAGATATTATCAACTTGCCAGCCTGCGGCGCCGACCGCATTGTCGGTTCCGAGACGGAAACGAACTTTAATCGTCGTGCCGGGCGGAAGTGCCGCCAGATTTGCCGGTGGCGTAATCACCGTATGAATCGTGCCCGCGCTTGCTTTGACGAACGCCTTGCGACCAGCAAGCGGATTGGCATTTTCCGCGTAAGTAATCAGCGTTCCGTTGTAAACTGACGGATTAATGTCCGTCCACGCGCCGCCGTCAACGCTCATTTCAACAACGCCGCCGTCGTAATCGCCGCTGGCATCGGTTTCAAAACCGAAACTGTGATCGAATTCCATCGTGAACGTTCCGCTGTCGCCGATGATTAAATTGGGCGACACCAGATACTGATCCGACGCAAAACCGACATCGGCTCCGAACCAGAGCTGATTGGTGAAACCGCCGCCCGGTCTGACGCGTCTCCATTCGCCGTCATTGGAAGTAAGCGCCGGATTGCCGCCGACTGTCCATGCCGTTGATTCGGTTTCGACCGTATCAGTCGCCGATGTGCCGCCGTTATCGCTGGCATTTAAGCGAACTGCCAAAGTTCCGGGCGCCGGCGAACCGTAGGTAATCGCCGAATCGCTCAGAGTAATCGTGAACTTCACCGTTTCAATATTGGTCATTCCGTTTGCCGCGACTTTCAGCGAACCGCCAACAGCTGCGCCGAACGGATTTGAATTGCCGAGATTAACCGTTGCGCCGCTGGGGAAACTGACGTGCGGATTATCGCTTGAAACAATAGCAAGCGAGTTGTTGAGCGAGACGAAGCCGGTGTTTTTAACCGTGAAATTCAGAGTTGCCGTTTCGCCGTTGTCGAGATAAAGGTCTTTATCTCCGGTATCGGTGACAAGCGCTGCGCGGACGAACGTCAGATCGCCGCCCTGGTTGTTGCTTTCAATCGCGCCGACGTTGTTGGTCGAAGCGCGGTCGGGCGCGACGGCTCCGACGCCGATTCCGCGTTTGGCAAACGCTTTGCCGAAACGAATTCCGTCCGCCGGGTCGCTGGCGAAAGCCGCCGCGAGCATGGCATTGCGCGCTTCGACAAAAGTCGGACTGTTCGGCGTCGCTTTATACGCTGCGACGAGATAGTATTTCATTCTGTCCTGCGCTTCCACAAACGGATGGGCGTTGAGCAGCGAAGCGTAACATTCCCACAGCATCGTCGTCCATATTTCGCCCGTGTTATGAACTTCGGAGTTGGCGCCGCCGCTTCTGATCGGCGCGGTCGTCGGCAGAGCGACGCCGTCGGAAATATGTTTGAAGGTCAGCGCATTTTTGGTCATATCGGTCGAATACGGCGTGCGGCGAATGCCGTAATAATAACTCTGATTTTCGCCGTTGCCCGTCGCATAACCAGCCATTCCGTAGATGCCTCGCCAATTTGCATTGCCGGGAATTAGAATGTCCTCTTCTCTGACGGTCAGCAGCATTGATGTGAAATCGCCCCAGCCTTCGCCCATTCCGGTGCCCTGCTGATTAACCAAACCGTTGGAATTACCGATCAGACGATTGCTGATGTAATGTCCCCATTCGTGCGCGACAATCTGATTGTCAATCGTGCCGTCCAAATCGCCCGGATTTGCTCCGCGCAGCATCCGAACATTAAGCGCGCCGTTTGACAAAGCGTTTTTAAAGCTGTTGCCGTCATCGAGCGTGACGCGCAGTGTCGGAATAGTCACCGTCGCTGACGTTCCGCCCATTCCGGCAACTGCTCCGGCGACGTTATCTGCAATAATGACGCCGATGGCTCCGGCATTCTGCGCGTTCATCACTTTAGTAACGAAATCGCACGTTCCGCGATCAGCCAGCACGATTTTTCCGACTGCCGCTGCGCCGTTGGTCAGCGCCTGGCAAGCGTCGGTCGTCGTTGCGGCACCGTCGTTAGCGAGAACGACATCGCCGGTGATGTCAAAAGTCTGCGGTCCGAAAGAAGTCGAAACACCGACGTCTTTTTTCCCGGCAATGCCGGCAGGACTATTAACAGTTAAAGATGATTCGGCAACGCCATTGAAAAGATACATTTGCATGCGGGGCGATGCGCCGTCGGACGGCGTGGACATATTGGCGTTGTTGCGTCCCGAATAATCCTGCGCTTCGGCGCGCATTCGGTCGCCGCCCGCTCCGCCGCGCCCGTAGTTGTCGGCTTGCGCGTTTCCGGCGGCTTCGTTAAAACCGGAATCATAAAACCAGTCGTGCAGAAAGTTGACGTTGTAAAACAACTGCGCCACCGCCATATTGCGCTGTCCGGGTTCGGTGCGCGGCAGAGTTGAATTAAAACTGTAATCGAAAACGCCCGGCGCGGTTACAGCGGCGCGAAAATCGCCCGCGTTGAAACCGTCGGGCGCGACAGCGTCAACATACGCGTCAGCATTGTTGCCGGTCGTAACAGTGGCGCCGTCGGGCAGCCACGCGTCGTTACGGCTGAACGGATAGCTTTGCAGCGTCACAAGATTCTGCGCGGCATACGGCGGTCGGAAACCGCTCGGCGCGCTCGTCGGATACGGTGCGGCTTCGTTGCCCTGCGGTCCGTCAAACGGACGCTTATTCGTCGAATCAGCCCAGACGCGATACGAAAACTCCGCGTGCGCCGTTAGATTATTGCGAAACAAAACCGCTCCGTCAGCGGCTGAAATGACATACGAATAATAGAGATTTTCCGCATCGCCTTTTTCGCCTTTTTCGTCGCCGATTACGTTTGCTTCGACATAGTAAGCCGGCACAAACCCGTCGGCGAGATGAAAGTAAACTTTCTTGACGCGCAGCGGCGAATCGGCGGCAAATGAAAATCCGGTCAATCCGTTGCTGTCGGCTTGATAAGTCGTGTATTTATCCTGCGGTCTGGCGGCGGCGGCTTTATTTTCCGCATTCGCCTGCAAAAACGCGGAATTAAATCCGCTGCCGGTCAAATCTTCGACCGCTTTCACAATCGCGTCTTCGGGCGCGAGCGAAAAAGTGCGGACGGCGGCGGAATCTTCGTCCGCGCCCGTTCCGGTCAAATAACCCGACAGCGCGATTGGTTCGAGATTGCGGTTCATCACGACTTTCAATTCATCGCGAAAAACTTCAACGCCGTCAATATTTTGTTTGAATTTAACGATGATCGCGCCTTTTCCCGTATCGTGAACGGCGGCAACTTCCGCATTCAACAAATCTTTTTTCGTCAGGCGATACTGCGCGGCATATTCGCCGACAATCGCTCTGGCAGATTTCGCTAAATCCTGCGCGGCAAACGATTTGTTTTGCGGCGCGGCGCTTTTTGCCGTTTCGCGTTCGTTGAGCCAGAAAAACGTCGGCACATCGAGGCGCGATTCGTATTGGTTCATCGCTTCGCCGACGCTCGGCGCTTGTTCTGCCGCCGATTTCGTCCGGCTGCGCGGAGCCGCGAGCGCGAAAGCATCATAATTTTCCGGACCTTGCTTTTTAGAGTCCTGATTTGACGGACGAGCTTTCGCCGCATCCTGATCGGCGAAAGCGCCACTCTTGAATGGGAAAAGCAAAACGAGTGCTGTTGTGCACAGCAGAATTCCTCCGAACAGAAGAAATCCGTATTTACGCATATTCATTTTTTAATTCTCTTTTAGGGTGATTTGGGATTTGCAGACGGGTCGCGATTCTCTTAATCTGTTTAGATTTAAAAACTTAAAACCGCTACAGTTGCCGAGCATTATATCGCAACCGGACGAGTTTAGCCAAGCTCATCTAACATAATTAATAGAAATTTCGCCAGAATTTGCCGGCATCAATATATCATTGAAATATTCGGAAGGATTTTGAAACATCATTTGACGTAAAACATTCGGCGCTCAATCAAGCGCTGGCGATTGCCGATTTTTTCCCAAACTATCGGCATAATTGTTTTGTGCGGTTTCGTTTGCCGAAATGCTAAGATAGTTTTCAATGACCAGCTGGATAATGAGTTTAATCGGTTCGCTCGGCTATTTCGGCATCGTTCTTTTGATGTTCGTCGAAAATGTTTTCCCGCCGATTCCCTCGGAATTTATTATGCCGCTCGCCGGTTTTATGGTGACGAAAAACCAATTTACGATGATCGGCATCATCGCGGCGGGCACTATCGGATCGGTTCTCGGCGCGCTTCCGCTTTATTATCTCGGCGCCAAGCTCGGCGAAAAACGTCTGAAAACATTTGCCGAACGACACGGCAAATGGCTGACGCTTTCGTGCGACGACATTGACCGCGCCAATCGCTGGTTTGATCGTCACGGCGCGAAAGCCGTTTTATTCTGCCGTCTCGTTCCGGGAATCCGCTCGTTTATTTCGATTCCGGCAGGAATTAATCGAATGAATCTCGTTTCGTTCCTTTTTTTCACGCTGCTCGGTTCGGCAATCTGGACGAGCATTCTCGCTTACACCGGTTATGTTCTCGGCAGTAATTTTCGCGAAATTGAAGAATATCTCGACATTGCGACGTATTTGATTTTCGGCTCGATCATCGTTTTATACGTCTGGCGCATCATCAAAGGCAGCGGCACAAAATCTTCGGCAGCCGCCGAGTAACTTTTAGAAAAGCTTACGGCAAAACGATTTCCGGCGACGGTTTGAGTTTGATCTGATAAAGGTCTTTCGCCGTCGAATCGGCTAAATCGCGCCGCACGAGCAAAACCAGATCAACGCCCGGTCGCAGCGGATATTCGCCCGCCATTTTGTAATGCGCCGAATAACGCGAAATGACTTCGGCATCCTGATCGGTCTTTTTCGCGACGATCATTTCCGACGAGTTGGAATCAACCGGCTGACCGTGAAAAATCGCGTTTTTGTAATCGTTCAGATACCACGGCATTGACCAGTAATCGGGCGAAATCACCTCGATGCGCGCTTCTTTTCCTTTATCGCTTTTGGCGGCGTAATATTCGATCTGCTGAATCAAATCGTGAAAACCGCGTTTCGTGTGCGCGTAAACATACGGCATTTCTTCGTCGTCATAGCGCAGGAAATTCAAATCATAAGTTTGATAAGCGAGCACGCCGACGGCGGCGACGGCGGCGATTCCGCCGAGAATTTTCTGCGCCGCGTCGGTGGAGACGACCAATTCATTAATCGCGTAACCGGCGATGACGCACATCGGCAGCAGAAACGAGAGCGCGAGCCACGGCGTTTTATACGGAATCAGCGTGTACGCCGCGAACATTCCGAACGCCCAAAATGCCGCGAAAATCGCGAATCGGTGCCGCGCTTTGACGAGCGCGACGATGACGCCGATTGCCGAGAGAATCATAATCGGCGCTTCGATTTTCATTCCCCATTTCAAATACGCCCACATTCCGTTTTGCGTGTGATCTTTCGAGCCGGTTTTCGTCCAGATCGCATAGGCTTCAAACGCTTTTTGCACGCCTTCTCCATAAGTAAAAAACGACGAGAAAAACAAAACGCCGAGATAAATAAACGCGAGCACCGCCGCGGCGATGATTAAAATCGTATTTGTGTTGTCGCCCAAACCGGCGCGAAAATTGCGCCACGTAAATTCGACCGACTCGATTTCGTCCGGTTTCGGTTCGCCGACGACGCGGCGGTAAATATTGCGCCACAACCAGACGCAGATGCACGCGATCAGCATCGTGCCGATGGTGATAAACGCCGTTTCTTTCGTCGCAAACAGCAAAACGGCGCTTGCCGACGCCAGAATTAAATAAATCGCTCTGCCGCCGTCCCAACTCAAAAGCATTCGGACGACGAAAAATATCAAAACCAACTCGATCAGCAAAAAAGCGGCGCGAAACGACCAAATCGCCGTTTCCGTTTTGCCGAGCGCATTGGCAGAATTAATCGCCGACGGCAGAAAAGCGACGAAAAGCAACAGAGCCATCCAGCCGACGGCGAAAATTCCGGCTTTTTTTCGCTCGATAAACAACAAAACGGCGACGACGATAGCGAGACTGAAAAAAACGAACAGTATTTCGTGAATAAAATAGCGCGAAATAAACACCATTCCCGGCGACAGCGCGAGAAACAGCGCGGCGGCGAGACTGCCGATTTTGCCGATGTAATTCCGGAGAAAGAACGCGAGCACGACGGTCAAAACGCCGAAAATCGCGACGCTCGATCTGATGCTGATCGTGTTCAAACCGAAGATTTTCGAGAACGCGAGCGCGAAATAATATAAATCCGGTCCGTGATAATTCGCCGGATCGTATTTGTAAATGTTGTCGCGAAAAAGGGTCGTCAGAAAAAAGCCGTTGACGCCTTCGTCGTGGTGCAGCGGTTTTAATTCAAGCTGTGCAAATCGCAAAACGGCGGCAATCGCCGTAATTAAAACGCAGCTCAAAAGCCAGACGTAATCAATCGGCTGTTTTTCTTCGTTCGTCCGTTCAAATTCCTGTTCGTTCATTTTTCTTGTCAATTTGGCAGCGCCGGATTTTTCACAGTAAATTATTTGATTTTATAAACGCGATATTGTCCGCTTTCGGCGACGACCGGATAACGGGCGAAAAAGTTTTCGTTAAGCGGCATCGCGCTGCGTTCTTCGGGCGAAATCAAAACGTATTCGATGTTATTTTTCCGCAGAAAAATGTCTGCCGTCGCGCCGCCTTCGTAAATTTTGCGCACTTCCTGTTCGCGTTCGGCGTAGTCAATTCCGTGCGAACCGAGATGTCCGGTAAAACGCATTAAGGAACGTCTGCCCGATAAAACGACGGCGGAGTTAAACGTCGGCGCGTTGAGAAAAAGCGCGTTCGGCGCGGTTCGCTGTTTGATTTGTTCGGCGACGATCATCGCGTCGCGCTCGAAAACTCTAAAATTATTAATCTGTTTCGACGTGACGCGCCACACGTCGAGCGCGCCGGAAAAAATCAAAACGACGAGCGCAACGACGGATGCGATTTTCCAGAAAATGTTTTTCCGCCAGCCGAGCGCGAGCGCGACGGCGACAAACGGCAGCGCGGCGACAAACCAGTAAATCAAAATCTTGATATTGTCCCATTCCCACGGAGCGAATTTAGCGATGTTGGAAATGAGAAATAGAAAAATAAACGGCAGGAAAAAGAGCAGAAGAGATTTGGGACGAGGAACGAGGGACGAGGAAAAAACGGAACTTTTCCGCTCGCCAATTCGATTTTCCGTTTGAGCGGAATTCAGCCGTTTTTCGCCCGTCTCTTTTTTCGTTTTCTCCTCGGGTTTCGCTGTTTTTACCGAATTTTGTTCTCGCCTTTCAATCGCCAAATCTTCTGCATCTTCCGTTTCTCGTTCCTCGTCCTTTATTTTTTCCCACA
>SXGU01031051.1_pt1 | contig 14307 bp, 15 predicted proteins | sample 3174531 | NCBI WGS metagenome assembly SXGU01 (sample SAMN11356863, study PRJNA531348) | freshwater metagenome | isolation source: freshwater sample F1-140 | place: China: Fuxian Lake, Yuxi | collected 2017-12-25
CCTTAGCGGCGGGCTTTGCAGCGGCCTTAGCGGCGGGCTTTGCAGCGGCCTTAGCGGCGGGCTTTGCAGCGGCCTTAGCGGCGGGCTTTGCAGCGGCCTTAGCGGCGGGCTTTGCAGCTTGCTTCTTGGCTAGATCAGGTGCGATTACAGAGAGCAACGGGTTCAGGGCAGCAACTTTTTTCTTGCTAACAGCCATAACAGTCTCCTACGAAAATCGGCATCCAATCTGGATTACCGCGAGCCTTGAGTAAAGGCATTTCCACGCGTTGCGTGTTCTGCGGATTCTAGATCAAAAAAATATTTTTTCGGCAATAACTTTTGCGGCTGCGCGAGGACTGTTTTTGATGTGGCATGAACGACACTGAGGAACGGATTTGCGTGTGCGTCGTGATGTGTTTCAAGGTTGCCGAGATGCGTGCTCAGGGGAGGCATTGCTCCGTTGCGAAGAGGGTTGCAAGGGCTTCGCGTTGACGTACGACATGGGTTTTCAATCCATCAATCATGACCTCTGCGGCGCGCGGGCGGGTGTTGTAGTTGGAGCTCATGCTCATGCCATAAGCGCCGGCGGAGTGGAACACCAGCAGGTCGCCTTCGTGTAAGGACAGGCTGCGGCCGCGCGCCAGTACATCGCCGCTTTCGCAGACCGGGCCAGCGATGTCATAGGTGCGGGGCGCATCGCTGCGCGGCGTAACTGGCGCAACCTCGTGCCAGGCCTCGTAGAGCGCCGGACGCATGAGGTCGTTCATCGCCGCATCGACTAGGGCGAAGTCGCGTGCCTCGGTGTGCTTGAGGTATTCGACGCGGGTGAGCAATACACCGGCGTTGGCAACCAGTGATCGGCCGGGTTCCAGGATCAGGGCTTCACCGCGTGCGCCGATCTTGGTGAGAATGGTCTGTGCATAAGTGTCAATGGCGGGTGGCGTCTCGTTGCGGTAACGCACGCCGAGTCCGCCGCCGAGGTCGATGTGCTGTAGCCCAATGCCTTCGGCAGCGAGTTGATCGACCAGTACGAGGACACGATCGAGCGCATCGGCGAAGGGTTCCAGTTCGGTAAGTTGTGAGCCAATGTGGCAATCAATGCCACGGATAGAAATGTGCGGCAAACCGGCCGCCAGACGGTAGATGCGCAGGGCATCGGCGTGATGAATTCCGAATTTGCTTTCGCGCAGACCGGTGGCGATGTAGGGGTGCGTTTTGGCATCGACATCCGGATTCACACGCAGGCTGATCGGCGCTTTCTTATCCATTTCACCAGCGATGCGATTAATACGCAGCAGTTCGCTTTCCGATTCGATGTTGAAGCAATGTATGCCGACAGATAACGCCTGGCGAATCTCGGCCGCGCCCTTGCCGACGCCTGAAAACACGACCTTGCCGGGGTCGCCGCCAGCGGCGATGACGCGTGCCAGTTCGCCTCCAGAGACGATGTCAAAGCCGGCGCCCAAGCGTGCGAACACATTGAGGATGCCTAGATTGGAATTGGCTTTCACGGCATAGCAGATCTGATGCGGATGCGCTGCGAAGGCGGTGTCATAGGCGCGATAGGCGGCTTCCAGCGCGGCGCGTGAATAGACGAAGGTGGGGCTGCCATAGGCCTCGGCCACGGCAGTCAGCGGCGTGTCTTCGCAGTGCAGCACGCCATTGCGGAGTTCAAACGGATTCATTTGTTGGGGGCGGGGTCGGTGCTTGGGTATGGGTGCTGGCCGGTGGCGTGTCAGGCAGGATAAGCGGCCCTTTTTTGCCGCAGCCGGTCAGGGCGGCCAGAACGATGAGAACGGCGATGGCGATGCGCATGATGAGTGTCTGAGTATTGCGGTCAGGCAAGGCGTTAGAATGACGGCCCGGAGTCTATCACGCTCCCCCCGAGACGATCTTTCGCATTGCGAATCCCATATCCATGACTGATACCGAATTTCACCAATGGGCCGACGCCACCCTGACGGCTTTGGAAGACGCGCTCGACGCGGCCGACATCGAATGGGAGCGCGCCCCCGGCGGCGTGATGCAGATCGAATTCGATAACGGCACACAAATCATCATCAACAAACAGCCGCCCTTGCATGAGATATGGGTGGCTGCAAAATCCGGCGGCTTTCACTATCGCCGTGAGGGCGATGCCTGGATCGATACCCGTAGCGGCAACGAGCTGATAGCGGCATTGAGCCGTTATTGCAGCGAACAGGCCGGGCGCCTGGTAGATTTAGGTAACTAGCCCGGACGATCAGCCTTTGAGTGTCGTGCGTGCCCGAAGAATGGCTGCACGCACTTGATTGGGCGCGGTGCCGCCGATGTGGTCGCGGGCGGCGAGCGAGCCTTCCAGCGTCAGCACGGCGTACACATCCTCGGCGATGAGCGTGGAGAAGGTTTGCAATTCAACGAGCGAAAGATCGGCCAGATCACATGCTTTTTTCTCGGCAGCGGCGACGGCGCGAGCGACGGCCTCATGCGCCTCGCGGAATGGCAGGCCCTTTTTGACCAGATAGTCGGCCAGGTCGGTGGCGGTTGAGAAACCTTCGATTGCGGCGCGGCGCATAGCCTCGGCCTTGACGCGAATGCCGGGAACCAGTTCGGCGAATAGGGCGAGCGAATCTATCAGCGTATCGACTGCGTCGAATAATGGTTCCTTGTCTTCCTGATTGTCTTTGTTGTACGCCAGCGGCTGGCCTTTCATGAGCGTGAGCAGCGCCACAAGGTGACCATTCATGCGCCCGGTTTTGCCGCGCATCAGCTCCGGCACATCGGGGTTTTTTTTCTGCGGCATGATCGAGATGCCGGTGCAAAAACGGTCGGGTAGGTCGATAAAACCGAAACGCGGCGTCATCCACAGCACCAGTTCTTCGGACATGCGTGACAGGTGCGTCATGATCAGCGCGCCGCAGGCCAGGAATTCGATGGCGAAATCGCGGTCAGATACGGCGTCGAGCGAGTTTTCGCACATCGCCTCAAAGCCGAGTTCGCGCATCACAAATTCGCGGTCGATGGGGAAGCTGGTACCGGCCAAGGCGGCTGCGCCCAAGGGCATGCGATTGACACGGCGGCGGCAGTCGGCAAGCCGTTCGGCATCGCGAGCGAGCATGGATTGCCAGGCCATCAGGTGATGGACGAAGGTGACGGGCTGCGCCGCTTGCAGGTGGGTAAAGCCGGGCATCACGGTGTCGGCATGCGCCTCGGCCTGATTCAACAAGGCCACGCGCGCGGCCAGCAAAATGGTTTGGATGCGATCGATGGCGTCGCGCAGCCACAAACGGATGTCTGTGGCGACCTGATCGTTGCGCGATCGGCCGGTATGGAGTCGCTTGCCGGCGTCGCCGATGCGGCGGGTGAGATCGCGTTCGATGTTGAAATGGATGTCTTCGTCATCGAGGTTCCACTGAAACTGGCCCGCCTCGAAGGTGGCGAGTATTTCGCCCAAACCCCGGCGAATGTCAGCCAGGTCTTGTGCGCTGAGCACGCCGATTTTTTCGAGCATGGCGGCATGCGCCAGCGATCCCTGGATGTCGAACGGAGCGAGCCGCCAGTCGAATGGAATGGATGCGGTGTAGCGTTTGACGCGCGCGTCAACGGGTTCGGAAAAACGGCCGGACCAGGTGGTGGGTTTGGTCATGATCGGGATCTCGGGGGTCAGTGTTGAAGGGTGGTGCGGGTGGCGATGGTTTTGTTTTCGGGTCGTGAGGCACGGTCGAGTTCGAGGGCACGGTCAATGGTTTGATCCAGGAAGTGGCCGTAATAGTCGATGGTGGAGAGGCCGACTAGTGGTTTACCCAACAATAGCCCCTTGATGTTGAACATTTGTACCACGGGTGTCATGCGTACGCCGATACCCTGCGCAAAACGGCGGTGGGTGAGGGGCTCGCCACGAAAATTGCGCAAGGGGCGATCGCTGTTGGTGACGATGCGGCGCATGATTATTCGTTGGGTGTAATCCGTGTTGCGACTCATGGGGATGAGAAACTCATTAAGGACTATTTCGCAATAACCACAACGGTCACTCACAAAGACGAGAAGGACGGCGCCCCCCAGATCGGCCGCGGCCCGCGCATCGGCCTGCAGATCTTCCGCCGTGGGGACACCCGAAGCGACCTCCACAAAGGGACCTGTTGCGGCCCGGATGGGGAGGGAGGTGCATGCTAGAATGATCAGCCATAGTGCGATGAGGTATTTTTTCATCGGGTTGTGTGGGTTTGCTTTCGATTTGTTTCGGCGACGCATTATAGCGTGCAAGCCTTCGCAGCCTGTTTATTTACCCTACTGTTAGCCTTTGATGATCCTGACTATTGCTACCCGTGAAAGCCCGCTTGCCTTGTGGCAGGCACATCATATCCGTGATCGCTTGATGGCCTTGCATCCCGGCCTCTCGATTGAATTGCTGGGTATGACCACACAGGGGGACCAGATCCTGGATTCTCCGCTGGCACGCATTGGCGGCAAGGGTTTGTTCGTAAAGGAGCTGGAACAGGCGATGGCCGCCGGCCGTGCCGATTTGGCCGTGCATTCCCTCAAGGATGTACCTATGGTCCTGCCGGAGGGCTTCGAGTTGGTGACGATCCCGGCGCGCGAAGACCCGCGTGACGCGCTAGTGTCTAACCAGTACACGAAACTGGCCGATATCCCCACCGGTTCGCGGGTGGGAACTTCCAGCTTGCGCCGACAGGCACAGTTGAAGGCGCGCTTCCCGCATCTGGTCGTCGATACCTTGCGCGGTAATGTGAACACACGGTTGCGTAAGTTGGACGAGGGCCAGTACGCGGCCATTATCTTGGCCGCAGCGGGGCTCAAGCGGCTGGGGTTTGGTGAGCGTATTGCGGCGATTCTCGAGCCGGAAGAGAGCTTGCCGGCTGTGGGGCAGGGCGCGCTTGGGATCGAGATGTGTACCGGGCGTGCGGATGTGGCGGCCTTGCTGGCGCCCCTCAACGATGCGGCGACGGCTGCCTGTGTGCGGGCCGAGCGGGCGATGAGCCGGGCCTTGCAGGGCGGTTGCCAAGCGCCCATTGGTGGTTACGCTGTGCTGGAGGACGGACAGATCCATTTGCGTGCCTTCGTCGCCGAGCTTGACGGTAGTGTTGTATTGCGTGCTGAGGTGTGGGGCGACCCGGTCGATCCCGAGGCTGTGGGCCTGGTGGCCGCGCAACAACTCTTTGACCAGGGTGCTGAGGCCTTGATGGCTAAGCTGATCGTCTCACCCCAGTGAACTTGTGCTCCCTTCCCTGTCCCGTATTCGCTCCCTTCTGATTACCCGGCCGGCCGGATTGAGCGATGGGTTGGCGGTGCGTTTGCAGGACATCGGGGTGGAGCCCATTGTCCTTCCTCTGATTGAGATTGCGCCGCCGCCTGATCCTGCGCGGTTGGCGGCTGTTTTGTCCTGTTTGTCAGACTGTCAGTGGGCCATTTTTGTTAGTCCGTCGGCCGTTCGCATGGGCCTCGCGGCGCTGAGTGAGAATCCTATCGAGACCCTTTCGGCCTTTCCGGTGTCAGTGCGTCTGGCGGCGGTGGGCGAAGGTTCGGCCAAACCCTTGCGTGATGCGGTGGGGCGTTCTGTCCTGATCCCGACGGAGGGGGCGGATAGCGAGGCTTTGCTGGCCTGCCCTGAGATGCAGGCCGTGGCTGGCCTGCGAGTGATGTTGTTTCGGGGGGTGGGCGGACGCAGTTTGTTGGCCGATACCTTGACGGCGCGGGGGGCTACGGTGATGCACGCCGTGTGCTATGAGCGGCGGCGGCTGACGCCGGATGTTGCGGCCTTGCTGGTGCGTTGGCGAACGGGTGGTATGGCGCAGTCTTGTGGGATGGATGCGATCTCGGTGACCAGTACGGAAATTCTCGATCAGCTTGTTCGTGTCTTGGGTGAGGCGGGCCGCGAGTTGTTGCAGGCTACGCCGCTGTTTGTGCCCCATCCGCGCATCGCGGAGGCCGCGCGGGCTTATGGGGTGCGCGATGTGCGGCTGACCGGGCCGGGGGATGCGGGCTTGATCGTGGCCCTGTTAAGTCCTGAACCTAGCCCTGGAAGTTGAAGCTGTCGGCGTAAAACGCGTTTTCAGCCAGGCCGTGAGTGGTGAAGTCGCGGCGTGCGGCATCGACCATGGCTGGCGCCCCGCAGGCGTAGACCTCTACCCCTGAAAGATCCGGGAAGTCGGCCAGAACCGCTTCGTGTACGAGACCGGTACGGCCCGGCCAGGCATCGGTCGCTGTGGGTGCGGACAGCACGGGGATGAATTCGAAGCGTGGGAATTGCTGCGCCCACTGTTGCGGCACTTCGGCTTGATAGAGGTCGGTACGGGTACGGGCGCCCCAGTAGAGGATGAAGTGCCGGTCTTTGGTGTTATGCAGGGCGTGGCTGAGGATGCTTTTTATGGGCGCGTAGCCGGTGCCGCCGGCGAGCAGGATAGCGGGTTTGTCGCCAGAAATTTCCGGATCACGCAGGGAAAAACTGCCCAGTGGGCCGTGAATGCGTAGGATGTCCTTGACCTTCATGCTACTGAAGACCTGGTCGGTGAACCAGCCGCCCGGGACATGGCGGATATGCAGCTCGATGAGTTTATCGTGCTCCGGGTTGTTGGCGAGGGAGAAGCTGCGTCGACGGCCATCCTTGAACAAGAAGTCGATGTATTGTCCGGGCAGGAATTGCAGCCGTTCATTGGCCGGCAGTTTAAGCCACAGGGCCATGACATCGGGGGCCAGCCGTTCCATACGCTCGACGCGGCAGGGCAGGGTACGCGGGGTGATTCCCCCGGGCTTGCTGACTTCGCGAATCTCCAGGGTCAGGTCGCTTCGGGCATGGGCGGTGCAGAGCAGGGCGCGGCCTTCGGCGCGATCGGTCATGGTCAGGGTGGTTGGCTGGAAGGTGCCCAGGTCGACCTCGCCCTGAATGACGCGACCCTTGCAGGCCCCGCAGGCGCCGTTGCGGCAGCCATAAGGGAGGTTAACGCTGGCCTTGAGGGCCGCTTCAAGCAGGGTTTCTGTGGGCTCTGCGGTAAACTGGTGTCCACTGGGCTGGAGGGTGATCTGGCAAGGCATGAGGGTTTTGGGATGTTGCGAGTATTGATTATCGGGTGTGGGGATATCGCGTTGCGTCTGGTCAGGCAGCAGCGTGAACAGGCATCTTCGCGGCATGGTGGGGTGCAATTCTACGCGCTGAATCGTTCGCCATCGCGAATACCCATGCTCCGTGAAAGGGGTATTCGGCCCATTGGGGGTGATTTGGATGATCGTCGCAGCCTGTCGCGGCTGGCCGGAATGGCCGATGTAGTTCTGCACTTTGCGCCACCTCAGGGCGAAGCCCTCGTTGATTTGCGCACCCGGCGCCTGTTGGCGGCACTGGCCATGGGTGCCTTCCCGGTCCGCATGGTTTATATCAGCACCACGGGGGTGTATGGGGACTGCGCGGGGGACTGGGTGGAGGAGACGCGGCCAGTATGGCCTAGCAGTGCGCGCGCCCGTCGGCGTTGGGATGCCGAGCAACAACTGCGTGCCTGGGCGATCCGGGTTGGCGCGCGGCTGCACATCCTGCGTGTGCCGGGTATCTATGCAGGGGGACGGCTGCCCGAGGCGCGGGTGCGCCAAGGTCTGCCAGCGCTTTTGCCCGAGGCCGACATTTACACGAATCATATTCATGCCGAGGACCTGGCCCGGCTGGTTTGGCGCGCCGTGTTTCGGGCACGGCCGCAGCGCCTCTATAATGCGGTGGATGACAGTGGTCTCAAGATGGGTGACTGGTTCGATTGTGTGGCCGATCACTTGGGTGTGCCGCGTCCTCCGCGCTTGTCGTACGAGGCGGTGATGGCGGCCGTCACACCAGCGATGCAGACCTTCCTGAATGAATCACGCCGTGTGTCCAACCGGCGTATCCGTGAAGAATTGGGGTTTCGTTTTTGTTACCCGGATGTGCATACGGGGCTTTCTGGGGATTAAAATCGCGAGTATGAGCGGCATCAATCTGACCCATCATTTCTTGCTGGCCATGCCCGGCATGACCGACCCGAACTTTGCCGGGGCGCTGACCTATCTCTGTGACCATGGAGAACAGGGCGCGCTAGGTATCGTGGTTAATCGACCGATGACGCTGACAATAGGTGAATTATTCGAGCAAATTGGCCTTGACCCGGTCAACAATGGTTTCGGACACCAGCGGGTTTATTTGGGTGGCCCGGTGCAAAATGAACGCGGCTTTGTCCTGCATCGCCCCATCGGGGCCTGGAGTTCAACTTTGGCTGTGGGTGAGGGGGTGGGTTTGACGACCTCCAAGGATATCCTTGAGGCGACGGCCAAGGGTGAGGGGCCTGAGCAGATTATTGTTTCGTTGGGTTATGCTGGCTGGGCTGCGGGGCAGCTGGAGGAGGAGGTCAAGCAGAACGCCTGGTTGACCGTCCCGGCCGACCCTGAGGTGATCTTCTCCCTGCCACCGGCCGAGCGGATTAAAGCCGCCTTGGGTATCTTGGGCATCGACATGGCCATGCTGTCCGATGAGGCGGGTCACGCTTGAACGGCCAGCCCACTGCCTTGGCTGCGGGCACGGTGCTTGCGTTTGATTTTGGTACCCGGCGCATCGGGGTGGCAGTGGGCGAGCATGAGACAGGCACGGCACATCCCTTGGAGACCATTGACGCTGAGGATAACGACACCCGATTTGCCCGCATTGGTGCGATGATTCTGGAATGGCGGCCGGTTGAATTGGTGGTCGGTTTGCCGTTATCGATGGACGGTATGGCACATGAGATGACCCTGCGTTGCCAGCGTTTTGCCAATCAGTTGCGCGGCCGCTATGCCCTGCCGGTCCATTTTGTCGATGAGCGTCTGACTTCGGCTGACGCGGAGATGTGCCTTTTTGAGGCGGGGGGCAGCCGTTTTGACAAGGCGGCGATCGATGCGCTGGCGGCGCAGCGTATTTTGCTGGATCATCTCGTCCGCACGGACTCCATAAACCATGATGCTACCTGAACCGAATGCCCTCATAGACGCGCTTGCCGCACAGCTTGCGCCGGTCATGGGGACCGATTGTGCCCTTATTGGCATCCATACGGGGGGTGTCTGGTTACGCGATGCGGTCATTCAGCGACTGGGCGGTAAATGCCTCTTGGGTGAACTGGATGTCTCGTTCTATCGCGACGATTTTGCCCAGGCGGGCCTGCATGCCGAGGTGCAACCCTCGCGCATCCCGTTCGAGATCGAGGGTCGTTCGGTCATCCTGTTTGATGATGTGCTCTATACCGGCCGCACCGTCCGCGCCGCCATCAACCTGCTATTTGATTACGGTCGCCCAGCTTCAATCCGGCTGGCCGTGCTGATTGACCGGGGCGGACGCGAATTGCCAGTCTGCGCCGATTTTACGGGCCTGCGGCAGGATTTCCCGGCCCACGAACATATTGACCTGCTGCGCAGTGAGGCCGGTGAGTTGAGTCTGGTTCACGGCCCGTGGTGAGGAAGGACGATGACATCCACGATGACGCCTAATCTGCAACTCACCCCTGATGGGCGTCTGCGCCACCTGTTGACCCTGGATGGCCTACCTAAGCGCATCCTGACAGAGGTCCTCGATACCGCACAGTCTTTTGTGTCGGTCGGCGAGCGTGATGTGAAGAAGGTCCCGCTATTGCGCGGCAAGGCGGTGTTCAATGTTTTCTTTGAGAATTCGACCCGCACTCGTACCACCTTCGAGATTGCCGCTAAGCGGCTGTCGGCCGATGTGGTCAACCTCAATGTCAACGCCTCGTCGCAGAGCAAGGGCGAGACCCTTCTCGATACCGTGTCCAATCTGTCGGCCATGCTGGCCGACATGTTCGTGGTGCGTCACTCGGCCGCTGGTGCGGCACACCTGATCGCCCACCATGTCGCTCCGCATATCCATGTTATCAATGCTGGCGATGGTCGCTCGGCGCATCCTACCCAGGGTTTGTTGGATATGTTCACCATCCGCCATTACAAAGGCGATTTTCATAATCTGCGCGTGGCCATCGTGGGTGATGTTCTGCATTCCAGGGTTGCTCGCTCGCAGATTCACGCCTTGACCACGCTGGGGTGTCCTGAGGTGCGGGTGATTGCGCCGCGCACCCTGCTGCCGCGTGATGTCAGCGGTATGGGAGTGCATGTCTTTAACCGCCTTGAAGAAGGCCTCAAGGATGTCGATGTGGTGATGATGCTGCGCCTACAGAATGAACGCATGCAGGGCGCGCGTCTGCCGTCGGCGGGCGAATATTACAAGCACTGGGGCCTGACCCCCGAGAAGTTGAAATATGCACGACCGGATGCCATCGTGATGCACCCTGGCCCGATGAATCGTGGGGTCGAGATCGATTCTGCGGTGGCCGATGGCGGTCAGTCGGTCATTCTGCCGCAGGTTACTTACGGTATCGCCGTACGGATGGCGGTGATGTCTCTTGTCGCGGGGGCCAATCCATGAAGATGGCGATACGCAAGGGTCGCGTGATCGATCCGGCTACCGGATTGGATCAGGTTCAGGATGTGTTTGTCGCGGCCGGACGGGTGGTGGGCCTCGGTACGGCGCCGGCCGATTTTCATGCCGGGGCGGAGATCGATGCCTCGGGTTTGGTGATTTGCCCCGGCCTGGTCGATATGTCACTGCGCTTGCGCGAACCTGGTCTCGAATATGTCGCCGGACTGGAGTCCGAGATGCAGGCGGCTTCGGCGGGAGGGATCACTTCGCTGGCCTGCCCACCGGATACCGATCCGCCGTTGGATGAGCCAGGCCTGATCGAGATGCTTAAGTTCCGCGCTCGCAGCATGCCGGGGCCGCGTGTGTACCCGGTCGGTGCATTGACTCACCAGCTCAAGGGTGAACGGCTGACCGAGATGGGTGAGTTGCACGAGGCGGGCTGTATCGCCTTTAGTCAGGCTGATGCGCCACTGATCGACACGGCGGTACTTTTTCATGCGATGGAATATGCCGCCAGCTTTGATTTGCCGGTGTGGTTGCGTCCCGAGGACCATTTCCTGGCCCGTGGCGGTGTGGCGCACGATGGCTTGGTGGCCGCTCGCTTGGGGCTGCCGTCCATTCCGGTGCCGGCCGAGACGGTGGCCCTGCAAACCATCCTCTTGTTGATGCGGCAGACCGGGGCGCGGGTGCATATCATGCGCCTGTCGAGTCGAGCGGCGGTTGACATGGTGCGCCAGGCCAAGGCGGAGGGCCTTCCGGTGACCTGCGATGTGGCCATCCACCATGTCCACTTGTCGGAGATGGATACGGCCGATTTCAATCCGCACTGCCACTTGGTGCCGCCACTACGCAGCCTGCGTGATCGTGATGCAATTCGTCAGGCCTTGGCCGAGGGGGTTATTGATGCGATTTGTTCCGATCACGCGCCGGTTGACGAAGATGTCAAGGAACGCCCCTTCCAAGAGGCGGAGCCGGGTGCAACAGGGGCCGAACTCCTGCTGCCGCTGACCCTGCGCTGGGGACGCGAGGCGGGTCTGTCTTTGTCGCAGACACTGGACCGGGTGACTCATCGCCCCGCCCGCATCATGGGGGTCGACGCAGGCTATCTGCGGGTGGGAGGGGCGGCCGATCTTTGTCTCTTTGATCCGGAAGGTGTCTGGCAGGTGAGTGCCGAGTCTTTGCTGAGTCTGGGCAAGAACAGTCCCTATCTTGGGCACGAGATGCTGGGACGCGTCCACTACACCATAATTGACGGACACCTCGACTATCGTCGCTCTTAGGCCCGGTGCGCCGTTAGCAGGGTGTTTACTTGGGCACGCAGGTCCAGCAGTTTGCCGTGGAAGAAGTGCCCGGCTTCCGGTATGACAATCAGGTCTAAACGCTGTGCGGTTGCATAATCGCGCACGGCGGCAAGGGGAATGATCTCATCCTGATCGCCTTGGATCAGGGTTGCGGGGCCGTTGATGGCGCCGAAGGGGCGCAGGGTGACGGCGGGTGCCACCAGAATTACTTGCCGTAGGGTCTGGCCGATGGGCAGGCGTTGCGAGAGTTGTTGTTGGACAAAGCATCCGAACGAGAACCCGAGCAGAGTCCAGTCGAGGCTGGGAAATTGCGCGCTGATGTTTTGGGTGATGACCGCCAGATCGTCGCACTCCCCAAGGCCGTGGTCGTGTATCCCCGCGGTTTGCCCCACGCCACGGAAATTGCTGCGCACAGCCACGAGACCGGCTGCAACGGCGACCCGGGCCAAGGTGGTGACCACCTTGTTGTCCATAGTGCCTCCATGCAAGGGGTGCGGATGGGCGATGAGGGCTAGCCCCGTGGGTGGATTGGTCGGGGTCTCGATAATGACTTCGATCGGGCCGACGGGTCCGGTCAGTAACCGGTGCTCACGCATGGGGTATCAGGGGAGCTTTAGGCGCCTGACTTCGCGACCGTGTTGCAGGTGTTCCGTGAGAATCTCGTCGATATCGGCTTCATCGATGTAGGTGTACCAAGTGGCGTCAGGGTAGACCACGCAGACCGGGCCGTGCTCGCAGCGATTCAGGCAGCCAGCACGATTTATGCGGTTCTTGCCTCTCGCGCCATGCAGATCGAGCGCCTTGGCCTTGCCCTTCGCATATTCGAACAAGGCTGCCGTGCTCGGGGTGCCGCAGCATTCGCCACCATCCTCACGCTGGTTGAGGCAGAAGAAGACATGTCTTTTGTAGTAACTCAAGGATGTTCCTGTTTTGGGGAGTTATTGGTTAGAGCCCCGATCCTGTTCAACAGGATATTTTCGGGCATTGATGGCCAGTTTGTCTTCGGCCGCCTGGAGCAGGTCAATCTCCAGACAATTGGCCAGACTGACCAGATAAATCAACACATCGGCCATTTCTTGACGCACAGCCTCGTGGGTGTCGGCCGGGAGGGCGAGGCTTTCTTCGGCACTTAGCCACTGAAAGGGTTCCAGCAATTCGGCCGCCTCAACGATGAGTGCAGCGGTTAGATTTTTGGGCGTGTGGTATTGGTGCCAGTTGCGGACACGACCAAACTCCCGCACGGTATTGGCCAGTTCACGCAGATCTTGAATGGGCATCAATGTCTCCACAATTTCCTCTGGATCGGGAGTGTAGCATCGCCTCCGTGGTCCAAACCACAGGCCGTAAAACTTGACGGAATGGCCTGAAATAGCTAGTGTTGGCCCCCTTTCAGCATCTTATTTGTAGCACCATGGCCGATATGGAACTTACTGGCGCAGAGATTGTCGTGCGCTGCCTGCACGCAGAGGGCGTGAAACATGTCTTCGGCTATCCTGGCGGCGCCGTACTCAACATCTACGACGAGATTTACAAACAGGCCGGCAAGAACGGCTGCTTTGAGCACATCTTGGTGCGTCATGAACAGGCGGCTGTGCATGCGGCAGATGCTTACGCACGCGCCACCGGTCAGGTCGGTGTGGCGCTGGTGACCTCCGGGCCGGGCGCGACCACTGCGGTCACCGGCATCGCCACGGCTTACATGGATTCGATTCCGATGGTGGTGATCACGGGCCAGGTACCGACTGCGGCGATCGGCATGGATGCATTCCAGGAGGTTGATACCGTCGGCATCACCCGGCCCTGCGTCAAGCACAATTTCCTGGTCAAGGATGTGCGCGATCTGGCCGAAACGATGAAAAAGGCCTTCTATATCGCAGCCACTGGCCGCCCCGGCCCGGTGGTGGTCGACATCCCCAAGGATGTGACGCAGCACACATGTCCCTTCGTCTACCCAGAAACGGTGACGATGCGCTCGTATAACCCGACCGGCAAGGGCCATCCTGGACAAATCAAGAAGGCCGCGCAGATGTTGCTGGAGGCCAAGCGCCCAATGCTGTATGTCGGCGGCGGCGCGGTGCTGAGCAATGGTTCAGAACAGGTGCGCCAGCTTGCGCGGAAACTTGGTTTCCCGGTCGCCAGCACCTTGATGGGGCTGGGTGCATTTCCGGAGCCTGATCCGCAAAATCTGGGCATGCTGTGCATGCACGGAACTTACGAGGCCAACATGGCGATGCAACATTGCGATGTATTGCTGGCCATCGGTGCCCGTTTTGACGACCGTGTCATTGGTAACCCAAAGCATTTCAGTAAAGAGGCGCGGCGCATCATCCATATCGATGTTGATCCGTCGTCGATCTCCAAACGGGTGCGTGTGGATGTGCCCATCGTCGGCGCGGTGAATCATGTGCTGGACGAGATTCTCAAACAGATAAACGACGCGCCCGATGCTGCGGCGCTGAAGGCATGGTGGGCGCAGATCGAGTTGTGGCGGGCACAGGACTGCCTCAAGTTTGACCGCAGCACGCCCGTGATCAAGCCGCAGGCGGTGATCGAGGCCTTATACAAGGTGACCGGCGGGGATGCGTTTGTGACCTCCGATGTCGGCCAGCACCAGATGTGGGCGGC
>SXGU01434357.1_pt1 | contig 14302 bp, 14 predicted proteins | sample 3174531 | NCBI WGS metagenome assembly SXGU01 (sample SAMN11356863, study PRJNA531348) | freshwater metagenome | isolation source: freshwater sample F1-140 | place: China: Fuxian Lake, Yuxi | collected 2017-12-25
GAATGCACCCATTCGGCATCATCAAGATCATAAATAACCTTTTTCCCTAAAATATATTTGCCATACAAAATGACGGCAATTGTTTTCCACGAGAACAAAGATTTGTGTATGATCATCACATCACAATTCGCAATCTCGTTTTTTAAAAAAGCAAAAGAACCAAATCCCTCCATGCGCGGATAGAGTACGTTGCTTTGGATCCCGTATGTACGCAAAAGATGCTCGGACATAAGCCACACTCGCTGACGCGATGAACCTACAGATTTATCGCCCTTTGTAAAAAAGAGAAGTGACATAGCGAAATAGTGAACTTTTATAGGTATATGTGTATTCTTCTTTGGTTGCTCCACCAAATGACATTTTAAAAGCAGTGATGCCCTTTTTTGCCTCATCGGTCGTGTTGATACCGCCTAAATCAAGCTGCCCGTAGCCATGCTCGCGCGCGTACTTGATCAGTTCAAACACAAGACGGCGTGTAGCGAAACTTACATACTTACTTGCCTCACTAGCATCCTTGCGGACTGAAACGATCGCGTTGACCCGCAACACCGGTTTGGCATCATAACAAATAATACTGGCGATGAGCTTATCCTGCCAATAGGCGCCTGCGAAAATACTTTGTGCAAAATACTCGGCCCTACGTGCGGGACGCTCCCCCACTTCTTCAAACTCACTATAGAGCGCCAGAACCTCTTTGCGGTTTGAATCTGGGAGCACGAATAAAAACTCGGGAGTGTTAAAAGTTCTCCGCACTTCGTTGCGCGTGGTATCTCGAAACGAAGCAATGATCTCTTCATCGGTCATTGTACCCGGTTCGATAACAACGGTTTGTTTTGTTTTTTTGGCGACACTTGCGTCACCCCCCGCAAGACCACCATCATACGAAAGACCAGTGATATAAGCGTGTTTTTTTTCTTTGAGTGCGCGAGCAAGAGCCGCGTCCTCGAGTATAACGCGCATCGTACGAGATAGAATAAAATTTCTCTCGATTACCATAATTTGAGTGCCTTCCAGTAAAACACTGCGAGCGAATCATCTGGATCAGGACGTACTTTGTGGAAACGCGTATCTGCGGTCGTCATCGTATAGCCGACCTCGCGCGCGATAGCTTCAGTCTCTCGAGATGCGCGGCCGTGTGGGTATGAAAAAACCATCACTGCTCTGCCAATTTTTTCTTCGATGATTTTTTTTGATTCGGTCATTTCTTGCTGTACTTCTTCTTTTGATATTTTACTTAACTTGCGATGCGATACCGAATGTGAGCCAATCTCCCAATTACTATCAAGTGCCGTGATCTCACCCCACGATGCGTAGACTGCCGGATCGCGCGCGCCACCCGCATAGTCAGTGGTAATAAAAAGCGTTGCGGGAATATTTTTTTGCTCGAGAATCGGCTTTGCATTGGTAAATACATTGCGAAACCCATCATCAAAATAAATCGCCGCGGCGCGACCTTGGGCGCCTGCGAGTTCAGAAAATCGCACAAATCGATACCCACGCGAGACAAGATACTCGATATGGCGTGTAAAATCTTTTATGGAAACCCGAATATGATCATGCTGACCACTATCGGCAATGCTATGATAGCAAACAGCAAGATGTTTTTGCTCACGCAGAGCTCGCGCGAGCGGACCAATACCCACTCGCCACAAAAGTCCCGCGATCATTTTTTTAGGTATATTCATAGAAGCATTTCGATGGTTTTTGCTCGCGCATCCCAGCTATAACGCTGTGAATCCAGCTTTGCGGTATCGCCCAGTTGACGCATTTTTTCCGGGTTATCGAGGAGATTATCAGTCGCACTGGCAAACGCCACCGGATCCAAGCCGTCGAGCAATACACCATTACGACCATCATCAATCACCTCGTCATTGGCACCACCCTTGGTCGATAGAATCGCTTTACCCGCCGCAATGTATTCGTAGAGCTTCGAAGAAACACTGCTCGGATAGGAGGTCTTCAGAGGATTGAGCAAAATATCGGCAAGCAACAAATACGACGAAAACGATATAGGTGTCACTCGTCCCACGATATGCACGCGCTCACTGATATTCAATGATTTGGCGAGAGTGCGAAACTCTTGCTCTTCGTGAGCTTTTGCGCCAACAATAACAAGCTGGGCATGATGTTTAAGTTTTGGCATCATCTCTAAAAGCACACGGACGTCGTACCAAAGAAAGCTTCCCGCGTAAACTAGTATAGGAATATTCGGTGCCAAACCAAGTGATACCCGCAAAGCATCCAAAGTTTCGGGGGAAATATTGAAAGCATCAGGATCAACGCCGCTCGTATGCGTCACCACAAAAGGTTTTCGGTAATGATAATGCTCCGCGAGTTTTTTGGTGATAAAAACCGCAGAGGTACTTACTGCAAGCGATGCCCGCCAAAAAGGCACGCTCATGCGCCACTCATGACTTCCATGCACTTCAAAGATAACTTTTTTGTGCAATACAAACCTCGCAAAGAAAGCAACCCACCATATATAAGGGTCTCGAAAATAAAGCGTATCGAATGACGGTCTTTTTTTGAGTACCGCCATCAAAAGCGCCAAAGCGCTTTTCCGTGTAACTAGCTCAACAGTGCCACCAAGCCGGCGCACGGCCTCTACTGTTTTTAAAATATTTTGCGTATGACCGCGCGAGAATGAAAGATTTGCGCGCGTAATATATAAAATACTCATATGAATAATACTAAAAAAGCCCCTGCAATCTTTGCATGAGATGTGCCCAGTTCGACCAAAGATCATACATAGCGAAAATGCCAAGCACTACGAGAACCTTCGCGAGCAATTTGCTGTTTATTGGTTTTTGAGTCAAGAAAAACGCGGCGCCAACCGCAAGAAAAGGGAAAAATGGATACCGATATCGCGTCTCAACAATAATAGGTATAACGCCCAACGGTGCGGCGATAGCCATTGCAACGAAAACTCGCGTAAGCGCGTTTTTACTTTTCTCCGCCAGAAGCAAAAGACCAGCAATCCCGACACCAAACAATAAAATATTGCCGGCGACCGACATAGCAAGAATAAAATACAACAACAGCTTATGATCGTAGAGTCCTATCCATGCGCCACCAGGCCGCACGACGTTGCCATATATTGATAGTTTACGGAATTGTAACTCAATGAATCGTAGTGGGTGGTCGAACAAAAACTCAAAATATTTCTTATGACTTATTTTTTCAAGCTCAACGCTATGAGTCGTATCACGCAACGATTGGATTTCGGGCGTTTTTTCAAACCCGCCCGTAGCATCAAGATTATTCCCTACCCATAGATCGTATCCGCCCGCTGTTGTTGTTAAAATAAAGCTGTTATACCTGTGAGTTACATACGCCGACCATAGCCCAACAATTATGATTGGTGCGATGCATAAGATTACCGCGTCTTTCCATGCCCTGCGCCATATCAAACTTCCCAAGGCAATTAAAAACGCGAGAAGTGCGACAGGACGAACCAATATCGCAAACGCCCACAAACTCCCCGCAAAGAGAACCCCTCTATGTGAAGGTTCTGCCATATACCGCAAAGACATGTGTATGGCAAAAACCAATAAAAACAAAAAGAGCGTCTCGGTAAGTAAAAAGGCATTAACCGCTATCAAATCAGGCGAAAAACCGAAAAAAAGTGCCGCTAAAAATGCCCCGCGCGTTGAGGTAAAGAGCTGGCGCGCAATCATATATATCAAGACAACACTTGCGCCGCGCAACAGCGCGTGCAACAACCACACAACCCAATACTGATGCCCAGCCATGACATATACGCCCGCCAGGAAAAATTGATACCCGGGTCCGACACGGATAATCGCATCATCTTTTGCTGGAGTCTCTGCCATTGATACGTCCTCAACATATCCAAATCCTTGTGCAAGATTCCATGCAATCCTGTCATATGCCCTCGCGTCAACGCGAGGATGGTCAGCGACATAAAACGAAAAAAGACCACTCGCGAGAGTAACCGCGACTGCTAGAAAGATCACGTGCCGTGGCATCATATATTAACGATCAAATACATTGAAATAGACAATGGCGAAAATAGCCTTAAAACCATCACGCCAACTTATCTTTTTTCCTTCCGCATAGGTACGACCGTTATAATGAATAGGTACCTCGTAGATCTTCCATCCACCCCGCCGACCATAAGCAACGCGCGCGGTAAGCTCTGGCTCGATACCAAAACGCTTTGATGTAAGTCTCGGACCAATCGCTTTAACCACTTCCTGCGAGAAAACCTTATACCCAACCTCCATGTCCGATACATTGAGATTTGTAAACATATTGGAAAGCATTGTCAGAAAAGTATTGCCGAGATAATGCCAATAGTACAGCACGCGCTGGTACTCTCCTCGAAAGCGCGTACCAAAAACAACATCGGCGCCGCGCTCAAGAATTGGCTTTAAAAGAACTTCATAATCATCTGGACTATACTCAAGATCTGAATCTTGAATCAGCAAGTAATCACCGGTCGCGCGCAAGAAACCCTCTTTTACCGCGGCACCCTTTCCCTGATTTTTCGGAAACGATACGAGAACGATATCAGTGTATTTTTTTAATAGTGCCGGCGTACTATCGGTCGAACCATCATCGACGACAATAACCTCTCGCACGACCTCGCAACCGAACGACGCGCGCAAAACTTCATCCAAGACGCGCTCAATGGTTTTTTCTTCATTATAAACCGGTATGACAATAGAGATCTTCATATATATTATTTTCGTTTCAAGACTTTGATTCCTCCGGGCGTCACCATCCCACTATCTATATAATGCCGCTCAATAACCCCCCAATACTCACCATATTCATTATAGTGGCTCATAATATAGGTAGGAAGATCTTTTTCCGGCAATGCAAGTGGGTTTCGCCCGTACTCTTGGTCTCCACCGATAGTGCTGACCTGATACCGCCTATGCGAAGGAATGAGGGGCGCAACTGACGGCATATAAATAAATCCAACCGTAGACGTGCTAGTCGTGAGCAACCTTGTGTTGATAAAGTCCCCTGTCTCGGGGCTTTTTGAGCCCGAAGGGATGTTTGATAAAAAGAAGTATTGCACAACCTGTAGCGCGACGAGACAGAACACCACCGCTACTGATGGTATGCGCATCTTCCGAGACCAATGCACAAGTGCCGGATACGCGACACTTAAGATAAGTACTTGAGAGGCAAGTAAAAAGCGAAACCACCCTGGACTCCTCAAAAAATAAACAACTGACGCTGCAGCATAAAAGAAGACGAATCCGAGCAACCGATGTGTCGAACCTTTGTACGCGCCAAAATACCATGCCGATGCGATAACGCCTGCCAACAGTGAGAAGTAGAGTGTTGTTGAATGTAGTAAAAATGGAATGAGAAATTTTGGAAACTCCGTTAGTACCGTATGTGAATGAAAAGGATTGCGGTAAAGATAAAAAAGATCTTGCCAACTCTCGTAGGTAAACGGGTGTGGCAATATAATCCAGATCCACAAAAGTATAACGGGCAGAGCTCCGACCGCAACGCGCCACAGATACCGTATCGGCTGTGGTCGCTGAAAAAATAAAAATTCGAGTGTAACCACTGGAAAGACCAGCAAATACATGGATGGCTTGGTAACCGCGCAAAGCGCCAACAGAAAACCACCGAGATAATAGTTGCCATACCGATACAAAAAAAGAAGAGCGAGCAATAAAAAAAAGAGTCCTGGGATCTCTCCTGTCATCGTTCTGCCATTCGCATAAAAAGAAGCAAATGTCGCCACCAAGAGCGCGCCTGCGGTAGCCGCTTGAAAACCAAGAAACTCTCGCAAAATAAAAAAGAGTAAAACAATCGTGGCGATAACCCATATAATCATAAACACGCGCGCTTGAAGCACTCCGATACCTAATACACTCATAAAACCCGCGAGCGGTACGGTGAGCGGAAATCCGCTCGCATGCGTCAGGTATGGCCTCCCGTCGACTACGCCGGGAGCGACAACCACATCGAGCTTGCCGAGCTCGATAAAAGTGCGTGATATCTCAAAAGGAATTGCTTCATCACGCCAAAAACTCGGGGTAGATACGATACTCCCGCTCGGACTATAAAACGCAAACACAACGGTAATAACGAGAATGGCGCCAAGGCCAAAGCGTTGCATAAAGCGCACAATACCATATACTAGACCATAATTGCAATTGCAGACTCTCATGCCACTCCTCACCATCATCATACCCGTCTATAACGAAGAGAAAACAATCGCTAAAGTCATCGAACGTGTCAAAAATGCTCGCCTGCCAGACGGTTTTGAGCGTGAACTCATCATCATCAACGATGGATCAAAAGACGGCACCGCCCAAGCTCTCAAACCATTTGAAGGAACTCATCAGGTTGTACACCAAAAAAATACTGGCAAAGGAGGCGCGGTGCGCCGTGGCTTCCATATGGCAAAAGGTGATTTTATCATCGTGCAGGACGCGGATCTTGAGCAGGATCCGAATGATTTTGCAAAACTCCTTGAGCCCCTCTTGCGTGGCGAGGTAGACGTAGTATTTGGTTCGCGCTTTATGGGTAAATATATCCCCAAAAAACTCATCATGAATATCCACTATCTCATGAATCGCCTTTACACAATCGTGTGCAACATACTCTCGGGCTACCACACCACCGATATGTGGACTGGATATAAGATGTATTCGCGCCACGCGCTCGATGCTTTTCTCCCCCACCTCACATCCGATGGTGTCGCGTTTGAACCCGAGATCCAGATTCTTCTTTCTAAACTCGGTTTCAAAATCATCGATGTACCAATCTCCTACAATCCTCGCTGGTACGCGGAAGGCAAAAAAATGAACTTGCGCCAAGCATTCAAACCTATGTGGAAAATGTTTGGCTTTGTGTTACGGCGCATTCCTCCTGTCAAAAAAGCATGAAAATTCTTATCACCGGAGCCACAGGCTTTATCGGCAAACATACTATCAAACGCCTCGCGCCAAAACATGAGATCATCACCTGGTCTCGACGCGAAGGCGATCTCGAAAACCTTCCGACAAATATTGAGTGTGTTGTACATCTCGCGGGTGCAGCAGGTGGCAACCTTGAAACATGCGTATCAAGCAATATCGTACCGACCGCCCAGGTGCTGCGCGCGATGGAACAACGCCGCATCCCCCGTATCGTTTTTCTTTCGGGCGCGGCAGTATACCAAGACAGCCCGGATGTACTCGATGAAAGTGCGCTATTGGGATCAATGACGCCCTATGGTATCTCAAAAATAGTAGCTGAGTCTCTCATAAAAAAATGGCATGAACTCGGCACCATCAAAACCGCTATTATTTTACGCGGCAACAATATCTATGGTCCTGGGAGTGATCATGGCGTCATCGCGGGATTTCTCGCTCAAGCACGCACTGGCGCCATCACGGTTGATGGCGACGGCTCCCAAGTACGCGAACCTGTATATATAGACGACGCCGTATCGATTATAGAGAAATCAATAGAAGTCATCCGAGAAGGTGTTCATATATACAATGTGAGCGGCCCACGGGCATACACGCTTAGTGAGATTGCGACTCAGATAGGATTAGTGCTCGGCGAAGAAATACCATTTCATCTTTCAGGTAAACCGGCGGCGCCGCCACTCTCGCTTCGCCTTTCTGTCGCCAAGGCAGAACAAGAGCTTGGCTGGAAGCCAACAATCGATCTTGCCGCAGGTCTCGCAAAAATACAGAGAGCATGATAAAGTGAAAACCAATGAAATCTAAAAAGAATGTTCTTGTAGTGGGTGGCGCGGGGTTTGTCGGCGGAGCTGTCACTGACATCCTCCAAAAGAAAAAGATACCCTATACTGTGTATGATAATCTTCTGTACGAAGATCGATATCTTAAGCCAGGCGGGGAATTTATTTTTGGCGACGTTCGTGACACCAAAAAACTCAAAAGCATCATACATAAATTCACCGACATTATATGGCTCGCTGCCATTGTTGGCGATGGCGCATGCTATCTCCACCCCCTTGCCGCTGTGGAGATCAATGAAAAGGCAACCGGCTGGCTGGCAAAGAACTGCCGTGGACGGATCATCTTTACCTCGTCATGCTCGGTGTATGGATCAAACGAACAACTTCTCGATGAGAGCTCTCCAGTCAAACCCCTATCACTTTACGCTACAACCAAGCTCAACGCTGAACATATCCTTTCAAAACATCCCAATGCTATTATGTTTCGCCTCGGTACGGCATTTGGTATCGCTGATGACTACGCGCGTCTCCGTACCGATCTTTTGGTAAACACACTGACAGCAGCAGCTATCAATCGCGGGTCGCTAACCGTATTTGGCGGCAACCAACGACGTCCCCTTATCCATGTAAAAAATATTGCACAAACCTTGGTGCACAACACTACGACCAAAAAGACTGGCATCTACAATATAGCTACGGACAACTATGATGTAAAAACCGTAGCAAAGCTTGTTCAAAAGTTTACCCACTGCAAAATCGAATATACTGACCAGCGCTTTGAAGACAATCGCCACTATCATGTGAGCATAAAAAAAGCACTCAAAGATAATATCATCTCCGTTGATAAAGCAAAAAATGTCGTCTTTGGCATTAAAGAAGTAGCGACGCTTCTCAAAAGCACTCGCATCAAAGACATAGATGATGACACCTATAGCAACATCAAGCATGTTGCCAAAAAAAAGATTTAGTGGTATAATACTTTCGAACTAAAGTACTTAGCTAACTCACCTACCCTGAAAGGAGGTGGCGGTGCGCTTCGAAGAAGAACTTATGCAAGAGTTTGCGTATACAATCACTCTTGAACAATTTATTCCTCATCGGACGGATGCGATCGTCGTTCTCGACTACTTCGATCAACAGAGCACAGGAGACATAGCATTCCGCGTACGAAACCGCGAGAATATCGCGCGTGTACGATTCGGTACCAGGATTTGGCATTACCTCACCAAAGAGGCAAAAGCGGTGGAGCCGCGCCTTCACCGAACCGCCAAAACCTGTCTTCCTTCTACAGAGCAGATATGGCATTGCATTCTCGGTGTCCCGTTTTACGAGCTCCCCTTCGACATCACCACGGTGAAGGCAGAGATTAATCGCATCATCGCCTATTCCGCCAAGGGTGATATCGCCCGCGATTGTCGCCATTGACCGCCGTGACGACGATAAACCCCACCTTGCATCTGCAAGGTGGGGACTTTCTTTTTATATGGTTGAAATTTGAGGTAAAAGCGCTATACTCGCAGATATGGAACATATTCCCCATGCTAAAGATGGATCCGTCTTTATCGATGACCGGGGCCATTTTGCACCCTTTCTTGATAATGCCGAGGTACCCGTAAAGCGCGTGTACTATGTAGTAAACCACTCCCCCGGGATTATTCGTGGCTTTCATTTTCATGAACGCGAATGGAAGTACTTTACCATCCTTCAAGGCATGGCAAAATTTGTGGCGCTCAACCCTCAAAACCCCGAACAAAAGTATACGTTTGTTAGCTCGCAGCGAAAACCAAATGTGGTTGTCATCCCTCCGGGTTACGCAAACGGTTGGGTATCTCTTGAAAACAATACGATACTCCTTTGTGCATCAACGGCAACTACCAAAGAATCAATCGAGGACGACAAACGCTTTGACCCTCACCAGTGGGGCGACGTGTGGTCAGTAAAAGCACGATAACAAAACGCTTGACTATGCCATGCGTTTAAACCGCCACCGGATGACCGCCCAAAGCATTTTTATTCCGTGACGAAAACGGATCTTTTTGCCTTCACCATAGCTTCTTGGATAATAGTGAATTGGGACATCAACCATGGGCACTTTTTTACGAAGAAGCTTACACATAAGCTCATTTTCGAAATCAAAATCATCGGTTTCCACGAGAGTCGCGTCTACAACTTTTTTTGAAAACGCCTTATAGCATCCTGAATACTCTTGCGCGTTATGCCAATATAAAAAGTTTGTTGTAGTTGTGATAAGTTTACCTCCAGCCCACATAATCCAATAATACGATTTCTTGCGTCGTATATCCCGTGGAGGTTGTATGCGTACGCCGTTAGCAGCCAATGCCCGTCCATCGAGTATCGGTTTGATTACATCTACGATCTCATTTGGGTTATATTCCAAATCTGCGTCCTGAATGATCACAATATCGCCCGTGGCGGTGCGAAATCCTGTTTTTACAGCGCCGCCCTTACCAAGATTTTTTTCATGAAATACATAATGAATATCAGAAATCTTTTGAATGATATCACGCGTTCCATCAGTCGAACCATCATCGACAACCACAATCTCTCGTTCTAACTGACCGAGATTGACCGCTCGCACGCGACGGATAATTTCTTCAAGCGTACTACGCTCATTGTATACAGGGATGATGATAGAGAGCTTCATGTTGATATGTTATGTATAAGACTTAGTATAGCGTAAACCCATAAAATCCTCGTCTCCACCCACTAAAGCTTGAACGCATAGTATCCTGCAACGCCTAACGATTGCCAATCTGGTGGAATATTTTTATCAGGTGCGCCCTCCATGACTACAAATGTCGCACCAACACTTCGAAACGCATTGAGTACATCTGTTTGCTGCTGACCCGTACCCAGTAAAAAATCCGGCCCACCTTCTTCTGGAATCTCCGCTACAATACGAGCTTTAGCAAGATACGCCCAGTATGCTCCGAGCGCGGCCACATGATGACCGATAACTCCGACTGAATCACCATCTGCGAGTCCTTGCCGAGAAAGCTCCCTTGCAATAAGCATATGCGGATGATCTTTTGGATTTTCACCATACAGTAACCACTGTCCTACACCTACCGTATCACGAATGCTCGATAAAAAGACAATAACGCAAAGCGATACTCCAACGCCGCGCAAAAACATAGAAACAATGCGCCCCTTACTTGTTTGCATATGATTTAACAAAGAAAGATAGAGACCTAGCCATATAAGAATGATAAAAGGTCCCGCATAGCGATCTCTCACGTCAACCATGAGATACATCCCAAGACCACCAACCATTGGTAAAAAAATAGGCCATTGACGAAAAACTTCGCGCATCCAACCCCACGAAATCCCTCGCATGACCAATAAACATAAGAAACCAAACAAGACTGGGAGAAGCGTCCACTTATGAAGATCAAACAATTTACCTGTCTGAAGATAGATATTATTTATCTGACCAACCCAGATAAAGTGTGGCTGGAGACCCTCAAACCAATAGCTTGGATCGCGCCACGGAGCATACGTTGACCCGAAAGGATCTTCAAACCCATACACCGTAGGGCTTTCTGCCAATATGCGAGACACATGAACTGGCGTACCAAAACTCTCGGGGCCACCTTGCCAATGAATATATTTTTTAACTCCATCGACAGTCCACGCATAATTGAGCCGCCCACTATCACCGATAGTGACGCGCCCTTTGGACAGTGAGAGACTCATGATATAGGGGGTTACGATGACTAAAAAAACAAAAACACTAGCTGCGATCCGTGAGACGGGCACGCGACGCGCCAAGAGAACAAAAAACAAAAAAAGAGCGATAAAAAAAATGGGCGTCTTTACCAAGTATCCAAATCCAAGTACTGCGCCGAGCAATGTCGCGTATGAATATTTTTTAGGCTCACGCTCAAGTCGCAATGCCACCGCGATACCCGCAAAAAGAAAGGCCGCCACAAGCATATCAGGAGTTACTCGAGCAAGAGTAATCAAATTAAATGCTGCGACAAAAAACAACGAGTACGCAAAAAATCTATACGCACGAACTATGGGGCTGTCGGGCGAGACACGTAAACGCATCTGTAGCTCTCCTACTAAAATACGGAAGGTAGCAAATGCAGCGAGCACAATAAAGACATTAAAAATATGTATGGCGGCGAATGTCCAATAGGGGCTGGGGCGTACAAAAAGAAGAAACCCGCCGACAAGTGTCGGATACAGCGGGCTCCAATACCCATTGATGATTGCATGCCGATCCCCTCGAAACAGCGCCTCGCCCATCTCAAGATATGCCAGACCATCCGGATTCATTGTATGCCGCGCATGCCATGCATGTATAAAACCAAAGAGCGCGATCGTCACCAACCACCATCGATCCTTAACAAAAAATTTCTTATTCTCCACGATGCTGTTTTTCAAAAAATAAACAACTGACGCTGCAGCATAAAAGAAGACGAATCCGAGCAACCGATGTGTCGAACCTTTGTACGCCCCCCATACCACGCGGATCCGACTATGCCCGTCAACAGCAAAAAATAAAGCGATGTTGAATGCAACGCCAATGGAATAAAAAACTTTGGAAATTCAGTAAAAACAGTATGCGAATGGAATGGCTTGCTATAGAGATAAAAAAGATCCTGCCAACTCTCGTAGGTAAACGGGTGTGGCAATATAATCCAGATCCACAAAAGTATAACGGGCAGAGCTCCGACCGCAACGCGCCACAGATACCGTATCGGCTGTGGTCGCTGGAAAAATAAAAATTCGAGTGTAACCACTGGAAAGACCAGCAAATACATGGATGGCTTGATAACCGCGCAAAGCGCCAACAGAAAACCGCCGACACCAGTAATCAAAATAGTCTTTTGATTCATGAAATCCTTTTTTGTATAAATCCAAGAATATGGTCTGCGCGCGCGCCCCAATTGCGCGTAAGCGCGTACTCGCGACTGCGGCACGCCTTTTCTTTCGCCTCAGTCTCATGGGTGAAAAGGTATCTGATACATTCTACCCAATCCTGTGGTACGTCGGGCTCGGCAAATGTGGTGATTTCATTTGGGACCATCTCCTGCATCGCGGGTACAGCCGACAGTATTGCTGGCGTGCCAGACGCAAGATACTCAAGCGTCTTGAGCGGAGAAGCATAGAGACTCAAATTTTTGAACTTACCTGAATTTGGACCGATAAGCACGTCTGCCGCGGCCATATACGTCGCGACTTCACTATACGGCTTTTGTCCGACAAACTGTATGTCTTGAAAACCCGGTACTGCCTCTATTTTTTTAATCTCTGAATCCGAACCGCCAACCGCCAAAAAGAATGCCTCGCCCCTCAGTGACCGTGCCACTTCTAAAATAAGATCTATCCCGCGATCTAGAGACGGCTTGCCGACAAATACCACTATCTTCTTGTCAGATGACAATGAAAGTTTTTTGCGCGCGTCATTTTTTGTTGGTATGTTTTTAAAATCATTAAGATCGATGGCGTTGGGCGCAACTAATATCTTCTCTGCAGAAACACCAAACTGTGTTTTGAAAATCTCTGCCTTAGAAAAGTTTGTGGCAATGATACCGCGCGCATAGCGAAAAATATTTTTATAGACGAACCGAGCGTGCCTCGAAAATGAGTGGGCCTCATAAAAAAAGTTCTTACGGAAACGAGAAGACAACAACAGTAAAAAAAACGCTGGCATTCCTTCACGAATATAAAATATAGTGCCATCAGGACTTGCGTTTACAATACTCTTAAGCATAAAGGCCGCACGAATCGCGCGCGGCTTCCTCTTTGGTAGGGCAAGCGCCTCTAGACGAAAAGGTGTCCGGATCCCATAATGTTGAAAAAGATTTTTTTTGTCCTCTTGAGTCTCTGATATATACAAAGTAAAATCGGCACGTTCTGCGAACGCCTCTGACATTTTCATCACCTGCGTACGATTCGCATAGTTCGAAGGGTATTCTAATGTAGTCAAATATCGTATAGTCATCGTTGAAAATAAAAGGTTTTTTGGGTACCATAATGCTATCATGGATCGCGAAAAAATTCATTCTCTTGGCTGCAATATCGACGACGATCGCACGCGCAATATCTTGGCGTCTATTACTGCTCTGCCATCACTCGCACGTCCTGCCGTCTGTCTCCCCGACCTTCATCTTAAAGAACGCACCGAAGCCCCCTCTTCGTTTGCGGCAGCTACCCATGGCACCATCGTGCCCGAGCTTACTGCGCCATCGGTCGGCTGTGGTATGGGCGCGCTCATCACCTCGCTCTCGGTTAAAGATGTCGATCACGCTTTTTTTGAAGCATTTTTTTACGAGCTTCGCGCAAACCTCGGCCCACGCTATGGTCACTTTAAAAATATTCTTTTATGGCTTGGCATTATTGGCCGCCCTCACAAACCCTATGATCTCACCGAACAAGAATTTGCCGATATCATCAAGCGTGGCGCCAAGGCAGCGGTCGCACGCTACAACCTGCCTGCCGAGTTTCTCGACCGCGTCGAATACGAAGGATCGGTATTTTCAAAAGAAGAACAAGAGTCTCTCAATCTTAAAACAATCCTCCCGCGAATCTCATGGCGCTCGGGCCGGCATGACCTTGGCTACGGATTTAAAGGAAACC
>SXGU01005457.1_pt1 | contig 14298 bp, 13 predicted proteins | sample 3174531 | NCBI WGS metagenome assembly SXGU01 (sample SAMN11356863, study PRJNA531348) | freshwater metagenome | isolation source: freshwater sample F1-140 | place: China: Fuxian Lake, Yuxi | collected 2017-12-25
ATCGACTCGTGAAACTTAATTGCGTGCGGTGTGGCTAGATAACTCGAATAATCGTCGGTGCCTTGAGAGAAAAACGATTTCGGAAACCCTGCTTCGAAGTCCCATGAAGGTGCGAGCGGCATCATTTGGCTCGCAATTTCATTCGTGCGACAAACAAGACCGGCAGAGGCGCGCGGAGCGCAGATCCATTTATGAAAGTTGCCGACCCAAACATCAAAGTCTGCGGGCAATGCGGGCGTCAACATTCCGGGCGCGTGTGCGGCGTCGATCACGACACGAGCGTTCGGCGAGACCCGGCGAATTGTGCGCACGATTTGATCGACGGGCAATAGCAGTGCGGTCTCAGACGTGATTTGGTCGAGCACAACGAGGTTTGTGTCTGGTGTCAACGCGGCGAAAACACTGTCGGCGATGTCATCGGCAGTTTGTACGCCCGCAACAAAATCGATTTCGGCGATTCGCAATGTGCTTTGTGTGCGGCGGGCGATTTCAGCCAGTCCGTTTAACACGCCGCCGTAGCCGAGGCTCGTGGCGACGATTTGTGATCGCTGTTTCGTGACTAGTGCGCTTGCCGCCGTGATCACGCCTTGCGATGCATTGGGTACGAACGCAAAAAGTTCTGGCGTTGTACCAAGCCATACGGCGACGAAAGCGCGTGCCTCATCGAGCAACTTCGGCAGGGTGGTACGAAAAAACAGATTTGGGTTGCTTTCTTCGAGCACCTGAAACTCGCGCTGAGCCTGAGCAACGACTTTTGGAACGGCACCGAAAGATCCGTGATTTAGATATGCGATCTGCGGGTCAAGACTGAACTGCTCGTGGTACTTATTCACTTTTTAGACGCTAGTTGCTTTTTAATATCAGTTTTGAGGACCGCGCACGAGCTTGCCGGGTAGTGCGCCAGTGAACTCGTCGTTGTCGACTGTTTGCACGCCGTTTACAAGCGTGGCGACATAGCCATGCGCGGTCTGTACGAGTCGACGACCGTTGGCCGGCAAGTCAAACACAACTTTTGGATTATCAAAACCCAAAGAGTCGAAGTCGATCACATTGATATCGGCACGCAACCCAGGCACGATCGCGCCACGATCAAGCAGACCATGCAACTCGGCCGTGTCACGAGTTTGACGCTTGACCATTTGTTCGAGCGGCAGTCGTGGCCCGCGCTCACGGTCGCGCACCCAGTGAGTCAACAAAAAAGTCGGCATTCCACCGTCGCAGATCACGCCGCAGTGCGCACCCGCATCGCTGAGACCATTGCGTGTGTTCGGGTGCTGCAACAACTCGTGCGTCATTGAAAGATCACCGTAGGCATAATTCAAAAATGGACGATAGATCATGCCCGTGCCACCGTTTGCGAGCAAATGATCGACGACGACTTCAAACGGTTTGACGCCGGTGCGAGCAGAAATACCGGCCACTGATTGTTCGAAAGTCGGTTCGTAATCGATGGTCGCCGAAGTGATCGGAAACATCGTCTGAAAATTATCACCAACGAACTGATGAAAAAATTTATGTGCTGGTTGCTCGTCAAGAATTTGCTGTTTGCGTTGCGGTTCGCCAAGGGCTGCAGCGCGCTGAGCAATCGGCAGATGCGCAACTTCGCGATACGCGTTGTGCATGATCAGCGGGTGAATAGTGCCTTGCAAAAACATGACCAGCCCGATGCTGCGCCCTGCAACCTGTGCTTCAATCTGCTCGCCAAGTTTCGCCGACTCTTCAATCAATTCAAGCGTCTCTCGCCACAACTCTGGATCATCAGCAGGCTGATTTAAATTGATGCTCATTTTCACGCCCGTGCGTCGAGTTAGTTCGCGCATCCACTGCCACTCTGCTCCTGGCACGCGCCAATGCTCGGCTGCCATCTGAAAAATGCCGTGACCTGCGCGACGAATCGCTTCAGCGATGCCATACAACTCGTCTGGCTTCGCACTCGTGCCCGGCACGAACTCACCGTTTTTGCTTTTGTGCAACGATGTTCGCGAGGTTGAAAACCCGAGCGCACCCGCCAACAACGCTTGTTCAGTCAACATCGCCATCTGTTCGATGTCGTAAGCATTTGCATCTTCGTTGTTTGCCCCGCGTTCACCCATGACGAACGCTCGCAACGCACCGTGGCCGATTTGCGCACCGAGATCTATAACTCGAGGTTTTCTCGCGAGTGCATCTAAATATTCAGGAAACGACTCCCACTCCCAATTGATGCCCTCGGTCATCGCCGCACCAGGAATATCTTCGACACCTTCCATCAGTTCGATCAACCACTCGTGTCTGTCGGGTTGTGCAGGCGCAAAACCGACGCCGCAGTTTCCCATCACAGCAGTCGTTACACCGTGCCAACTGCTCGGTGTCAACCATGGATCCCAAGTTGCTTGCGCGTCGTAATGCGTGTGCACATCTACCCAACCCGGCGCCACAAGCATCGCGTCGGCGTTGATCACGTGTGATGCATGAGCAGTGGATGCTTTGAGCGCGGGTGTTATCTCTGTGATGCGTCCATCTTTAATCACGATGTCGGCAGGGCGTTGCGGTGCGCCAGTGCCGTCGACGAGTGCGGCATCGCGAATCACGGTCGTTGCCATGAGCCAAGCCTAGATGCGTAAGTAGGATGACTCAGCAAGGGGAGCCGTCATGGAAATCAACAATTCGTTCGAAGTAAACGCCCCGATTGATGTTGCCTGGGCGACGTTGACAGATTTGGCACGAATCGCCCCGTGCTTGCCTGGGGCGATGCTGACCAGCATCGAAGGTGACATCTATAAGGGACACGTGACCGTCAAAGTTGGGCCGATCGTGGCCAAGTTTGGTGGCCAAGCCGTCTTTCAAGAGCGCAACGACATTGCGCATCGTGCCGTGTTAAAGGGTGAGGGTCGCGACACAACCGGAAAGGGCAACGCCTCGGCGATTATCACCGCGCAACTTGAAGTCGTCGATGCCAATACGACTCGATGCACGGTGAACACTGACCTGACAATCACGGGAAAGATTGCTCAGTTCGGTCGGGGTGCGCTGGCCGATGTCAGCGACAAGTTGTTGAAACAGTTTGTTATCAATCTCGAGTCGAGTGTGTTGACGCAAGACGCAGCGAATGTTCCAAGCACACCGTTGAATTTGCTCGGCTCAACGGGCTTGTCGCTCGCGTTGCCGATTCTCAAGCGAATCGCACCCGTTTTAATTCTTGTCGCCGCAGCAATCGCCTGGCTCGTCACGCGCTAAAGCGCGCAATTATTTAGGTAGGTAGGCGAGTGCTGCGTCGTGGAGCAGCGAGTTTGAACTGATCAGCGTGTTGGCGCGCCAGTTGTTTTCGCCGAGTCGATCAGAGCATTGACCGCCAGCGCGTTGAACAATCGGCACGAGTGCTGCAATGTCATACGGCGCCATACCAATCGAGTCGATCGCGATGTCAACTGCACCCTGAGCCACGAGCATGTGTTGCCAAAAATCACCATAGCCACGTACGCGCGAAACATCTCGCTGTAAATTCTCTAATGAACCGCCAATATCAAGATCACGCCAAGGTTTGTTGACTGTGATGCTCAAACTTGCGCGACGCAATTCGGCTATTTCACTGACACGAATTTTGTCTCCATTAAAAAACGCGTCGCCCGCAGCGTGAGCCCACCATCGCATGTTCATCGCCGGCGCCGAGACAACGCCAAGCACGGGTACATTGTCACAAACGAGCGCGATCAGCGACGCCCACACTGGCACACCGCGCACAAAGTTGCTTGTGCCATCTATCGGATCAATAACCCACTGAAACTTCGCACTAGCAGGGCCAACGATGCCGTGCTCTTCTCCATAAACGCTGTGCTCGGGTCGCTCTAGGCGCAAAATATTTGTGATCGCAGTTTCGGTGGCGCGATCAATTTCGGTGACTTCGCTTTTGTCGGCTTTGCGCATCACCGAAAAACCGCGCGAATTAAAACCAGCAAGACTCACAGCATCGGCGGTGTCAGCAACACGCAATGCGAGGGACAAATCACGGTCGAGCAAAATTTGGCTCATCGTGGTCGCACCAAAATTATTTTGGCTTGACAGTCGCCAGGGCTGCAAGCGTTGTTGCGAGCGATTCGGCATCAAGACCGAGTTGCTTGAGAATCGCTGCAGGCTTGGCTTGCGGCATAAATTTCGTCGGCAAGCCCAGCACTTCAACACGCGGATGAACCGAGCCCTCGGCGTTTGTCACCAAATCGGCAAGCATCATGCCTACGCCACCGTCACGAATCCCGTCTTCAATCGTTACGACGACACAATGCCGCGCCGCATCAGCGATCATCAATTCGTCGGCAGGCACGCAACTGCGAACATCGTAGAGAGTTATCTCGATACCACGACTGGCAAGCGCATCGGCGGCGTTTTCGGCGGCGGCAACCATTTTGCCTATTGCCAACACGCAAACATTGGGCATAGATGAGTTGCGCAATTTACGCGCATGCAAGCCAGAACCGACTTCGTGTTCACCAACCGAGCGCGCCAAACCTTTCGGATATCGAATCGCAACAGGGCCAGTGTCGGCGAGCGAAATTGCATCTTCAAGCATTTGCGCGAGGTCTTGCGCACTCGACGGCGCAAGCAACCGCATGCCCGGCACCTTTGACAACAGCGCCATATCGAAAATGCCGTTGTGGCTCGGACCATCATCTCCGGTGATGCCAGAGCGGTCAAGGCAGAACACAACAGGCAAACGGTGCAGTGCAACATCGTAAACAAGTTGATCCCACGCACGATTCAAAAAGGTCGAATACAAAGCAACGATCGGTCGCAAACCACCCATCGCCATGCCGGCTGCCGCAGTAACTGCATGTTGCTCGGCGATGCCGACATCGATAAATCTTTCCGGGAACCGCGCCTGAAACGGCAATAAACCAGTTGGCCCCGGCATCGCCGCAGTGATCGCTGTGATGCGCGAATCTTGTTCGGCGATCTTGATAATTGAATCTGCAAATGCTTGCGTATAACCAGTCGGTACAGATTTTGGTGGACCAATAATCGGGTCGAAAATCGGGGCGTCATGGAGATTTTTCTCATCGTCGTCTTCGGCGGGTGGATAACCGCGACCTTTTTGGGTGATCACATGAATCACAAGAGGTCCTTCTTCGACGCGTTGTGACGCCGACTTGAGCGCATACTCGAGCGCTTCTTGATCGTGACCGTCAATTGGTCCGATATAACGCACACCGAGCGCTTCGAAAAATGCGGTGGGCTGCAAATATTCACGGATGCCGGCTTTGAAGGCTTCGATACCGCGCTCGGCTTGCGGGCCGACGACGGGCAGGTCGTACAAAAACTTCTCAAGTTTGCGTTGACGACGCACATAAACGGGGTTGAGTCTGATGTCGGTAAGTGCGCGCGAAAGCATCTTCGTGATTTTGTCTTGCGGTCGTGGTAACTCACCCGTTTCGTCGAGCGCGCTCGGCGCAGTGTTCAAATTTTTCGGACTCGTCACATTCGAAATTGTCGGCGCATAAGAACGACCGTTGTCGTTGAGCACAATGATCACGCGACGCCTTGAATGCCCGAGGTTGTTGAGTGCTTCATACGCCATGCCACCGGTCAGCGACCCATCGCCAATCACCGCGACGATGTGGCGGTGATCCGGATTCGGGTTTTGATCGCGCGCAACCGCTAATCCGTATGCATAACTCAAAACTGTTGAAGCGTGGCTGTTCTCGATGAAGTCGTGCACGCTTTCTTCGCGGCTCGGGTAGCCCGAGATTCCGCCGGCTTGACGCAAGTTGGCAAAGCCCCCCCGGCGACCAGTGACAATCTTGTGTACATACGACTGGTGGCCCGTGTCCCACAAGATTGCATCGCGCGGCGATTCAAAAACTCTGTGCAGTGCCAGCGTCAATTCGACGGCGCCAAGATTCGAACCAAGGTGTCCGCTGTTTTTGGCAACCGAATCGACGATGAAGTCGCGAATTTCGCCCGACAACTCGGCGAGTTGTTCGTAGCTCAACTTCGCGAGGTCGCTTGGTTGGCGGATATCTGAAAGCGCCATAGCGCCTATAACGCTAGCCTCGCGCGCTGGGATGGTTCTCAGTGAGTTTTGTTACCAGTCTCCGATGATTCCAGTAATGGATTTCGGTGCCAATGAAATACGCCACAGCGAACGCCAGAATTCCGCCGATGGCGTCGATCCAAAAGTGATTGCCTGTGACGATGATGCAGAATGTCGTGATCGCCGGATAAATCAACAGCGCAAAACGCATCCATAATCGGCGCGCGATCGGCCACAAGGCAAACGCACACCAGGTTGCCCAGCCGATGTGTAGAGACGGCATCGCGGCATATTGATTGGACACTTTGCTGCCAGGACCACGATCGAATGCCCACGGCCCGCCATACTCTCGAATCGTGTCGACGAATCCGAAGTTCTCGGCGTCATTGAAATTTCGATACTCGCTTTCGATGCATGCTGCACCATAACCTTTGTCGGGGCATGGTGCGTCGAGCAATCGTGGTGGCATCAGCGGAAAAAGTGAAAAGCCGATGATCGCCAGCGCCGTCATCATCGCGAGCGTGTTTCTCCACTGACCAAAGACGCTGGGGCGAAGTTTGTAGAGAGCGATAAAAACACCGAGTGTGACAAAGAAATGTGTGGTGCCGTAATACACATTCATTGTTTTTATCAACCAAAGATGCGGCAAGACCCAATCTTGCAAAGTTTCTTCGTGATAAAGACCGATCCATCTTTCGAATCGGACAACGCGAATCGCATTTGTGAACGCGTGATTTGGCACCGAGAAACCGTCGACGAGTGTCGAACCAAATTGATTGCGAACCAGCGTGTAGAACGAATAGAAAATACCGACGATCAGAACTTCTTTCCACCAGATCATGCGGTGTTCGAAGTCGACTGGCAACGAGGGGCGACGCCCTGACTTCTGCTCAGTGCTTACGCCCTTGGTATCCACCTGTTAAATATTACGGCTGCACAACAAGTTGCTACGCGGCATACGCGCCTAGGCTGGGAAAATGACAAATACCCAAACAGTAGAACCACTTGTTGCGCCCGACGTTTTAGAGCGAGTGCTCGCCGAGGGTCGCAGCACGGGTGCCGAATTTTCTGAGATTTATATAGAAGACAAACGTTCGACTTCGGCTGGGCTTGACGACGGCAAAGTCGAACAAGTCACTTCGGGGCGCGATCGCGGTGCGGGAATTCGCGTCGTTTCCGGTGAGACCACGGGTTTCGCTCACACTTCAGATCTGTCAGAACGCGGTTTACTGGCCGCGGCGCAGGCTGCGGCGCTTGCCGCAAAACAGGGTGATGGTGGCGTACACAAGGTGCAACTTGGTGATGTTTTGCGTCATTCGGTGAACACGGTCAAACTTTCGCCCGACGCCGTTGAAAAGTCGCGCAAAGTTGAACTACTCAAACGAGTTGATGCAGCGGCGCGCGCGGTGAACGCGTCGATCGTGCAAGTTTCGGCTGGCTACGGCGACTCGCGCAAGCGAATTTTGATCGCCAACAGCAACGGAGTATTCAGCGCCGACGAACAAGTGCGCACCCTGTTGCGTGTGAGCGTAGTCGCCACTGGCGACGGTGGCATGCAAACCGGTTACGACTCACTAGGTCACACGATTGGTTTCGAAATGTTCGACGAAAATGATGTCGAAGAGTTGGCAATTCGTGCGGCGAAACAGGCAGTGACGAAACTTTCGGCACGCCCAGCACCATCGGGCGCGATGCCAGTTGTGATCAAGCGCGGCAGCGGTGGTGTTTTGTTTCACGAAGCTTGTGGTCACGGTCTTGAAGCCGACCTCGTTGGCAAGAGTGCAAGCGTTTATCGCGGAAAGATGGGCGAACTTGTTGCGTCGCCTCTCGTCACGCTCGTTGACGACGGCACGATGACCGCAGAGTGGGGCGCGATTGGTATTGACGACGAGGGCCATCCGTCGCAGCGCAACACGCTGATCAAAGACGGCGTGCTCACCGACTATATGTGGGATTACCTGCGAGCGCGCAAAGAAGGTCGCGTGCAAAGTGGCAACGGTCGGCGCCAGAGTTATCAACACTTGCCGATGGTACGAATGACGAATACTTTCGTGCTCAACGGCAAAGAAGACCCTGATGACATTATTCGCGACACCAAGCAAGGTGTCTACATCGCCAAACTTGGTGGCGGACAAGTTGATACAGCGAGCGGCGATTTCGTGTTCGGGATGGCCGAGGCTTACTTGATCGAAAATGGCGAGATCACCGAACCATTGCGTGAAAGCAATTTGATCGGCAACGGACCCGAAGTTCTGAAAGATATCGACCTGCTCGGCAACGATTTTGCGATGGGTAACCCCGGCACTTGCGGCAAAGACGGCCAGGGCGTGCCAGTGGGTGATGGTCAACCGACATTGCGCGTGCGCTCGCTGACAATCGGCGGCACGGCAGCATGACCGAAGGTGTTCCAGACTTACAAAAACTTGCTGACTCTGTAGTTGGGCAAGCAAAACATGGCGAACATATCGAGGCGTACGTTTCGCGTGGCGGGGAAACTTCAGTACGTGTCTATGAGGGTGAACTCGAGCATTTTGTCTCGGCTCAAAGCGAGGGCGTCGGCATTCGCATCATTAGAGACGGTCGCACGGGTTTCGCTTATGCGGGCACACTCGAACCGTCGGCGATCGCCGAAGTTCTGGCCGAGGCCCGCGACAACATTCAGTTCGGCACGGTTGATCAGTGGGCGGGTCTTGCCGAGCCAGACGGCGTAGCGCAGATTCCACAAAAGTTTTGGGACGAAGAACTGGCAAACTACCCGACAGATAAAAAAATTGAGATCACCAAAGAGTTAGAAAAACTGACACTTGCAGCTGATTCGCGCGTGCGCGCCGAGCAGTCAAATTATGAAGATGGCTGGGCTGAAACCGCTGTCTCGACGACCACGGGCATTCGCGAAAGCGGACGGGGAAATTCGTGCTACGTCTCGGTTGCGACCTTGGCAGACGATGGCGACCAAGCACAAACAGGTTTTGGTTTTTCGGTTGGTGACTCGCCAAAAGAGTTCGACTTAAAAAAAGCCGCGCGTGAGGCAGCCGATCGTGCAACTCGCTTGCTCGGTGCGACAAAACCAGCGAGCAAAAGTGTGACGATTGTTTTAGATCCATATGTGACCTCGCAATTCGTCAGCATTTTGTCGAGTGCATTGAACGGCGAGAATCTGGCGAAAGGCCGCAGTTTGTTCGCCGATCGTTTGAACGAGCAAGTTGCTGACTCGCGATTCACGCTTGTCGATGATCCGACTAATGAGTTGGCATACACGGCAACCGACATTGACGGCGAAGGTTTGGCGGCACGGCGCAACATCTTGATCGAAAACGGCGTGCTCAAAAAATTTGTGCATTCGAGTTATAGCGCACGACGAATGAACACCAAGAGCACAGGCAACGCAACGCGTGGCGGTTTTTCTGGCGGACCAGGCGTTGGTTGTCTTGCGATGCAAGTGCAACCCGGCAACAAAACACAGGCCGAATTAATTGCAGCAATTGATGATGGTGTGTTGATTCAAGATGTTTCTGGAATGCATAGTGGCGTGAACACGATCTCTGGTGATTTTTCAACGGGTGCGTCGGGCATCGTGATCAAGAACGGCTCATTGGGTGCACCGATTCGCGAGTTCACAATTGCATCAACGTTGCAAAAAATGTTGCTGAACATTCTCGACCTCGGCAACGACATTGATTGGTTGCCGATGCGCGCGGTCGGGCTTTCATTGGTAATCAGCGATGTAATGATGAGTGGTTCATAACCAGCATGTCAATTTTGCACGCCATCGTGCTGGGCATCGTGCAAGGTTTGACCGAGTTTTTGCCGATTTCTTCGAGCGGACACCTAGAAATAGTTCCGTGGCTGTTCAACTGGAATGACTACGACACATCAGCAACAGCAAAAGCCTTTGATACGGCGTTGCATCTCGGCACGCTTGTCGCGGTTTTCATCTTCCTGCGTCGTGAACTTGTTGTTTATCTTCGTGCAGGTGTGCAGTTCGCATTTCGACGCGAGAGTTCGACGACGGTGGTGGGCAAGCAGGCATGGTTCTTGGTCGCTTCGGCGATCCCTGCTGGCATTGTCGGCGCAATTTTCGAAGAGTCAATCACTGAACAACTTGGCACGCCAAACTTGATCGCCATCAGTTTGATTGTCTTTGGCTTGTTGCTCGTGTGGGCTGACAAGCGAGCAACGACTGTGCAAAATTCGCGAGATGTCACAAGTCTCTCGTTGCGCGACGCATTAATCATCGGCACGGCGCAAGTTTTGGCACTGAACCCTGGTACTTCGCGCTCGGGCATCACGATTACTGCAGCACGATTGACGGGCTATTCGCGCGATGCCGCGGTACGACTTTCATTTTTGATGAGCGTGCCAATTATTGGCGGTGCGGTGGTGTTTAAACTCGCTCAACTTTGGCGCGACGGCATACCTGATGGCTTGGGGGTGCCAATTATGGTCGGCATCGTGAGCGCCGGCATTTCTGGGTGGGTTGCAATGTGGTCGATTATTCGGCTCGTGCGCACAAAAAGCTTTTCGCCATATGTCATTTATCGGGTTGCGTTTGGCACGGCAATTTTGTTGCTCGTCGCCACGAACTTTCGCTAATTGATTTTTAGCCGACCAACACGAGGCTGACCACGCCGAGCGAGGCGGCATTGGCGACCATTGCCACTTCAGTCATCGGCACCGCCAAGACGACAGTTGTCTGCCGATTTGGCAGATCAATCACGTCAAAAACCAGAACTCGCTCAAGAGAGATCGCCGAATCAATGATCACATCGACATAGTCGCCTGCGTGAATTTCTGGCAGTGGCCCTGCACTTTGCATCGCCACCGCGCGAAACCCAAAAGGTATTTCGTGGCGACTTGCACTTTGCTGGTCGCTAGTCGTGACATCGTTTTCGTGAAATGACACCGCGGAAACCAGAAAGAGAAGAGCACAGATGACGGAAATTGAAATGACGACAATTCGCTGTCGTGCGGCGTCACGACAAAGTTCGTACCAAGACTCGAGAAGTTTTGTTTTCATGGCTGAATGCCATGTGTACCGACTACGAATTAGTGGCTGGCGCGGGTTTCGTCTCAGTTTTTGTCGGTGATACCGTATCGCTCGAACCAGTCGAGCCAGTCGTGCTGGTCGTGCCTGAACTGGTGCTTGAGTCTGAACCTGCGGCCGTTGTCGAACTCGTGGTGCCTGCGGAATCACTCGGCTTGCCCGTTGATGAGCCTGAAGTGGCGGTCTTGCCCGAGGCTGCACTATCGGTCTTGTAGAAGCCTCCGCCCTTGAAAGTGACGCCAACCGGCGTAAACACTTTTTTCACTGGGCGCGACTTGCCGTCTGTTGGATGCGGCGCTTCGGTCAGCGCATCATCGCTAAATGCCTGATAGATCTCGATGGTCTCTCCCGAGTCAATGAACTTGTAAACATAAGTCGGCATAGGGCTTTTGATTCTAGGATGATTGTGTGGCTGTGCGCACTGCTGTTGTTCCCGCGGCCGGAATGGGCACACGCTTCTTGCCCGCGACCCGCGCCACACCCAAAGAATTGCTACCTATATACGACACCCCGGCGCTGCAGTTCGTGATCGATGAGGCGGTGCAGGCGGGTTGCACGCGTGTCGTGATCGTCACCAGTCGAGCCAAACCGTCGATCGAGAGCTATGCCTCGGCAGCCAGCACCGAGAAAGTTGCGGTCAGTGTCGTGTACCAGGATTCGCCTTTGGGTTTGGGTCATGCCGTGAGTTGTGCGCGACAAGCGGTGGGCGACGAGGCGTTCGTGGTGATGTTGCCAGACGAAATAATGGGCGATGCGTCGCTGACGAAACAACTTGTGTCGCTCTATGAAAAATCTGGCAAAAGCAGCATTGGATTAAAACAAGTTGCGGCTGCTGAACTCTCAAGTTACGGCAATGTCAAAGTCGCCGGTTGCAAAGGTGAAACAGAAGATACAGTCGAAATTTTGCAAGTTGTTGAAAAACCAAAACCAGCAGATGTGGTCAGCGACATCGTGATCATCGGTCGTTATGTGTTGTCGCCAAAAGTTTTCGACAAGCTTGGACAAATCAAACCCAGTGCGAACGGCGAACTGCAGTTGACCGATGCGCTGGAAATGTTGGCAAAGGAGCGCGCTTTGTTGGGTGTTGTCAGCGAAATAACTCGATACGACATTGGCACGCCGATCGGGCTTTTGCGCGCAGTCATTGAGATCGCCCTTGAGCGCAAAGATATTGGCCAGCAATTGAACTCTTGGCTTAAAGAAAAATTCAACAAATAGATTAAGGTAGGTCGCTGTGTCTAAGAATTTTGAAGCGACCGTGGATGCCAAAGAGGTCGGTCTTGACTCGACGCGACTGAAAAAAATCGACGAACACTTCAATCGCTATGTAGACGAAGGTCGCTTGGCCGGCTATTCGGTAGCCGTTGCGCGACACGGTAAGGTCGCGCACTTTGGTATGTATGGTCACAAAGATTCTGAAACTGGCGCGCCGATCACCGACGACACGATCTATCGCATTTATTCGATGACCAAACCAATAACTTCGATCGCGTTGATGATGTTGGTTGAGCGTGGTTTGTTGCAACTCACAGACCCAGTCAGCGAGTTCATTCCGTCATTTGGTGAAACACGAGTTTGGAATACGGGCACGGTTCTAAAGCCGATGACGAATGCTCTAACTGAGCCAATTCGCATATGGCACTTGCTGACCCATACCGCCGGAATGACCTATGGTTTTATGTACTCAGATGTCGTAGACGACATGTATCGTCGCGCTGGTTTTGAAGCAGGCGTGGAGTTTAAAGATTCGCTCGAAGTCGTCTGCGACAAATATGCGGCGTTGCCACTATTGTTTCAGCCTGGTTCAAGTTGGAACTACAGCGTTGCGACCGACATCGTCGGCCGAGTTGTTGAAGTTGTCGGCAAAATGCCGCTTGATGAATTCTTTGACAAGAACATTTTTCAACCACTCGAAATGCACGACACGGCATTTTGGGTGCCTAACGATAAACACGAGCGAGTTGCGTCGCTCTATCGCTATGACGAAACGAATCACAAAAAAGCAAGAATTAGACGATTCGGCAACAGCGCGCTCGACAAACCAGTGTTTCTATCGGGTGGTGGCGGTTTAGTTTCAACCGCGAGCGACTATTTTAAATTTATTCGCATGCTCGAAGGTCGCGGCAAGTCGGGCAATGTGCGACTGCTCTCGTCGCGCACTTTCGAAATGATGGTGATGAACCATCTGCCGAATAACGCCGACATCTCAACATTTGGCCGACCACTCGGTGAAGAAATTTTCTATGACGGACTCGGCTTTGGTCTCGGCTTCGGAGTTGTCGTTGATCAAGCCAAGACTCGTGTGGCTTGCCCGAATGGAACATTTAGTTGGGGTGGCATGGCCAGCACTGCATTTTGGGTCGACCCGGTCAACGAGATCAGTGCGATGTTCTTTACGCAGTTGATTCCGTCGAGCACATATCCGATCCGCCCTTATTTGCGCACGCTTGTTTACGCCGCCATAACTGACTAGTGCGGTCTAGGCGACGCGTTGAAATCGACTTGGTTCGTCGAGAATAAATCCGAATTCATCGACTGTCGCCTCGACTTCACGATTTGAGGCGATGCTGAAATAGCGCCAGTTGTTTTGTGAAACCTTTGTGTACTGCTGAGTTTGCTTTGTGATACCCAAAGTTTCGATGTCGATCACTGCGACGCTGATCGTTGCGCTGTGACCAACGAGTAATGGCAGTCGTCGAATCGGAATGCAATTCGTGAACGGCGTATTGACAAAATCGATGTCGGTGCAGCCGTCCAACTCGGTCCGATGGGCGCCGTTCATTTCGCCCCAGCGACCGTGACTGTCGGTGCCGAGCCAAAGATCTGGCTCGTCGAGGTCACGAAACAATAGGCATTGCTGCACGACCCAGCCGGCTGAAAGTCGCAACACGAACTGCGCGTTGTCGGGGCCGAGTGTGCCCTCGGCTGTCCACCCTTCGTTCTCCCAGCGCAGAGCGACAGTGCTTCGGTGCGACTGCTCGGCAGGGTTGACCGCTTGCCAAGTCGCACCGTGCCCCGACGACGACAGCGATTGATAAGTGTTCAGGTTGGCGGGCATCTTGGCGTCAATCGTACGCAGCCTGTGGGGAGGTTCAGCCCGCTACAAGTTCTGTGGCGATACCGTCAGCATCGTGATTTCTCTCGTTGAAGCACAGAAAATCGTGATCGGTGGATGCGAGCCAGTCGCGCCGATTCTGGTCGACTGTCAGTCGATGGCTGGGCGGGTTGTGGCGCAAGATGTCGTCGCAAC
>SXGU01339096.1_pt1 | contig 14298 bp, 16 predicted proteins | sample 3174531 | NCBI WGS metagenome assembly SXGU01 (sample SAMN11356863, study PRJNA531348) | freshwater metagenome | isolation source: freshwater sample F1-140 | place: China: Fuxian Lake, Yuxi | collected 2017-12-25
CATCGAGATGCCGCATCGGCTGGAGGCGTTGCCCTTGATCACCAAAAGCCCGCCCCGGCCCGTGGCCCCGGCGTACTGGCTGGCGTCGCCGTCGATGATGACGGTGCCCGACATCATGTTTTCCGCCACGCCCGGCCCGGCCGAGCCCTTGATGCGGATCGTGGCCTGCTTGTTCATGCCCGCGCAGTAATATCCGGTCGAGCCGCGCACGGTGATGTCAACCGGCGCATCGACACCGGCCGCGATGGCATGGGCACCCTTGGGGTTGACCACCTCCCAGGCGGTCATGTTGGTCTGGCCCTTCAGCGCGTGCAGCGAGGCGTTCAGCGCGCGCAACCCCTGCGCGCCAAGGTCGAAGGTCTGCATGGATCAGCGCTCCCAGAAATAGACGGTGGCGGGCTCGGGCTCCCACACGCGGGCATTCTCGATGCCGGGCAGGTTGACCAGCGCGCGGTATTCGCTGCCGAAGGCCACGTATTGATCGGTCTCGGCCATGACGGCCGGCTTGCAGGCAATGGGGTCGCGCACCACGCCAAAGCCGTTGTGGGTGCCGACGACAAAGGTGAAAAAGCCGTCCAGATCGGTCAGCGTCGCCTCAAGCGCATTGCCAAGGCTCTCACCCGTTTGCAGCTTGTGGCTGATGAAGGCGGCGCCGACCTCGGTGTCGTTCTCGGTCTCGAAGGTCATGCCGAGACGCTTCAGTTCGCGCCGCACCCCGTTGTGGTTCGACAGGCTGCCGTTGTGGACAAGGCACTGATCCGGTCCGGTCGAGAAGGGATGCGCGCCCATGGTGGTCACGGCGCTTTCGGTGGCCATGCGGGTATGGCCGATGCCATGGGTTCCGCCCATCTTGGCCACGTCGAACCGGCGGGCAACATCCTTGGGCAGGCCGACCTCCTTGAAGATCTCGATGCTGTCGCCGACGCTCATCACCTTGATGCCGGGCCGCAGATGGGTCAGCGCCGAGCGGGCGGCCTCCATCTGGCCCAGCGGCACCTCGATCACGGCATGTGTGCTTTTCACCAGCACCGCGACCGGCTGGCCGATGGCATCGTGCAGATCGCCGTCCAGCGACTTGAAATCCCGCTCGGGCTGCGAGGATTGCACCGTGATCTTGCCCAGACCGTCCTTGGCGCCGGAATAGATCGCGATGCCCGCGCTGTCGGGGCCCCGGTCAGTCATGGTGACCAGCATGTCCGCCAGCATCGCGCCCAGGTTCGGCTCAAGCTTTGGATCCTTGAGGAACAGTCCAACGATACCACACATGGATTCGTCTCCTTTCATTCGTTGCGGCAGGCTAGCAACATTGCCGGAGCCGTTCAACTCATAAGAAACATTTTTCACCTATCGGGTGGATTGGCGGCATTTCTGGTTGACGGCCGGAGGAAAGACTTGACAGAACGCCCGGCTCGGATTTCCCATTAGCAAACAAATTTGCCGGACAGAGAAACGGCGTCGTGGCCCCGCCTGATCCGGCAAGGAAAGGGCCTTGGGAGGGAAACGTGTCTGACCTTAATCAACGGATTGAGGCCATGCACAAACGTGACGTGCAGGTTGCATGGGCGTTTGTGATCGGTCTCTGGCTCGCGATCATCTTTGTCGCACTCGCCACCTGGAACCTCGCCCCCACGGGCGGGGCACGAAACATGCTCCTGATCGCAGGCGCGGTGATCTTGATCTTCAACACGGCCGCCATTCTGGCGATGCTGCGCCATTACCGCGAAGACCGCGATTTCATGTATGGGCTGGACATCAAGTTCCTTGATGAAGCCCGGGCGGCGAAAGGGTAAGCCATGGCACATTACACACCCCCCGAGCAAAGCAAGATCGGCCAGCTTATCGACGTGATCGTGCTGATGGGCCTGTCCATCGGCGCGCTGTTCGTGCCCCTGCGTCTGGGCATGTCCGGTGCCGCCAAGGTCGTGGCGACCCCGGTCGAAAACCCGACCTGGGAGACGCTGGGCCAGACCGCCGCCCAGTCCGCGCAATACGAGGCGCTGGGCTACACGCCGGAAAGCGCGCATGACATCATCCTGGCGCGGTTCGACTATTCCTTTTCCTGGGGCAGCCTGATGCTGATGGCCGTCATCATCATCGGCTACTTCGTCCTGATGCTTCGCCTGTCGGACAAGGAATACCGCGACGTCATCGACGAAAAGTTTGGAGGCTGACCCATGGCAACCTGGCAACTGATCGAATACGGGGCCTGGGCGCTTTCGGCGCTGTTCGGGCTTCTCATGGTGGTGGACTGGCTGCGCACAGACAGCAGCTATTCCGAGGACATGCTGACCTCGTCCCGTGAGGGCGAGCTTGAAGCGATGTCCGAAGAGCGGAGGGGCTGAACCATGTCGAACACCGATATCACCTCGAAAACAATGGATGGCATGGGGCCCCATGGCACCAAGGTCGGCCTGCTGCGCGTGCTGGGGCCGGCCCATGTGTGGGCGCTGGGCGTCGGCATCGTTCTGGTTGGCGAGTACATGGGCTGGAACTTTGCCGTGGGCAAGGGTGGCGCCTATGCCGCGCTGATCGCCTGCTGGTTCGCGGGCATCCTGTATACCTGCGTGGCCATGATCGACTCTGAAGTGACCTCGACGGTCGCCGCCGCAGGAGGCCAGTATACCCAGGCCAAGCACATCGTCGGGCCTCTTATGGCCTTCAACGTCGGCCTTTACCTGGTCTTCGCCTATACGATGCTGGAGGCGGGCAACGCCATCACGGCGGGCTATCTGTTCTCTGTCGTCGCATCAATGACCGGCTATGAGGGCGCGCTGGACCAGCGGCCCTTCATCATCCTGGTCATCATGTTCCTGGCCTGGCTGAACTATCGCGGGGTTCTGGCGACGCTGACCTTCAACCTGGTCATCACCGCCATCGCCGCCGCGGCCATTCTGGTGCTGTTCTTCGCCACGTCCGGCGTCTTCGGCGGCGGGATCATGAACCATGCCGCGCTGATGGAGGGTCAGGCCGCCCTGCCCTATGGCACGCTGGGCATTCTGGCCGCCATGCACTTTGGCCTGTGGTTCTATCTGGGCATCGAAGGCACCACCCAGGCCGCCGAAGAAGTCCGCTCGCCGGCCCGCGCCCTGCCCTTCGGCACGCTGGCAGGGATCATGACGCTGCTGATTGCCGCCACGCTGACCTGGTATATCTGCACCGGCATCCTGCCGTGGGAGTTCCTGGGCGACGGGGTGAACGGTTCGGTGGCGCCCTTGTTCGACGCGGCACGCCTGTCGGGCAGCAACGGGCTGATCTGGCTCTTGGGCTTTGGCACCCTCTTCGCCACGCTGGCATCAGCCAACGGCTGCATCAACGACGCAAGTCGCGCCTGGTTCTCGCTGGGGCGCGACCGCTATCTGCCGCGCTGGTTCGGGGCCGTGCATCCCAAGTACCGCACGCCCTATCGGTCGATCATCTTCCTGGTGCCCATCGCGCTGATCTTCGCGCTGGGCGCGCCGCTGGATCAGGTGATCACCTTCTCGATCCTGTCGGGCCTGCTGGGCTACACCTTCATGCCGCTGAACATGATCCTGTTCCGCCGCAAGTGGCCCATGGGCTCGATCAAGCGCGGCTATGAGCATCCGTTCCACCCGATCCCGTCGCTGGTGCTGCTGGCCCTGTGCGCCATCACCTATGTCGCGGTATTCCTGGGCTATGGCACGCAGCTTATCGCCATGATCGGCTTCTACATCGTGGTGTCGCTGTGGTTCCACTTCTGGCGCTATCGCTTCGTGAACCGGGGTGCGCAGTTCACCATGCCCTGGCCGAAACCCAAGGGCTATTGACCCCATTGCTGGCCCGTCCCGTCTGGGGCGGGCCAGCGCCTGAAAGACCCTGATGAACAGCCTTGTCTTCCTTGCCGCCGCCCTTGCTGTCCTGGTGCTTTGGCTGGCCTGGACCATTCTGCAGGCCACCCGGACGCGGCGCCGTGCCCGCGCGGACTATTTCTCGGCCCTCATCCCCCTCTTTGACCATGTGACCACGCGGATCGAGCCTTCGGGGCTGCCGCGAATGACCGCCCGTCTGGGCCCGCATGCCTTTGACCTTCAGGCCGTGCAGGACAGCCTGACCTTTCGCAAGCTGCCCGCGCTCTGGGTCATGCTGACCCTGCCCGAGCCCCTGCCGGTCAAGGCCACGCTTGACATCATGGCCCGCCCCACCGGACAGGAGCCTTTCTCGCATTTCGCTTCGCTGCGCCACAGCCTGCCCTGCCCGACCGGCCTGCCCGAAGGCAGCGCCGTGCGCAGCGACAACGCCGCGCTCCTGCCGCCCGAGTCCCTGGTCGCCCCCCATCTGGCGGTCTTTTCAGATCCTATGGTCAAAGAGCTGGTCATCTCGCCCAAGGGTCTGCGGCTGGTGATCCTGGGCGAAGAGGCCGACCGCGGCCGATTCTTGATCTTTCGCGAGGCCGAACTGGGCATGACCCCCCTGCCCGCGAGCCGCCTTACGGCGCTGATCGACACAATCCTGGCCCTGCGCACAACCCTGATCGAGGCCCCATGACCAAGCCGCCGAACCCCTACCTTGTTCTCGCCGTCGCGACGGTCCTGCCCGGCATGGGTCAGGTGATGAACCGCCAGCCCCTGCGCGGGTTGACCTTTGTGTTCTTCGTGCTGCTGCTGGGCGCCTTTACCCTCAAGACCGCTGCTCCCGACGTGTCGGTGATCGGCAAGACCGCCGGCGGGATCTTTGTCTGGGCCATGGCGATGATCGACGCCTACAAGACCGCCCGCATCCGGTTTGCGACCTGGCAGCACAAGGGCTGATCAGGGGCTGATCGGGTGGCGGCGCCGGCGCTGCCGGCCTTCGCATGCTTGCTCGGGCGTTCGGCGCTGACGAACCTCCACTGGAGATTCGTCCGGGCGCGCCTCACCCCTGCGGATAGGCGATGACCGACAGGTAGCGAGCGGGGAGCTTGACCAGCACTTCGGGCCCGTGGGGCGCGTCGGCGTCAAAGAACAGGCTGTCACCGGGTTTCAGGGGATAGACCTGATCGCCGTGGCGATAGTCGACCTCGCCTTCGAGCATGTACAACAGCTCAAGCCCTTCGTGCTGAAAGGCTGGAAAGGTATCGCTCTCGGTGGTCAGCGTGATGATGTAGGGCTCTACCACCACCCCCGAGGAATTCGACCCGATGTGGCCCAAAAGGTTGTACTGGTGCCCGGCACGGGTGCCGCGACGCTCGATCTCGATATGGTCGCCCGCCATGACATGATGCGCCTCGCGCCGCTCTTCGTAGCTCTTGAAGAACGAGGTGACGGGAACCGAAAAGGCGTGGCTCAGCACCTGCAGCGTGGTCAGTGACGGCGAGGTGTTGCCGTTCTCGATCTTGGACAGCATCCCGATCGACAGTCCGGTGATCTGCGCCAGATCAGCCACGGTCATGCCCTGCTGGCGGCGAAAGTTGCGCACCTCTCGGCCGATGGCGGCCTCTAGGTTCCGCTCTGCGATGTCACGCACGCGGTGCGGGTCCTGATCAAACACCGGTTTGCCGCGCGGCAAGCCGGCCGGTGCGCCCGCAAAAGGATCTGCCACGCTCTCACCCATACCAAACTGCCCTATATTTTCACTACAGGGAAACAGACGCGAAAGCAAGTCCGGGCAAGGTCAGGGGCGGTTCACCAGCATGTTCGCGGCGCGGGTAAAGGTCTGCATGATCTGCCCCTTCATCGGATCGGGCACGGCGCAGTCGGTCAGGGCCTTGTCCATCACGGCCAGCCAATCCTCTGCGTCCTGGGGGCGGATCGGCACATGGGCGTGGATCTCGCGCAGGTTCATGTGGCCATGGCGTTCCTGGTAATACCGCCTCCCGCCGAAGAAACCGCAGAGGAACTCGAACTGCGCCGGGCGGACATGCGCCAGACCGTGTCCCTGGAGGTGCAGGGACATGATCTGCTGTCCCTGCGGCAGGCTTTCGATCAGGTCATAGAAGTGATCGACGATCCCCTGAACCGCCGCCTCGCCGCCGATCCTGTCGATCATCGGCTCCATCTGTCAGCTCTGCGGTCTGGTTTTCTTGGGGTCGTAATGCGACAGCGGCACGATCACGGCCGGCAGACGCTTTTGCTGGCCGTCCAGCTTGCCCACCTCCAGCGCTGTGCCAGCCTCGGCATGGGCGACATCGACGCGGGCCAGCGCGATGTTCTGGCCCAAGATCGGCGAGCGGGTGGACGAGGTGACAACCCCCACCTGCGCGCGGCCCAAGTGCAGCGTGTCGCCGTGGCCCACATCGGTGGCCGCGTCGATCACAAGGCCCACGAAGCGGTGGCTCGGATGTTCCTTGCGCCGGATCAGCGCCTCGCGGCCGATGAAATCGTCGGGCTTGGACTTCAGCGGCACGGTAAAGCCGATGCCGGCCTCGAAGGGGTCGGTCTGGTCGGAAAAGTCGTAGCCGGCAAAGATCAACCCGGCCTCGATGCGCACCATGTCGAGCGCGCCAAGTCCCATGGGCCGCAGGCCATGGCCCTCGCCATGGGTCCAGACCGCATCATACAGCGCTGCGCCGTCGCGGGGGTGGCAGAACACCTCGAACCCCAACTCGCCCGTATAGCCGGTGCGCGAGACCACGACCGGTGCGCCCGAGGGCCCGCCCAGCCGGCCGATGGTAAAGCGGAACCAGCCCAGCTCGTCGATGGTGGGCTGGTGCGGCGCGGTCCAGACCATGTCGCGCAGAATGTCGCGGGATTTTGGCCCCTGCACCGCCAGATTGTGCAGCTGGTCGGTCGAGCTGCGCACCATCACGTTCAGGCCCAGCTTTTCGGCCTGCTGGCGAATCCATTCTCCGCCGAAATCATCGCCGCCGATCCAGCGGAAATTGTCGCGGCCCAGCCGGTAGAGCGTGCCGTCGTCGATCATGCCGCCATGCTCATAGCACATGGCCGAATAGACCACCTGCCCCTGGCTGAGTTTTTTCACATCCCGCGTCAGGACATATTGCATCAGCGCCTCGGCGTCCGGGCCGGTCACCTCGAACTTGCGCAGGGGCGACAGGTCCAGCACCACGGCGGCCTGCCGGCAGGCCCAGTATTCCTCGATCGTGCCGCTGCTCGAATAGGCCTGCGGCAGCCAGTAACCCTTGTATTCCACAAGGTTCCGGGTCCGCTCGGCGATGCGGCCATGAAAGGCGGTCTCTTTGGTCATCTTCGGCTCCGAGACGGGCGTGGGGCGGTAGGCGATGGCGCGCTGGAAAGTTTCGGCGCCGGAATAGGTGCGCACATGGATGTCGGACAGATACCAGCCATTGGCCGGCGAGGTGTCGTCGGGACAGGCCGAGTTGACGCAGACCAGATCGGTCAGGGCGCGGAACATCACATAGTCGCCGGGACGGCTCCAGGGTTCGTCGCTGATCAGCACGCCATGCGCGTCAATGGCGGTGTTGAAGAACAGGTTGACCGCCATCCAGCCGGGCCGCGGGTCCACACCCCGCCCGGCCAACGCCTTGTTGAAGTTGTCCGAGCAGTTCACATGGCCGGGATAGCCGATGTCGTCGTAGTATTTCGACGCACAGGCCATGGCAAAGGCGTCGTGCCGCCCGACGGTGTCCTGCACCACCTCGACCAGCGGCACCCAGTCCTGATCGTAGTATTTCGAATGCAGGCCCGGCATCGAATAGGCGTGACCCATCAGGGTGCGGCTGGTGGTCACGTCCAGTGCGTGCTGGATACCCCGATCCAGCTTGCGCGCGTCAAAACACTGGAAATCGGTGCACTGACGGCCGTCCACATCGATGATCTGGATATAATCGCCGGCCTTGACGAAATAGCTTTCCGCCGTGGCGGATTTCACGCGCAGGTCAAGCACCGGGTCGGCCAGCGGATCGGGCAGGTCGAATTTGCCGACCGCGCGCGGATTGGCGCGCTGGATTTCCACGGTGATCGGGGTCGAGGTGTCCTGCGCCGAGGGTGCCATTGGCAGACCGGGGGCGGCGACGATCAGCCAGCCGTCGGCTGTGGCGGTAAAGCTTTGCGCGCTGCGCGCGGGCGTGTCCGTGCCGAACAGCCGCAGGGCGCCGGCGCGGGACAGATCGATGCCGCGCCGCGTCAGGCCGGTGCGCAGGCGGGCAATCCCCGGTCCTGCTGCATCGCCAAGGGCCAGCATCGCCTTGAGCCCGCCGGCGTCCGAGTTCGCCACTTCGCCCAAAACGCCGGCGTCGATGCGCCCATCCGCGCGGGCCGCGACCAGCTCGGCCGGCTGGCCGCCTTCGTCATTGATCACGTTGATCCGGTCGCCCTGCCCCAGTTGCAAAAGCCACGCACCGCCGCCTGGAATCGTCTGCCGCTCGCGTCCGCGATGGCCGCCAAGATCGCGCGGTGTCAGGATGCGGCTGGGCCGGGGCGGGCCGGGAATGACGCTGGGATAGGGCAGATCAAGCATGGCGGCACTTTACCTTTGACCGAATCCAAAGTTTCATTGAGGTTAAACTTCTTCATTCACAAGAATAGCTTTCGGAAAACCATGGCACAAGCACCGAAACACGGAAAGGCCGGAATATGCTGGCGCTGAGCCTGGGACTGTTTGCGGCGTTGGTCTGGGCAGTGCATGACCTTCTGGCGCGCAAGCTGTCGCAGGGCGCGGCGCTGGTGCCGATGGTGCTGGTGGTTCTTGGCTCCGGCACGGCGGTTCTGGTGGTCCCGGCGGCTGTCTTTGGCAACTGGTCGGGGATGACGGGCGCGGGGGCGGGGCTGGCGCTGGCGGCGGGCATTGCCTTTGCCGTGGCGATCGGCGCGCTTTACCGTGCCTTCAGCCTGGCACCGGCGCGCATCGTATCGCCCATCATCGGGGCCTATCCGGTGCTTTCTCTGGTCCTTGCCGTGGCGCAGGGGCGGGCGGTGACGGTCTGGGACTGGATCGCGGTGGCCGCCGTGGTGGCGGGGATCGCGGTGGTCTCTCTGAGCGGCGATGACGACGGGCAGGCGCCCTCGCCCCTGCCGGCAATGGGGTGGTCCCTGCTCAGCGCCTGCGGCTTTGCCGCGACCTTTGCCCTGGGACAGGAGGCGGCGCGACAGGGCGCGGACTTGCCGGCGATCCTGATCACGCGCGCGGCGGCAACTCTGCTGGTCGCGGCGGTGTTTCTGGCGCGGGATAACTCGGTGGCCGCGCTGCGCGGCAATTTGTGGCTGCTGGCGGCCATGGGCGCCTTTGACGCGCTGGCGCTGGGACTGGTAACTGCGGCCGGCAATCTGGCCCGGGCCGAATACGCCACGGTCGCCTCGTCGCTTTTCGGGGTCGGTACGATCCTGCTGGCGGCCCATTTCCTGGGAGAGCGTCTGCGCCCACTGCAATGGCTGGGAGTGGCGGTGGTCTTTACCGGCATCGGCATCCTGTCAGCACAGGGGTAGTGGGCAAAGCGACGGGGGCTATTCCGCCGCAAGCGCTCCGTTCAGCCCGCGCAGACCGGCCGAAAGCCGCCGTTCGGCCTGGGGGGTGACGCCGAAAAGCTCGGCATAATGCCGCGCCATCGGCGAGGGGCGCGGATAACCGACTGCGGCGGCGATGTCGGCCAGAGAATCGGCTGAGTAGAGCACGCGCTGGCGCGCCTTGGTCAGCCGCAGGAGGCGATAATACCGCAAGGGGCTCTGCCCCGTCTCGCGCTTGAAGAGCCGCTCGAAATGTCGCTCTGACATGGCCACGGCGGAGGCGACATCGGGGATGCGCAGCGGGTCCTCGATATGCGCCTCGAACAGCGCGATCGCATCGCGAATCGCCGGGGGCAGCGCGTCGGACGTACCGGCGCCGCGCGCCACGGGCACCTTCTGGCGCGCGTCCTCGTCACGGACAAAGGGATGCTGGAACCAGCAGGCGACCTCGGTCATGCAGTGGCGGCCAAGGCGTTCCTCGATCAGGCGCAGCATCAGGTCGAACACCGCCCCCGCGCCCGAGGCGGTGGTGCGCCGACCCTCGCGCAGGATCACCGCCTGCGAAGGGGTGACTTTCGGAAACTCCGCCCGAAAGGCCGCCTCATAACACCAGTGGACCGAGCAGCCGTGCCCCTCCATCACGCCGGCGCGGGCGAGGGGAAAGATCCCCCCCGAAAAGGCGCCCAGCGTGACGCCCGTCCGCTCAAGCCAGCGCAGGCGGGCCGGGCTGCGGCGCGGGTCGGAAAACTGGCCGGTGGGCGGGGCAAGCAGGAAGATCTGGTCAAGCTCGCCGCAGTCCGCCAGCGTCGCGTCGGGTTCAAACCGAACCTCGGCGGATGAACGCACCGGCTCGGCTGTCTCGCCCAGCAGGACCCATTCGAAATGCCGCGCGCCCACGATCTCGTTCGCCGCCCGCAGCGGCTCGATGGCCGAGGTCAGGCAGGCCATCGGAAAGCCGGGGAACATCAGGAACCCAAGGCGCATCGGGGCGTCCCTGCTCATCACCAGCCTCCTTTCAGTCGTCGGGCCACCATCCCGGCGAGGTGGGCGCGCCGTCGTCGTACTTGGCCAGCCACTGCACCATCGCATCGCGGTTGCGCAAAAAGCCCTTGTAGGCCGCCAGATCGGGGTGCAGATCGCGGATCACCCGGTGCAGCCGGCGGCCCCATTTCGGCACCGTCACCAGTTCTTCGAACTTGCCCAGATAGCAGCGGATCGAAAACGCGATGGCGTTCGAACGCGGCAGGCGGAACAGCGCCTGCAATTCGACCCGCAGGTGCTGCTTGTGGCCGAGGTTTTCCTGAGTCAGCGAGGTCTTGGTTGGTCCCCATTTGGGATAGGTCTCGGGCGCGGTATCCAGAAGCGGGTTGACCGTCATCGTCCAGTTGAACCGCCTCACCGGGGCGCCGTGCTGCAGCTTCAGCAGGAATTTCAGCGCGCGGTCGAAGACGCCCATCTCATGCGCCAGCGGCACCGGCGCGTGCCATTCCATGAAGCTCATCCCGATGTCGAAATCCAGCGACCAGTCGGCCTGCGAGGTGACCATGCCGGCATCCATCCACAGATCGTTGTCGCGCTCGTCCTGCAGACTGAAATCGCCCTGGGTCTGGCGGGTGATGTATTCGAACGGGCCATAGGGCAGGGTCGATTCGTCCAGAAAGGTGAACTTCTGGTCAATCCCGAGCGGCCGGTTGACCCAGTGCCAGTTGTTGCCCTCCTTGGTCAGCGAAAACCACTGCGGGTATTCGCGCGCCTTGGATTCCATGATCAATTCCAGCAGGTCCCAGCCGGCCAGGGTCATGTGCGGCAGCGACTGGCAGCGCAAGGGATCGTCCGACAGCACCTTGGCGCGGTCGATCATCTCGGCGACGTAATGTTCGTCCACATCGAAGGTGTTCTCAAAGACCGAACCCTTCCGCCCCGGCACATGCGGCTCCATGTTGACAGAATACATGTATTCGTCGCGGTCGAACGGGAAGGGAAAGCGCAGGATACCCTGAGGCGAGTTGCGATAGGTGAAATCATCGCGAAAGGTCTCGTCGCGAAAGAACTCGCCAAAGGCACCCGGCTTGAAATCTAGGCTCATGGTCAGCTCCTATCGGTCGATGACAAGCGTCTTGCCCTCAAAGCGCGAGACGCAAGGCATGATCTTGTGCCCGGCGGCGCGGTCTTCGGCGGTCAGCCAGTGGTCGCGGTGCAGGATGGTGCCGTCGCAGGCCAGCACATTCGTCTCGCATTGCCCGCAGGCGCCGCCACGGCAGAGATAGGGCGCATCCACCCCCGCCGCCTCCATCGCCTCCAGCAGCGACTGGGCGGTACCGACGGTGATGGTCTTGCCCGAAGCGGCGAGGTCCACCGTAAACGGCAGGCCGGTGCCAGGCGCCAGGAATTCCTCATGGTGCAGCGCATGCGCGGGCCAGCCCATGGCGGCGGCGGTGGTCAGAACCCAGGTGATCATGCCCTTGGGCCCGCAGACATAAAGATGCGTGCCAAGGGGCTGCATCGACAGCACGCGCTTCAGGTCGATCACCTGCTTTTCGTCGTCGAAAGTGCAGTGGACTTGTGCGGGATGCGCCGCCGTCAGACGGTCCATATAGGCGCCCAGCGCGCGGCTGCGGGCGGAATAATGCAGCTCGAACCGCCCGCCATGCGCCGACAACTGCGCGATCTGGGCCAGAAAGGGCGTAATGCCGATGCCGCCGGAGATCATCAGATGCTTGCGCGCCCGGCTGTCCAGCGGGAAAAGGTTGATGGGATAGGAAATCTCCATCTCCATCCCCGGTTTCACATGCCGGTGCAGATACAGCGATCCGCCCCGGCCCGCATCATCGCGCCGCACCGAGATTTCATAGCCCGATCGGTCCGCCGGGTCCGACATCAGCGAATAGGGGTTCAGCCGGCGGGTGCCGTGGTCGTTCATGTCCACCACGGTATGGGCGCCGCCCGAAAAGGCCGGCATCGGCGCGCCGTCCAGCCGCTCGAACCGGAACCGCGTGATCAATTCGTTCACCGGCGTCACCGCGGCCACGCGAACCTTCAGCTTGGCTCCGCCGCTCATGTGAACCTCACCACGGGCACGGGCACCTGTCCGGGGTCCTCGGCGTCGATGTTGACCCCCTGAAACGCCGCCAGCCGGCGCGAGTAATGATCGCGGACGAACAGGTTCAGCCCGCAATGGCTGCATTGAAAGGGATCGGTGGCCACGTTTTCGGTCATCCCCTTGCAGTGGACGCATTGCACGCGGCGCAGGGTCGAGCCGCGATGTTCTTTCTGGATGTCGCGATAGGGCACGCCCGTCGCCATGATGTCGCGCTCGGCCTGACCGATCAGCCCCTCGGTGCCGGCAAGGTAGAACTGCGTGCCCATATGTGCATCCGCCAGCACCCGCGCGAGGCGCGGCAACAGCGTGGGGATCGTGGGCGCGCGAAAGAACTGCCGCGCGCCCAGCGCCTGCAGGGCCGCGCTGTGATCGGTGCCGTTCGGGCCGGGCGTATAGAGGATCTGCATCGAGGCCAGCACCCTGCCGGCATCGCCAGCCCGCGCCACCATCTCGGTCACCGCCTCTGCCCCCTCGCCATCGGCCACCACCAGATGCGCGGCGCCCGGACGCGGCTCCAGCACGCCATAAACCGGGCGGCTCTTGATCGAGGGGGGAAACTCGGTCTTGCTCATGCGCGCGCACGCCCTCTTTCGTTTTCACTTTGGATAAATATCCCCGCCGGAGGCTCCTGTCCGTGGGGCAAATCGCCCCGGCGGGGGGTTCTTCGCGTCAGTCCTTCGCGGTGCGGCGCTTCTTGTCCACGTCGTAGAAGGGCAGCGCATGCGACACCGCCTTGAGCGGCCCATGCGTGCCGCAGCGGACCTCGACCTCGGTGCCGTTGTTGGCGCAATCGACCGGCATGCGGGCAATCGCGACGACCCAGTCGTTCAGCGGCGAATACATCGGCTGGGTGACCACACCGATCTTTTTGCCATCCTTGTAGATGGGCGCATTGCCGGGAACCTTCGTCTTGTCTGCAAATTTCAGGCCCGAGATCTTGAAGCGTTCCTTGCCCTGCAGACGGTAATGCTCCTCCGCGCCGCGGAAGCCGGTCTTGCCCTTGGTGACCGTCCAGTCGAGGCCCAGTTCCCACAGCGTGTCGCCCGGGCCCTCGTTCTCGAACGGATACATTTCCGAATTGTCGAAGGGGAAGAACAGCAGGTAGCTTTCGGCCCGCAGCATGTCGAGGGTGGTGAAGCGGCAGGGGATGATCCCCATCGACGCGCCTTCCTCAAGGATGCGGTCCCAGATTTCCACGGCGTCCTGACCACGGCAGAAGATCTCATAGCCGCGCTCGCCGGTGTAACCGGTGCGCGACAGGGTGATGGGCTTGCCGAACAGCATCGCGGGCATGTGGCCCATGTAGGGCAGCGCGCGCACGCCGGGGATGTGCTTTTCGAGGTAAGTCACAGCCAGCGGCCCCTGCAGCGACAGATCGTGCAGGTTGTCGTCGAACCGGATCGACACATCGCGCCCGGTGGCGGCCATGGTCAACTGCTCGTGCCCCTGGCCCGAGCCGTGCACCACAGTGTAGCTGTTCGGCCCCATGCGGTAGATGATGCAGTCGTCGACGAACTTGCCCGCGTCGTTCAGCATGCAGGCATAAAGCGACTTGCCCGGCGCGATCTTTTCGGGGTCCCGCGTGGTGGCGCGGTCGATGACATGGGATGCAGCATGGCCGGTGATGTGCACCTTTTTCAGGCCCGAGACATCCATCAGGCCGGCCTTGGTGCGGATGGCCATGTATTCGGCATTCGCATCGCCCTTGGAATAGGACCAGGCGGTGCCCATGCCCGACCAATCCTCAAGATTGGAGCCAAGGGCGCGGTGGCGGTCCATCAGCGCAGAAAAACGCCAGGAATTGGTCATGTGGAAACTCCCTGAAGTGGTCAGCTTTTCGCC
>SXGU01450778.1_pt1 | contig 14298 bp, 15 predicted proteins | sample 3174531 | NCBI WGS metagenome assembly SXGU01 (sample SAMN11356863, study PRJNA531348) | freshwater metagenome | isolation source: freshwater sample F1-140 | place: China: Fuxian Lake, Yuxi | collected 2017-12-25
CAATGCTGGCTAAGTAAATCTAATTCACAGCGCTTATTATGGATATAATCCAAGGCCTTACGTGGAGAATCAAAGATGCGATAAGCGACTCCCTCATCTAATTGCAACACAAAATTTAATAAAAAATCATGGCTATCATCGAGAAACAATGCCGTGCTAGGAAAATAGCACGTGGGAATAGAAAAACGTTGCATAGCATGGCTCCTCCTGAACCTATGAACCTTTAAATTAGCATAATTTTGTACTATATTCAAACAAGTGGAAATGATAAAATGAATTTAGTATAAGCACCCTCCTGCGCCTCACAACAAATATCACCACCAAAACGATTCATCACCAACTTACAAAAAGATAAGCCAATACCTGTACCCATAAACGTCGTCGTATAAAAATGCTCAAACAACCGTGACAATTGGCTTGCTGACATTCCTTTCGCTGTGTCTTGCACGTAGAGATAATTGTATTTCGCTTGGCATTCAGTCCATATCGTAATATCTCCTCGCTGTGCCGTGGCTATCGCATAAAGGGCGTTTTTCAGCAAATTAAATAACACATGCTGCATCAAAAGCTTTGAGCCGATAAACTGAAAATCACCCTGCCAACTCACGACAGCACGCGCACTAGCCGATTGGAAAGGATAGCGTGAAATGGCCGCTTGCAAACACTCCGCCATTGAGCAGGGCTCTAATGTACAATTTTGTAATGAATGCTCCCGCCCCGCTTTAATGAGCAACATGTCAATGATGGTATTTGCATAGTCGATTTCGCTAACAATTCGCTCGCTAACCCCCTCAAGCTGACGCAGTCGATTTTCGCGAATGGGTGAAGACAGTATCCCCTGTTCATTCGCTAACTTGTATGCGGCAAACAACAGGGGTGAGTAGGTGGCCAAAACCTGCGCTCCGCTTTTAATTCCCAACAAGGGCGTACGCAATTCATGCGCTATCATCCCTGCAGCAGCTGCCATTCCGGCCATTCGCTGTTGTTGCAACATGGCCGTTTTGTAATTAACAGTAGAGCCTGCAATAATGATAAAAAATAAGATCACTCCCATCTCGATATGTTCTTCGCCAAAATATATCTGCGACGATGTCAGATAATAACCTAGAAAAGCGAGCCCCCAGCCCAATATTAATAAAATGGATAAACTCAGAAAATCAACCAATAACACCAAGAGAAAGACACTACACAACAACGACATCGCTGAAATGACACTGGCTTGATTCATCAAAAAAGAGTAGGCGAAAAAAAATGACAACGCATATAATATTGTTAAAAACCAATACCAAGGCATATAAGGCCTACTCCAAGCCGGCCAGTATGGCGTTAACATCAGCCCCAAACCAAGTAGACTGCCTAGCAGTCGCAACCATAGATTGTCATATGGCTGAGGAAACCATACTGTCCAAATCCAGAAAAACAAAGGAAAACCAAAAAACGCTATCGCCCCAACAGCCACTAATTGGTGCGCTGAATTTGACAAACTACGCTGCATCGACTGATCAAGGTCATTCACTATTTTTTTTATTGACTTCATCGATACCTCTCGGCAAGAAGGATGTCTTAGTATAGTAATAAACATTTGACAGGAGCCAATAAAAATTGGTGCGAAATACCCATCCGGATGTAAATCAGGGTAAACACATCGTGCGCCACGAGGATGTAAATTACCATAGCATCGATTGTCGACAAAATAGTGTTATCATTGTGCCTCGCACACTAGCATATTGACTTTTATGTCAGAAAACAGACTACGCATCGCCACCCGCAAAAGCCCGTTGGCCTTATGGCAAGCGAACCACGTTCGCGACCTGCTCTTACAACACTGGCCAACATTAGAAATCGAATTAATCCCCATGGTGACTTCGGGTGATACATTTTTTAAAGATAAATTATCAGCTACAGGGGGCAAAGGTTTATTTGTTAAAGAGTTAGAGGAAGCCATACTCGACAACCGCGCTGATTTAGCGGTGCATTCAATGAAAGACGTGCCCGCAACGTTTCCTAAAGGTTTAGGCTTAGCTGCGATTTGTACGCGCCATAATCCACTGGATGCCCTTCTTAGCGAGAACTATGCGAGTTTAGATAACTTACCCACGAATGCCACCATCGGCACAACAAGCTTGCGTCGCCAGTCACAACTTTTGGCAATTCGTCCTGATTTAGTCATCAAACCCCTACGTGGTAACATTCAAACGCGTATTGCTAAACTGAAGTCCGGTGAATACGATGCCATTGTACTGGCAGCAGCAGGACTTCTGCGCATGGGCATGCAAGAGTGCATCAAGGAAATTCTTAACACAGATGCCATGTTACCAGCCTGTGGCCAGGGGGCGTTAGGCATTGAGTGTCGCATGAACGATGAGTCTTTAAAAAAATACATCGCCCCATTAAACGACACGCTGTCTGCTCTTTGTGTCCATACCGAGCGCCAAGTCAATGCCCTGTTGGGTGGCAATTGTCACGTACCGCTTGCTGTATACTGTACGTACACTACGGACTCACAACTGCTCATTCGTGCTAAAGTCGCGACCGGGGATGGCAAAATCATGATTAGCAATAGCCAATGTGGACCACAACAAGATGCAACCATTCTTGCCGATCAATGTGCTCAAGCATTATTAGCGAGTGGTGCGGATGCCTTGCTTGCCAGTGCCGCATCATGAACCTCAATGGCTTACGCATCCTCAACACGCGTCCACGAGATCAAAGCCTCGACTTAAGCCAGGCGATACATGACGCTGGTGGAGTGTCTATTGATTTACCTGCCTTAGCCATTGAGCCAACGGCTGATGTGTGGCTCAAAAATTTACCTGATTTAACCCGCACTCATCACGCCATTTTTATTAGCACCAATGCAGTAAACTATTTTTTTACAGCAGTCAGTACAGAACAATTCACCTGGCCCAGAACCATACAAACAACGGCAGTGGGCAAAGCAACTGCTCGAGCATTGGAAAAATGGGGGGTCCACGTAGACCATATCCCGCCCATTGCAAATAGTGAACACCTCTTGCAACTCGAATCACTAAAGCAAGTGCTCAACCAAACTATATTATGGGTAAAAGGTGAAGGGGGAAGAATAGATATTCCCCATGCCCTACGAACACGTGGCGCACAATTAATATCTTTGGATGTTTATCGTCGTGTTTTACCCAACAAAACACCACAACACGTGTATTCATTGTGGCATGATGATGTGGTCGATATTATACTATTGACAAGCCAGCAAGCGATGCACAATCTATTTACCTTGCTTGGTGTAGAGGCACACCCTTGGCTTCGCAAAACACCCTGTATCGTTATTAGTGAACGTTTAGCTCAAGAAGCATCCCGATTAGGTATGCAGAACATCATGGTGTGTCGCTATGACACCATACTGAATACCCTCGCACAACGTCTTCGCTAAACGCCGCAAGCTATCGCGCGAAGCAGTCGGGAATTAAAATAAGGAGCGCGTGCGACGTATTTTGCGCGGCCATAACCAAGGATTAGCCCATGACGACTAACACTGACACAAAAAAGCCCTTGTCACCCCAAAAGTCTGAGCCAAAACCACAGACATCCACCCCAAAAAAACGCCTGTCTCCTTATGGGGTCACAATGGCAGCAGTCATACTCGCCTTAGGTTGTGCCCTCTACGCAATCACAACCAACTTGACGCTACGAAAAAGCACGGACCACCAGTTACAAACGTTAGGCAACCAAATCGCTGCGCTTAAACAACAACTTGTTGCCAATAATCAATTTGATACCACTATAAGAACCATCAATAAATCACACGATCAATTACAGAACAAATTGAATGCGGTGGATAAACAGTTACAATCTGCCTTGCGCGAGCGCCTGTATCAATCCAACGATTGGCTTTTGCAAAAAGCTCGCTATTATCTAGAGTTAGCACAAATAAGCGCACAATGGAGTAATAACTTACAAACAACGACCGCTCTTTTGCAACAAGCCGATGCCTTATTAGCCAACATCCATGATCAACGCGTGCTTAACATCCGCCAAGTGATCAGCAAAGAAATAACAACCATCCAAGCTATCCCAACAATCGATGCCGCAGGCATACTAAGCCAATTGGAAGCAGCTGGTGATGCCATTTCTAATTTAACACTCTCACCACCTGTCAGACATGCAAACAAAAAAAACACATCAACAACGAACAAAAAGTCGACTTCAACGTGGCGAGAAGGCTTTAGAGAAAGCATCAGCTTACTCGCAAACTTGGTTGTCGTGCGACACCGCAACGAAGATATACCCCCTCTCGCTTCACCAGCCTATGAATCCATACGGCGTGAGGAGATCCGTTTAAATTTGCAAGAAGCAGCGTGGGCGGTGTTGCAGCATAACGAACCCATATACCAATTGTCCCTGACAGCTGCCCTCAACACGATCAAACGCTCATTTGCACCGGATGCCCACGGAACCCATGCTCTCGTTCAACAATTACAATCCTTACTGAACATTCCCCTTACTCAACAAAAACCAATTCTCGAGCAATCGCTGCCGCTACTGAACCAGTTGATTGAATCCAAAGGTGCACTCACCACCGATGTGAAACCTACTGCTGCAGGAGAACTTTCAAAATGATTCGTGCCCTCTTCGTTTTTCTACTCTTGCTAGTATCAGTATGGCTAGGAATACAATTGCAACAGGATCCTGGTTACCTGTTAATTGCCATAAATCACTGGACAATTGAAACGACTCTCTGGATTGCCATCATTGGTTTATTTCTTATTTTTGTCATCTTGCATACCCTGTTGTTATTATTACATTGGATCATTCATTGCCCGACCTCATGGAATAACTGGCTCGCAAAGCGCCGCACCCAAAGTGCGCAAGAAAAAACGCGACAAGGCTTAATTGAATTCAGTGAAGGGCATTGGCTGCAAGCCAAAAACTATTTGATTAAGGCATTACCCGATACGGACGCGCCTCTCCTCAACTACCTTACAGCCGCCCGTGCCGCCCAAGAAATGGGCGACAGCAAATTACGAGACGATTATTTGCGCGAAGCCCAGCAATCCATGCCCGAAGCCAAAATAGCTGTTGAGTTAACACAAGCACAACTACAACTAGCCAACCGGCAGTGGGAACAAGCACTGGCCACCCTACGGCATTTACAAGACTTAGTGCCACACCATGCCTATGTCTTAAAACTATTAATGCATCTTTATGAGGAGGTTAAAGATTGGCCGCAACTCATCGCACTGTTACCCGAGTTAAATCGATACCATGTTGTGTCAGGTGATGATTACCAACGCTTGCAGCAACACGCCTATTTACAAGCCTTGCTCGATCTCATCAAACAAAATGAGATTCAAGCCATTGTCGATTTTATTGGCGCTCTCCCTAAAAATTTAACCCAGGATGCTGAGTTGATGTCGGAGTATAGCCGCTACTTATTACGTCATCACAATGATAAAGAGGCGGAGTCATTGTTACGCCGCTGCCTACGCAAACACTATGATGAGCAGCTGATCACAATCTATGGCCAAATTAACAACAATGAGACACAACTAACCTTTGCCGAATCGTTACTAAAAGAACAACCCCACTCTGCCGCATTGTTTTTATGTCTTGGTCGCTTAAGTAAAAGCCAAAACTTGTGGGGTAAGGCCAAAACGTATTTTGAACAAAGCATTGCATTTGGCGCGACTGCCGCAGCGTATATGGAGTTAGGGCAGTTATTGGAACAATTGAGCGATCAAGCCAGTGCCTGTGCCGCATATCGTCAAGGGCTATCTATAGCAACCTAGCCATCAATCTCTATATAAAATTACAGATAAGGTGTGCAGGCGTCATCACATGAACCATGGTTTTTCTCTACTTGGAAGGTGGTATGATGAATATGATGCTCATCTCTAAGCCGCCTGCTGAGTCCTTGCCGCGTCTCATCACTCAGCGGCTCATTCGGCATCCACAAGTGCACCGAAAGCGCATTTTCTTGTGTACTTAATGCCCAAACATGCAAATCATGCACGCCATGCACCCCCACTTGACTGCTCAACAATTCACGCACGTTCTCCATGACAATCTCACGCGGAACACCGTCAATGATGAGACGAAAACTATCCACAAATAATGCCCAGGTTCCTTTAATAATGATCGCCGCAATCAATAAACCGACCAAAGGGTCAACCCACAGCCAACCCGTCCAATACAGGAGGGCTGCAGCGATCACGACCCCCAGTGAAATCAGTGCGTCATATATTAAATGCAAAAAAGCCGCACGAATATTTAGATCATCTGAGCCACGCAAAAACAAAACAGCGGTGGCGCCATTTACTACTATCCCTATGGCCGCCACAATCATCACCGCTCCTGCATGTACTGTTGACGGTTGCAGTAATTTATACACGGCTTCAGTCGCAATGATTCCACAGGTAAATACCAGTAAGACCCCATTCGCTAACGCGGCCAATATAGAGGATTTTTTCATGCCATACGTTGATTGCTCTGTAGGAAGACGTTTTAATAGGTTCTGAGCAATCCACGCAAAAATCAAACTAAGCACATCCCCCAGATTATGCACAGCATCTGCAAGCAAGCTGGTCGAGTTCGCCACATAAGCGAAAATAATCTGGCCAACAACAAACAAGCCATTAGCAATGATGGCGATTAAAAAAGCGGTATTAAAACCTGGCACATCATGGGTGTGTCCATCCTCGTGATGGTGATCAACAACCATACCCCCCCCCTATCAGATACCAGAAGATCCCAGTGAAGAAAAAATATCAGTGATTTCCAACTAATCTCGGGTAGCGGCCGTCGACTAGGATCCAAATGCTTGGATCAAACAAGTGTGATGTCCAAAATGCAGCTTGCTTCATGGTAACCGTATCCACCCCATCACCAACAGCACTTTGAATTACACCTGACAGTTGAGTATCCCAAAATATATTCGGTGAGGCAGGGATCGAGGTAGCAGAAAGGGCATTAGAGCCCACACCCACTACGCCACCTAAGTTGTCAGCATCTATCGTTATTTTACCTGCATAGTAAGCAAACTCCATATGACTATTACTACCCATGACACCAACCAAACCACCAACCTGCTGAGGTTTCATGAATGAACCAGGAATGGCATTGGAATAATCAATACCCCCTCTGGCATAAACATGTCTAAGGCGACTATTGACTAATGAACCAACCAAGCCACCAATATTAGATACTCCAAATGGATCAGCACTTTTATTGTACAATTTGACGTTGGTAAAGCATGCAAAAATATCAACGTTATCCGCAAAACCTATCAGTCCACCACCGGCATCCGTACCAAAGGTCTGGATGAGAGTACCCTTCACTGAGGAATTTGTTAATGAACTATTTGTTAATTTTCCAACTAACCCTCCAGAGTAATCAGGTGCGAGGAGATTTAAGCCCCGAACATGGAGATTAGTCAGTGTTGAGCCATCTCCCTTACCTATCATGCCCCCCACGTAAGGATAAGACACGACAGGCATGTCAATGCCCTGAACTGTCAAATTCTTAATTGTTGCATTTTGAATCTTACCAAACAGACCTATACCGGAATTATCATAACGGACTGGCAATGAAATAGATGCTAAACTATAACCATCTCCGTCAAAAGCACCTTGGAAAGGCATTGATTCAGAACCAATAATCGCGTAGGTATCGCCTGCAAAATTAAGATCTGCTCCCAATTGAAAAGCTTGAGGTAATAATGCAGGTTCAGTACTCAAACGGTTGAACTGCTCTTTATTGCAGATGAGATAAGGATTTACTAAACTACCATCCCCTTGGGTAAAATCCGCTCCCAAAACACCCTCGCATGCCGGATTGGGAACTTTTGCAAAAACTGAAAAGCTAACGCCCAGCAGTAGGATATATTTAACGCTCCTTTTCATGATCTTTACTCCTTAAATTTCCCCAAATAAAACGACAAGAACATATTCTCACACGCTATAATCTATCAAGAATTTTTTTGGAAAAAAAGCCAACGTCTGTTGCTCATTGGATGGTTACCAACCCAGTGGGTGATGATTATCAGTGAATTTATCGCCTCAACAACCATCACATCGATCATCCCCATCATGCATGCCTACACACGGCCGAAAATTTTCCTACCGCTGTACGTGCCATCTAGACGGAGCAATCTGTGGGCAAGTGATATTCGGTGTACAAACTTTTTTTGCAAACACGGGCTTAGGCTTTACTGCAGCATTTTATTGCATGGTGATAACAGATCTTATTACCGCATTTTTATTTAGGGATCAAAGTGACAAAAGTCTCCCTGCATTAACTCCAGCCTCGCGCTGTTTTTTGTAAAACCTGCTCTCCTGCTCTATTAATAATTCCTTAATCTAATAGCCATATAATCGCTCAACTAATTTATTTTTTGCCCATTTATTTTCGATAGCAGTTTAAGGTGATGAAATGAAGGTTGTAATCGGTGCGGGACCAGCGGGTTTATATGCCGCTATTAAATTAAGAAAAGCAGGGATCTGTAATGTGGTCATCTATGACCCACGCGCCGGCATATACACGCGCCCAGGCCACTTGAATCTTAGTGCATTTCGTCAAGCTGAAGCGGGTATCAATAAAGAATTTTGGGCAGGTACAAAAACAGGCCATATAAAAGACTTAGAAAGAGCCTTGTATGCTGAGGCCAAAAGTTTGGGCATAAAAATAGAAAATAAACGCTTCGTACAACTACATCAGCACACAGCTACACCAGGGGTCGTTGTTGTAGATCATGAAGGCAAAGAGGAAATGGTCCCGGCTGATTATGTTTTTGATTGCACGGGCTCCCGACGCGAAGTCATCAATGCAGTGAACCGCATCGTACCTGACTCTCCTTTGAAACTAACAGTGTTACAGAACATTTGTTAACTCATGTAGCGGATAGCTGGAAAGAACTGGGTAATACTTTTTTTAAAATCAAAAAAACACTTGAAAGCATTGAAGCATACAAAAAAGCTATCGATATTTATAATTTACCGGAGTTTCAAGGGAAATACCTGGTAAAAGAACTTCCTCTTTACTCTAATTTAGCCATTACCTATAGCATTGAAAAACGATATCCCGAAGCGATTGCTGCCGCAAATACTGCGTTAGAAATTTACGAACAATGCCCCGCGGATGAAAAACTCGCCCCCATTGGCGAAAAAATCATTTGCAATCTCATTAAAGCCCTATGTGCACAGGCGGAAGCCTCTTTGTTAGCAAAAAATTGTGAGGATGCCCACTCACTTCACTTAAGAGCGCAGTGTTTAATTGAGACACATGAAAGTAGGATCAGCCGTCAAATTTACTTGCAAATGAGAGCGACCATTGAAACATTACAACAATGCCTTGCTAGCCGCTTAAGCCGGTCAAGCAGTGAAAGCAATTTGAAACCAGGAAATGACGGCTTAAAACCAATCCCCTGTGAAGATCCAAGCATAGCGAGCATCACAGCGCTGCGCGCGCAAAGCACATTTGCAGCGGGTCGGAGGAACGAGCCGATGTATGTAAACGTCGAACCTGGGTCGGACTCTAGGTCTTGGGTATCGCCCTAGAAAAAAAGAAACACGCTCTGCCACAAAGCTTAGGCCCAAACTAGATTTACTGTCATGAATAACTTTAACTCTTGACTACTTCATTGATGAATTTGATGCTCCTGCACGATGAGAATCGTCAACCCCTGACGCGAGAAAAAAAGCCTCCATTTTTTCAGTCAAAAATCCCATGATGGTCACGGCTGACATCACCCGCGCGCCTCGGGGGATCCCCCCTTTAAAAAAGCCAAACAGTCCCTTGTTTTCATATAATGTCTTGGCCGCCCCCCGCAGGCTAAGCGGGCTCTGTGGATCGGCCGCTTGCTGGATGGTTTTGAGGGTATCAGCACTTTGCGATACGATGGTTGCACAAAATCCTGAACCCATCCCCGCGATCAAAGATGCCGTATAGTCCTTTGCGAAATACGGTTGCGCTATCGCTTTTATCATGGGCGTTCCTGCGAGAAAAAATGCAGTGAAGATGCCCTCACGCATCATGGTGGCTGGCAATCCTCTAAATAGACTACGCCAACCATGATTGCTAACCAAATAGTCGCCTGCCATACAGAAACCACTTCCTGTTTTCTTTTGGGCCGTCATCACCAACTCGGTCGGGCAACTTGCAAAAGAGGAACCCATGCCAGCAACAAAAGCACTGCCTATACGCTCAACACAAGACAATTCCTTTCTATCTTTAAAAAAAGCGTGCTGAAACCAGCAATCCAGACCAACTTGTATACCCGTGATAGGAGTCATACTTGCTACGTTAGGTATGATGCCAAGATACAGCAGCCGTGGATTAAGCGTAAACGAATAGCCACATTGCATGCGTGTTTTAATAGACCACAAGGGGTGGTCTACAAGCACTTCGATAGCGCCAGCACCACTCCCTATGATTAAATTTTGTGTTATCGTGGTCCTCTTTTGTGGAGCGGGAGCACCCTCTTCTCCCGATGTAGGATAGTTTGCTGCTGGTTTAGTCATGCACCCTCCTGACATGAGTCTCATTTATCTAATTTTGATAGATTACCTGTACTCCTAAAAAGACCGAGGTCATCACGGTAGACCGCGCTTAGATAGAGAAAAAAGATAATGATTAGACTATCGTCCTCATCTAAATGCACCCCACACTAACAGTTTGCCTCTCTTTGTAGACGAGGAGTCAATTCATCCTCGAATCCAAAAAACCGCAAGTCTTTTATACGTTCTGGGAATAAAACACCATCAAGATGATCACACTCATGCTGCACAATACGCGCATGAAACCCTTCAGCGACACGGGTAATAAGACGACCGTCCAAATCATAACCGCTATATTCAATTTGATGGTATCTCGGCACTAACCCTCTTAACCCCGGGACACTCAAACACCCCTCCAAGCCATCAACCATGTCGTTAGTAAGAACAGAAATGGTTGGGTTGATAAGTACTGTGAACGGGACGGGCTTTTCAGTGGGATAACGCTGATTTTTTTCAAATCCGAAGATAATCACACGTTGATTACAACCGATTTGCGGAGCGGCAATACCCACCCCCCCTTTTTCTACCATGGTATCTTTCATGTCTTGAATCAGCGCTAACAAGTGGAGCCGCGATTTATCCAAATCGATTATTCTTTCCGATGGCGTTGCTAATTGCTGATTACCCATTTTTATTACTGCTTTGATTGGCATCATCTGTCCTCTTCATCTCATTCCATTACGTTAGCGTGAAGAAAATAAAAAAGATACCTCTTTATTCGTGGTGATATGCCTGCGTTTCCAACTAACGTGCTTCACGCGAAAAACGGTCGTGTTTTACACAGTGACTTACAGCGTAGTTTCACGGCTCGTCCTCTTGCACCACCACACGCATGTGATAACCTGTATGGACAGGTAGAAAACATATGCATTCTGTTAGATAGGCTATAGTTTGAAGATAAACACATTAGCAGGGACGATAGAGAATGAGTGTTTCTTATTTCACACACGTATCTGACCTTGTGGAGGCCATGCCGGATGCCTTAGTGATTGTTGATGAGCAAGGAAAAATTGTACTGATTAATCGTCAAACTGAAACCCTATTTGGCTATAAGCGAGTCACATTATTAGAAAAAAAAATCGAATGCTTAATGCCTTCACGATTTCGCCATCAACACCCTAATTTTCGCACAAGTTATTTTACGAATCCACGCGTCCGTCCTATGGGTACGGGTCTTGAACTATTTGGTTTGAAACAAGATGGTACTGAATTTCCGATTGAGATTAGTTTAAGTCCGCTCTATACCGAAGAAGGGCAATTTGCATTAGCCGCCATTCGTGATATTAGCCTTCGCAAAAAAACAGAGGCCAAATTTAGAGCTATATTGGAAGCCACCCCCGATTGTTTGGTCATCATTAATCAAGAAGGAAACATCATCCTAGTGAATGCGTTAGCTGAAAAATTATTTGGCCATACACGTGATGAATTAATAGGACAACACGTAGAGCTCCTGATTCCTGATCGCTTTTTACATCGTCATGAGCAACATCGTCATCACTATTTTGACCAACCACGAATAAGACCCATGGGTGTGGGATTAGAATTATTTGGCAAACACAAAAATGGCAATGAATTCCCAGTAGAAATTAGTTTAAGTCCATTGGAGACAGAAGAGGGTCTATTAGCGCTAGCGGCTATCCGAGATATTAGTGAGCGAAAAAAAATTGAAGATGCAAAAGCCATGTTGTCTGCCATCGTACAATTTTCTGACGATGCCATCATTGGTAAAGACTTAAATGGGATCGTTTTTAGTTGGAATAAGGGCGCGGAACAATTATACCACTATACAAGTACTGAGGCCGTAGGCAAACATATATCCTTTATCTATCCCCCTGAACTAAAAAATGAATTTAGTAATATCCACCACAAAATAGCCGCTGGCGAGGCCGTAAAGTACAGTGAAACATTGAGAGTTGACAAACAGGGTCATATCATTCCCGTTTCGGTGACCATCTCACCGATAAAAAATGCTCATAGCAACGTCATTGGAGCGTCGACCACTGCACGTGATATTTCTGAGCAAAAACAACTCGAAGACCAATTACGAAATAAAAATATTGAACTTGAAAATGCTAATTTAGCCAGAGATCGGTTTTTTGCGACCATGAGCCATGAATTAAGAACCCCACTGAATGCCATATTAGGGTTTTCGGGAACGTTACTCATGAAAATGGCAGGGGACATTAACACTGAACAAGAAACACAACTTAAAATAGTACAAAATAGTGCCAAACATTTATTATCTCTCATTAATGATTTGTTAGATTTGGCCAAAATTGACTCGGGAAAAGTCGCGTTGTCTATTGAAGAAATAGCGTGTCAGGAATTCATTCAAGATATCGTGACCTCATTATGTCCACTGGCAGAAGAGAAAAATATTACCTTTACCACTCAATTTCCGAAGGAAAAAATGACGCTTTATTCAGATAAGCGTGTATTAACCCAAATTTTGATCAATATCATCAACAATGCCATTAAATTTACTGATGAGGGGGGCGTTTGTATTACGTTAATTCGCAAAAAATTAAAAACAAGTGATATCGCGGTCATTGAGGTAATAGATAGCGGAATAGGTATTGCCTCAGTCGATCTTGAAAAGTTGTTTCAGGCCTTCCACCAACTATCTATCCCAGGTAAAAAACGGGAAGGCACGGGGCTTGGATTGCATGTCAGCAAAAAGCTGGCTGACTTAATCCATGCGACATTTGAAATAACGAGTGAATATGGAAAAGGAACACATTTCTCTATTCTAATACCACTCTCACCTGAGTAAGTCATGGCTCAACCACGTATTTTACTTATTGAAGATAATGAAGAAAATCTTGCGTTAATGGTCTTTATTCTAAAACACTTCGGATTTTCATGCGTAACTGCCAATGATGGTGATATAGGATTGCAACGAAGCAAACAGGAAAAATTTGATCTCATTGTCTGTGATATTCACCTACCAACCTTAAGTGGTTTTGATGTTATCGCACAACTACAACGGGATGAATATACTAAAGATATACCAGTCATTGCAGTCACTGCTTATGCCATGCTCGGCGATAAAGAAAAAATATTATCTGCAGGATTTAGAGGTTACATTTCAAAACCCATTGAGGCAACGACGTTCGCCAATCAAATTCAATCGTTTCTAAGAGGTAATGACGCTTAGGAAATGTAAAACCATCGCGTGGGTATACAAGATAAGCTGTTGGAGTTTCTTAGGAGGATATTCTACATGGTACGCCCCTTTGATGAAAAACTAGAGCAAGAGCTGCAATTTTTTGAACGCCAACTGTGCCAGATCCTCGACGCGGCCATTTTCCCTCACGAACACCGCATGCGATCACGCGCATGGTGTCCACCAACGGATATCTATGAAACTGACTCAGCCGTCATCATCAAAGCCGAAATTGCCGGAATGAGTGCAAATGATTTCAACATTTCATTTGTTGATCGCATATTGACCATTCAAGGCATTCGAAAAGATATGGAAGCCAAACTGCATTATCATTGTTTAGACATTCCGTACGGCAAGTTTCAACTGCGAGTGCTTATTCCAGGCTCATATATCGAAGCAGAAGTTAAAGCAAGATATGAGAATGGCTATTTGTATGTTGTACTGCCCAAAGCCTGCGAACAGCAACACAACATAGCCACTCCATCAGAATCGGGTTAACTGACCACAACCCACAGCAAAGATGATGCGTTATGCTACACAGGACATGAGATAAGGACTAGGTTTTTATGGAAATTTTAACGAAAAAAAATGAATTAGAAAAAA
>SXGU01446830.1_pt1 | contig 14290 bp, 19 predicted proteins | sample 3174531 | NCBI WGS metagenome assembly SXGU01 (sample SAMN11356863, study PRJNA531348) | freshwater metagenome | isolation source: freshwater sample F1-140 | place: China: Fuxian Lake, Yuxi | collected 2017-12-25
AGTGAATCACGCAAAACGCTTCAAATCAATTTGCAAGAAAATGGCGCCAACAAGCCGGTTTCTTGCAAAAATAGAAAACCACAAACAACGATTTTCGATTCAAAATCAGCCTGTTGGGGATAATTCACGGACGACTAATTAATTCTGGTGTTACGTCTTCATTGGAGGCACCTACTTAAAAAACTCGCTCAATCTCCCTTTAACGGGCTCCTAAACATCCACTTGCCTTATGAAAGCGACTAACCTTGACTTAGATGACAGCTCTCATTTGACGCAAATTAACTTCTTGTCCCGAAAAATTAGATTAAATATTTGCATAGGCTTTAAAAGACTGACTAGATTTCATTGACATAGAGCAATGGTTGCACTAGCTTAGCGCCCATTGCCCGTCGTCCAGAAATTTTCGGCCTCGCGCTTGGTCATCTACGCCGCAGACCATCCGCCCGCCCAAGTACACGTCCAGTTGCGCGACGGGCGAGAATGCACCGTCGAGATCGACAGTCTAGCAATGACGGGAACGATCGCGACACGCGAAGTTCGTAAAGAGCTGCAGTGGATCAAGGCGAACCGCGCGCAACTCAATGTAGAATGGCGGAGACTAAACCCATGAGTAAATTTTTCCACCCCACATTGATAGCCGTCAAGGCTTTGCGGCCCTTTCGTCTCCTGACAAGCTGGGATAACGGAGAAACGTTAGAAGTTGACGTAGAGCCCGTGCTTCGCAAGGTTCCAGCACTTGAAAAACTACTCGATCCAAAACTATTCGAAACAGCTCATTTAGCCGAGTTTGGACAGGGTGTTGAGTGGTTTGACGCTGAACTCGGCGCTGACAACGTCTACGCCTGGGCTAACGAACAAGCCGGCAAAGTAAGCCACCAAATGTTTGATAGCTGGATGCGGCGCAATGGCCTGTCACTCAATACAGCAGCAGAAGCATTGGGCATCAGCCGCAGGATGGTGAGCTACTACCGCACGGCGCAGAAATCTATTCCACGCGCCATCTGGCTCGCTTGCCTTGGTTGGGAGGCGACAAGACCTCAACCTACGTCACTGCCGCGCGGCTTGCCATCAGCCAGAGAATACGCTTTGGCGCATAGCTGATGCGCCAAATGAAACAGAACGCATTTCGTATCGACTTTGAGAAATATCACGGGCAAAAATGCTATGAGCGACTATGAAGCAAAACGCTGCGAGAAAAGGCCGCCAACACATCCTGGCTCCCTTCTGTCTGATGTTTTTGACAGCCTTGGACTAACCAAGACTGAGATCGCGCGCCGCCTTGGGATTTCTCGTCAACATCTTTTAGATATTCTCGCTGAACGCAAACCTGTATCCGCTCAGTTCGCTGTGCGGATTGGAAAGTTTCTCGGACAGAATGGGGGCATATGGCTCCGCATGCAGGCCGCTTATGACCTGTGGCGCGCTGAACACTCTCATGATCTCATTGATGTTATGCTCTGGAGCGCCAATTCAGAGGGATCCGGACGGAGAACAAAAAAGAGCAATAAGGCCGCGTAAGCGCATCGCTGTCAGTTTTTATTTGATCCGATAAAACTTTTCTCGCGCCTTAATGCTTGCCTTAAATGCTTGCCTTAAACTCTTGCCTTAGATGTTGTCTAATTTGACAACAGATGCGTTTGTTGGCATTACTGCCAACATGAAGGCCAAGCTCATAACCCGTTTCAAGGACGTGACGTCAGATGGCGACATCATCGAGTGGGTTGTGTGGCGGCTTCCAAAACCCGCGCCTCCCTCTCAGCATGATTATAAATATCGCGCGGTTTTTATTGTGAAAGGCGTTCGCGTCCTTGGCTTCGACAATGAGCGCGGGAAGGGAGATCACCTTCATCTCAACGGAATTGAACGCCCCTATAAATTCCAAAGCGTTCAGCAACTTGTAGAAGACTTCATCGCAGCCATAGATACTTGGAGGAACATATGAACACACGTCACCTCACGATTACATTGCGGCCGGACTGGAGGTCAGCGCTGCGCGAGGCCGCTCAGGCAAGCGTGCAGGCCCAGTATCAGGGCGAATTACTCAATTTTGAAACCCCCGCTCAGTTTTTTGGTCAGCTAACCGAAAAACGTTGGGAGTTGGTTCGCCTGGCTCAAGGTAAGGAACCAATGGCGGTGCGGGAGTTGGCGCGCCTTGCAGGACGGGACGTGCGGCGCGTGCACGACGATGTGACGATTTTAACGCAATTAGGCCTACTAGAGCGAAGTGAGAAGTCAGGCGTAGTTTGCCCATACGCGCGTGTTCACATCGACATGAATTTGCAGGCTGCTTAAAGCCTATCATTCGGGGAGACGAAGCTTACAAATCATGAGCAGCTGGAAGATTCCCCTACGCGCGAACAATCAACGAACGAGGATGCCATTTCCAAGGACACAGCTTGCGAAACTCTCCCTGCGCGCTTTCCTTACACGACTGGAGCGCAATCACACCGCGCTTAGCAGCGGGTTCACAATCTTCACGCCGTCGATCACCTGACCCGCATTTAAGTCCTCGCTGAGAAGCGTTTTCGCTCCAACTTTAGCGGCTGCTGCGACAATGAGCGCGTCCCAAAATGACAAGCGGAAGCGTTCTTGTATTTCTGACGCGCGCAGGATGCTGTCGGCATTATTCTCTTCCAGCGGCCAAACTCGGTAGCGGCTGATGATTGTGCGCGCCTGAGCCGGAGAAATTGGTTTTGAGATTTTCGCCGTGACATTGACGTAAAATTCCTGAAGCACCTGAGTGCTTAGCGCGCCCGCGTCGTCCCTCCAAAGCCCCCGCAAAACTTCTGCGGCGATCTTGTGTTTCATCCCCGCCTCAAAATCATAAGCGTAAAGGAGAATGTTCGTGTCAACAAAACACCTACCGCTCATGCAAGGCCTCGCGCTGTGCAGGATGCCCGCCCAGCCTAAGCCCCTGATCGATTTCAGCTAGGGCCGCCTCTCGTTCGCGCGCATAGGCTTCCGCCGCCCCGACAAGTCTCTCAAGTTCGCTTGCGAGCAGGCCGCTAATTGATGTGCCGCGCTCTGCAGCGAGCACGCGCGCCTTGCGCAACAAATCCCGCTCAAGAGCTACGGTCAGGTTCTGACGCATAGAGCCCACCCCCCACAAAAACGATCACATTTTATCGTGTAACACGTAAAACACGTGTATGCTATCCTGTTGGGTCTCCTCAAAACAAGCAGCGGGATGTTTTAATGCTCTGACTTGACCAATGAAACCCTGCCAAATCAAACCCTGGCCAGCGAAACCGCGCTCAGCGAAACGGCCAAATGCCTGGACGACACGCACCTCAAAGGATATATCAGTCTAGTTGATAGTCTAGTTTAAGGTGAAGCTATGAAGGAAGTCGGAGCCTTCGAGGCCAAGAGCAGGCTTGGCCGGCTCCTCGATTGGGTTGAGGCCGGCGAGGAAGTAACGATCACGCGAAGAGGCAAGGCTGTCGCCCGTCTGGTCCCCCCAAAAACGCCCTTTGACGCCGAACGCGGCCAAAAGATCGCTGCAAGAATTCGCGAAATGAGACAGGGCGTGACGCTTGGCGAGCTTAAAATTCGTGACCTCATCAGCGAAGGCAGAAGATGAGCCTCGTTCTCGACGCCTCGACGGCGCTGGCGTGGTATTTTGATGACGAGACAACTCCAGAAACAGACGCCATCCTTGAGCAAGTTGCACGCGCTGGAGCTGTCGTCCCAAGTCTCTGGCGCCTCGAAGTCGCCAACGCATTTCAAATGGCGCTTCGTCGCAAAAGGATCACGCGCAGCTATCGCGATGAAGTTCTCGCGCAGCTGAGGGATATGCCTATTTCAATTGACCTTGAAACAGATGCGCAAGCTTGGACAGCGACCTTAAGCCTTGCGGAGCGCTTCTCCCTCACACTCTATGAGGCAACTTACTTAGAACTTGCACAGCGCCAAAACTTGCCGCTGGCGACACTGGATCAAGAATTGCGCGGCGCGGCAAATTCACTGGAAATCAAACTTTTTTAACTAACGCCAGACACTGATTTTAAAGAACTGACATAAAATCAGCGACACTCAACTAAAATGACCTCGCCCAATATCATTAAGACTCACGTCCCATAGGCGACTATATCAGCGCAACATTGCAAATTGAGATTAAATTTGATATAAATAAAACTCAATATGCGATAAATAGCCCATGAAAGACATCCGCTACACAAGCGCCGCCGCCTCAGATCTTCGGAAATACCGCTCAGTCGCCAAGCGGCTCATGGCTAAGCTTGAACGCTACAGACAAACGGGCGGCGGTGACGTCACCCAACTCGTCGGCTCCACTGCAAAGCGCCTGAGGGACGGAGACTTCCGCATAATTTTTGTTGAGGACGAAAGAGAAATCCTGGTCACAAAAATAGCCCCGCGCGGACAAATCTACGAATGAGGAAGCAATGAATAAAATTCAAACAATCACAACGCCAACTGGCGAGAAAATGGCCATTTTGCCGCTGAGTGACTACGAGGCGCTCCTCGACGCCATTGACGCTGCGCAGGCCCTAGCCGAGGCTCGCGCAGTCGCGCGCGGCGAGATAGAGACACTCACAAGTCAAGAGACCGCGGCGCTGATTGACGCCGCAACACCACTTTCTTTTTGGCGCATGAAGCGCGCCATGACACAAACTGACTTAGCAAAATCTGTTGGAATTTCACAAAGCTACGTTGCCGGCCTAGAAAGCGGCGCTCGCAAAGGGGACCCCAGCCTTTTCTTGCGTCTTGCCCGAGCGCTACGCGTTCCGTTGGAGCAGCTTATCTCACCAGCATCAGATTAAAGCGCTCAGTTTTGAAACGCCCGCTCAATAGGTCCAACCCATTACATCCAAGCCGCGACAATGCGCTCCCCCAAAGAAAACGCCAGAGCCCTGCTTCAAGCGCGTCCGCCAGCCAAATAATATAGTCAGCATGACCAGATTACCACAATCAACTCCGCCAACCCCTGTCAAGAACAGCTGGCCTCTCCAGGATGCAAAGGCTCGCTTTAGCGAATTGGTGCGCCGTGCTTGCAGTGAAGGCCCGCAACATGTCACCGTGCATGGCCGTGAAGAGGTTGTCATTATTGGCGTCAATGAGTTTCGCCGCCTGAAAGGCTCACAGACTGGCGCCGCTCTTGTGGCGGCCCCACAAGCCTCTCCCTGACGTGACGCGGATCTGGAGCCGGCGCTTACGTCGATGCCCGTGCGCGCAGTCGACGTGTGACGGGCTGACTTCTCGACACAAATGTGCTCTGGGAACTGCGCCGCCCTAGGCCAGAAACCAAAGTCGTCACTTTTGTCGCCGCTCAGCCGCTGGACTTGCTTTACGTGAGCGACGTTACTTTGGCGGAAATCCGCTTTGGAATTGAGTTGGTGAGCGAGGCGTCAAAGCGTGCCGAGCTGAGCGATTGGCTGACCCACAAACTGCGCCCCATCTTTGATCAACGCATTCTGCCAGTCAGCGAAGACATCTTCTTCAAGTGACGGCTACTCGTCGAGCGGGGTCGAAAGAAAGGGCTGACCTATTCGCAGCCAGACCTATTCATTGCTGCGACGGCGCTTCATCATGGCTTGACCGTCGTCTCGCGCGACGCAGACGAATTTGACCGCGTTGGCGTATCTGTTGTGAGCCCGTGGATGTAAAAAGCGAGCCGCTTGCGAGCCTTTGCAGCCTCAAAACCGCCATAAGGTCTCAAATTATTGCTTATTGACTTATGAGACCCCTGCCGCCAGCCAGGGCGCAACGCGCCGCGGCGGAAAAGCAAGAGCAAAACTCTTCCCCTCAAGAGCAAGATTAACATTGTAGTAGGGGTCAGAGCGCATCAGCCCCCAGGTCTCCAACATGTAGCCAACTTCGCCCTGAAGTCGCTTATAATGTTTTAATTGCACGTCGCCGCCGTCTGTCGCCGACTCATGATGAACTAAAGTCGCAAGCGGCGTGTAAATATTTACCTTGCCCTTCGCGCGCGCCTTCAAACACAAGTCCACATCATTAAATGTGCGCTGCAGATGACGCGCGGAAAAGCCGCCGACTTCCTCAAAAAGCGCGCGCCGCATCGCCATGCAGGCGCCAGTCAGGGCCGAGACTTCGCAAGCGATTTTCAAGCGTCCATAGTAGCCCGCCGCGTCGGCGGCTAATTTGACAGAGCCATGCCCCGCCACGCCGCCGAGCCCCAAAATAACGCCCGCATGCTGAATGCGGCGATCGGGATAAAGCAGACGCGCGCCGACAACGCCGCGATCTGTTAACGCAAATTGCGCAATCATGTGCGTGAGCCAGTCGGGCTCTATGACTTCAATATCATCATTGAAAAAGAGCAAGATTTCGCCCCGCGCAAGCGTCGCCGCGCGATTATTCATATCTGAATGATCAAAGACGCCGCTGTAGGGGAGCACCGTAACGCGCGCGTCATTTGCGTAAGCCTTGAAGATCTCGATAACTTCCGGGTAATCATTTTCATGATCAACAATAATCACTTCGATATTTTTGTAATCCGTCTCGCTTAAGACGCCGCGCAGCGACACGCTGAGCAAGTCGGGACGATTGCGGGTTGGAATAATAATTGTCACAAGCGGCGCCGGATCAGGCGCCCCGCGCCGCACCGCCACCCACTCGGGATGACCCGCAAGCGCCCCCGCCTCTCCCCTTACGCCAGACGCATCCAGATACTGTTGGGTCAAAGCCTGGGACCGGCGCGTCCACGCAACGCCGCACTGAGTTGCTCTGCGATGATAGAGAGCGGCTGGAATGTGGCGCACGGCCTCACGAGGAGTGTCGAGCAGCGCATAAAAATGAAGCGCCTCAATCGTTGCAATTTTTTGTTTTTGTCCGATAAGGGCGCTAAATCTGCTGCGTTCAATAAAACACAAAGCGCCAGTATAATTTTGCCCTAAGAAAAGTTCTCTGTTCCAGTCAGGCTTAAAAAAAGGCGAACGACGTTTTTGCGTCTCGTCGCAGAGATCTTCGTCAGCGTAAAGCGCCTGCGCCTGCGGAGAGAGATCGATTTCGGCGGCAAATTCATACAAAGCCGTCGCATGCAGCTGATCACCAGCTGCAAAAAACGCCACATAGTCGCAGAAAATCTCTGAAGCGAGCGCCTCTAAGAGTTCCCGCTCGCACGCTGAAGAGCTGAGGGGAATAATTTTTCTTGTCTCCCCAGAGGCTGTCGCCTGCGGGTGCGTAAGGGCAAGGAGCGTCTCCTCCCGCCCACACAAAAGAAGATCAAAATTTTGATAAATTTGATGATCAAGGGACGCTAGACTTCTCTCAATCTCGCTTACTTCAGCATTGCGACAGTCGAGGATCAGCGTGAAGCGCGTGGGCTTTAAAAAGAGCTGAATATGTTTTGATATTTTTTTATGCGTCTCAGCGTCGAGGCGCTCAAACTGCGCCAGCCAGTCAGCGTAAAGCGCGTCTTCGTCTTCAAAGCTTGAGACTTGAGTTTTATCGCTCTCCCGAGGAGGATTTAAAAAAAGGCTGAGCCAGGCATTGAGGCGGTTCGTCAGTCGCGACTTATATTGACCAAGATGGAAAATATATTCGATCGACTTTTTTTCCTTCTCAACGCAGAAATCCTGCGCCTGGCGCAAGGCAATTCGCAAGTGCGCATTTTCAGCGCGCAGCGCCAATTGCTCCAAGCGCGTGTCTTTTACAGGATTAGACTGCGTCATGATTAAAAATTAAGCCCTTGAGCTAAACTTGATTTTGATGAAAACTTTAAAAAAATTTTAAAAATCTCACTGACAAAGATAGTCGGGCGTCTCAATACTGTTGCGGAATGGATTTGTCAGATCGTCCGTATATTCGCCCATGAGAAGACGTTTTTTGGGCAGAAAATGCAGGCGGAAAAATCGGCTCATGCTTGCAATCCTCTCGCCCTTGGGCGTGAGCTTCACGCAGCCGTCTTTGATTTCAATTGTGCCGCTCTGGGCCTGCTCCGTCAGGCGCACATCCACTAAGCGGTGCTCCTTCATATATTCATTCGTAAAGACATTAGGCATGCGCGCCATCTGAATGCCGCCGCCCCGCTGCTGAAGTTTTTCTAAAATATAAAAGGAGAGCGAGCGATCCAGCACAGTCGGGACAGAAATTGCAAAGGCGTAGCCCGCAAGCACCCAAATAGAGACGAGCAAGAATTTCTCATAAAGACCTAACGCGCCAAAAAATTTAACTAAATAAATGATAATCGCCGACAAGCCTGCAGCCAGCAACGCGTCCAGTATCGCTGAATAGAAGACGACATCAACGCGCAGAAAAGTCACATGAATAAAATAAATAAAAAATAAAATGATAACAAAAATAACGCTTGCTAAAATTGTGTTTAAAAATTTTCTCACGCAAACACCAACTTCTTTCCGCCAAAATAACTGAAGGCGACCTGCAGGAAGACGCCAATCAAAAAGCCGACCCACTTATCAAGCTGCAAAAGATCCGACCAGACAAACAATGTCAGGCCGCTTAAAATCGCAATGCCCGCGTAGAGCGCGCCAAAGCGCAAAAATTGTCCCACGATGGGCGCCTGCCAATTGCGAAAGACAAAGTAGCGACTGCCCAAAAAGGAAATAGAAATGCCGATGAAGGCGGCAAGAAAATTTGCCAAGCCCGCCGAATGCGCGGGCAGAAGCGCAAGATTAAACAGAAAGGCGCCATAATGCGCGGCTGTAGCAACAAGTCCATTGAGAATGTAGCGGATACTTTCTTGAAATTGACCCCGCTCAATCATTTCTAACGTCGCTCACCGTATCGATGAACTCACTAAAAACGATTGTGCCCGCCGTATTGTCGCTGCGCACAATGCCCGTCAAAATGAGCGTCATCAGAGCCAGCGCGCCCGTCTGGAGGAAAATGATAATCAAGACGCCCAGGGCGACGGAGAACCAGCCCGGCGTGGCGAAGCCAATCAATTTCAAAATAACCGCCAGCATCGCAAAAAGCACAGAGAGCGTCGCGATGAAAGAACACAGCAAACCAACGCGCACCAAAACATCTTCCGCAAACACCATCAAAGCCCGGAAGGCGTGCAGGACCAGGCCAACGAAGTTCATTTTTGATCGGCCGGCGTAACGCGGCCCGCGATCAATAATGATGGGCTTAATTCTGAGTTTTGAGACAAGCGCGGTGGCCGCCAAGTGGATTGGCAATTCCTGCATTGCAGCAAGACGCTTCAGGGCGCCCGCCTTCATCGCCATGAAGTTTCCAAAATTAATATTGCGTCCCGTCAGCAGCTTGAAAAGCAACTTGTAGAGCACATAGGCGCCCTTAAATTTAAGCGTCTCAACGCGACGGCGACGCTGGGCGACCGCAATATCGACTTGTGGATCGTCAAGCGCGGCCACGAGTTGCGCAATGCTTGCCGGCAGATCTTCCCCATCAGAGTCCATTACAATGATCGCCTGATCGGGGAGGACATATTGCGAGAGGTAACTCAAGCCAATCGCAATCGCCTTCTGATGGCCGACATTGCGTCTCAATCGGATAATGGCGCCGTCTAATTTAGCTGCACGCAACACAGTCTCATCAATTTGCTCGCGCACCGAGCCATCATCTACGGCAATGAGGAAGGTCTCGCTGCCGTAAAGCGCCGCAATCTCGCTAAAAAGACGCGCCGACGCCTGACGATCCTCATAGACGGGAACGACGATCAGCTTTTTATAATTTTTTAGTTTCATTAGGCGTAGAGCGCGCGAAAGTAGCTAATGGTTTTTTCCAATCCCGCATCCAAATCAATTTTGGGCTCCCAAGATAAAGCCTCGCGCGCGAGGCTAATGTCGGGCCGACGCTGCTTGGGGTCGTCCTGCGGCAAGGCTTTGAAAATAATTTTTGATTTTCCGCCAATTAATTTTAAGATTTTTTCCGCCAATTCTAAAATCGTAAATTCTCTGGGATTGCCGATATTAACGGGACCGGTAAAATTTTCTGGCGTCGCCATGACGCGAATGAAGGCCTCAATCAAATCATCGACGTAGCAAAAACTGCGCGTCTGCCCGCCGTCGCCGTAAATTGTAATATCTTCGCCCCGCAGCGCCTGGACGATAAAATTACTTACCACGCGCCCGTCATTTGGATGCATGCGCGGTCCGTAAGTGTTAAAAATCCGCACAACTTTAATTTCGAGATTGTGCTGGCGCCAGTAGTCAAAAAAGAGCGTCTCGGCGCAGCGCTTGCCCTCATCAGAGCAGGAGCGAATGCCAATCGGATTAACGCGCCCCCAATATTGCTCGCGCTGGGGATGCTCCTCCGGATCGCCGTAAACTTCGCTCGTTGAGGCTTGAAAGATTTTTGCCCCCGTCCTCTTAGCAAGTCCCAACATGTTAATGGCGCCATGCACGCTCGTCTTTGTCGTCTGCACGGGGTCATGCTGATAGTGAATGGGAGAGGCTGGACAGGCGAGATTATAAATCTCGTCAACTTCCACATAAAGGGGGAAGGTCACATCGTGCCGCATGAATTCAAAGCGGGGATTATCTAATAAATGCGCAATATTGTCCTTGCGGCTGCTGTATAAATTATCAACGCAGATGACGTCATGACCTTTGCTCAGTAATTTTTCGCATAAATGCGAGCCCAAAAATCCCGAGCCGCCCGTCACTAAAACGCGCTGAGAGAGATCAATATTTTTTTCCAATTTCTTCATTTAAAAGTCCAAAATTTAAAAATTATAGTTGCGACACGTCAACCTTGAGCGGCGTGACGCCCACATCCTGCGCCCAGAGCGTCTGCGTATTTGGAAAGGAGAAACCCCAAATGGTATCCTCCTGAACAAGGGTAAATTCTAGCGTCCTGTTTGACGTTAAAACTTTCTGAGGAATTGGCGCCAAAATTTCGATTGCGCCGCCCGCTGGGATATCGCCGGGCAAGTCGCGTCGATAGCCCTGCGGCAGAAGACCCAGCGGCTGATCCTCGCGGGGCTGCGTCCATGAAGTTAGCGGCAAGCCAAGGTGATCATTAATACGCCAGGCTAATCGCAGCGGTCGATCAATGAGGGAGAGCGCAGAAATATTCTCCTGCCCTCGATTGATGATTTTCAAAGCAAGATGTGTGGGGCGCGACGCGGATGGTTCTAAAGCGCGCTTGGGAGAGGGGGCGAGTTCAAGAGAGAGTTGCGCGAGCGCCTCGCGCGTAAGCGCCTCGCGCGTAAAGCTCATCGGCGCGGCTGTGCGCCAAGCCTCATTGCAGCCAATAAAACCAATTGGCGCGACGCGTTGCGCAAGCTCAGTGTAAGCGGCGCTTTTGTCGCCTTGCCCAATAAACTCCAGGTAGAGCAGAATGCGCCTTGGATATTCGGCGCAGTCATCGCCATATTGGGCGCGAAAATGATGTGGCAGCGCCCCACTATACCCATTTAACGTTGGCAAATCTTTTTCTTGCGCGACACGCATTGCGTCTAATTCTTCTTGCTCAAAAGATAAGGCGCGCTGCGCGAAGAATAAAATCGGCTTTGCGGGTAAGGCGCTGGGCAGTCGCGCCGTCTCAACGTCTGTGCGCGCAACCCAGTCTTCTTTTAAGCTTGTCGTCGCCTGAACAGCTGAGACTTCGAGAAGCAAGGGCAGAGAGATTAAAACTAAAAAATAGCGTTTATTTATTTTGTTTGATTTTAAAACGAGATCAACTGTCGCCGCGAGTAAAAGAGAGAGTGGAAATAAAAAGAGCAAAATAATGCGCGAGAGGGCGCGGATTGCAGAAAAAAGCGGCAAGCCAACAAGAAAGCGCCACGCACTGTGATCATTAACATTGAGCGTTAAAAGAATAAGAAAAAGAAGCGAAATTACAACTAAAGTTAAGCGCCCGCCCCAGCCGATCAAGAAACGCGCCTGATACGCGCCGAAAGCTAAAATAATCAAGGGAACAAGCCCAATAAATAATTGCTGCTCCCAGCGAACAGGCAGGCCCTGCAGCTTCTCAGACACGCCGCCCCAAATGAGAGAGTGATCCGCGAGCAGATAACTCAAGAGCCGCGGCGACATGGCGGACACTTCCATCCACGTGCGGGTGAAGCGATAGAGTTTGGTAACCTCCAAATAGGGAAAAAAGAGAATAACCAGCGCTGAGAGCGCGAGGGCTAAGGTGATGAGGAATTGACGGCGCCTAATAGGATCTAGCGCACGCCAGCGGCTGAGCGCCTCACTTAGCGGCAAAGACGCGCGCTGAGATATTTTTAAATTCTTCTCAAAAAGCTGCTGCAGCAGGAAAGAGATGAGTAAAGAGGCTAAAAACAGACTGGCGAAGAAGCCCAAGTAAATGGAGCAAAAAAACTGCCACACCAACCAAAGGCAGGAAAGTAAAAATGCGCGCCAGTCGTAGCGGGTCAGGAAGAGATAGAAGTAAGCAATGGCGAGCGCGAGCCCAAAACGATATTGCAGCTGGGCATGACCCATTTGCGCGCTGACGGGCAAGCCAAAAGTAAAAACGATTGCGCCAAGCGCGCTTGCAGATCGAGACTGGCCAAATAATCTAAACGCATAGCAGGCAGCGGAAAAATTTAAGAAGTAGCCAAGGATAAACCAAAATTGGAAGGCGGCTTCCGGCGTTAGGGAACAGTAGCGCGCAAGGAGATATATTAGCGCAGCGCCAAAGAGATTATCGCTAAAAGCTGAAACATAAGGGTAAGGATAAAAAAAACTTAAATGAATGAGCGACGCCGACCGGCCTGAAAAATAGGCGTAGATATTTTCAAGAAAAACAAGATTGAGCCGGGCGTCAACACTATCTCCCGGCATGCGGCTAAAAAATTCTAACTGTCGCAGCGGCCCCAAGATGAGAGCGCCCGCAAAGAGCGCGACGCCAAAGGACCAATTGGCAAGCTTTAGCTTTTCCGCGCTCGCATTTTGCATAGAATTTTTTAAAGAAAACTCTTCTTTAAATTTTAAGTTTTTTAAAGCGCAAAGTGTCTGACATTAAGATTTAAGACGCCGAAGCCGTGAGGGATTTAAGCTTTATTTGCCGGGCTACAGGCTCTTGAAGCTACGCGATGTGTTGCTAGGTAGCATTTTGAGCACAAACGACGCGCGGCAGAAGCTTATGCGTTTGATAAATCGGCGACACAAAAGAGCATAGAAGATCCTGCCGCCGCCAACACGAATTATAGAAATCATTTTTGCATGCTGCCGCCGTTCGGGTGCGGAGCGTGATCACGTCCACAACCGGCGCAGGGCGCAGGAAAATTGCCTAAGAAAAATTGATGATGAAAAATTTTTTTAAAGAAAACCAAGCTGCGGACGCGACTAACTCGCGGTTAATAATAGGCTAACATGATTTCTGTTCTATAGATCAGCGTGAGGCGGCTCAAGCTTTTGGCGCGTAAATAACAGGTGATAAAGGCCTCAATTAGCGAATTTACCCGCAAGCTAGCCGATAAAGCGCATAATATATTGTTTTTAAGAGATTATTTTCGATTTTGCGGGGCATGGGATGATTGCCAAGGCGCTCACCTTGAAGAGCAGCGCGTAGAAGACCTATTGAAATTTCTTCTCATTTAGGCCTTCAATAAAGTCATTATATATCAATGACTTGGTGTTTATATCGCGCGCGTAAGCGCCAAGATTGAACATGCCAATAGCGCCGTCAGAAAAGACAATCTTACCATTAACCGGGAAATCCGTTCCCGCGAGATCCATGGCCTGCGCACCCCGACTTGCCTCTACGCGACCCGTTCGCCCGTCGGAGCAGGAAATTGGAAAGGTGAATTTTGACGCAAAGGCGGGAGCGAGAGCGTAACTGCCGTGGCAGGCCACCGTGTCGTCTGAAACCTTGAAAGAAAAAGTCGACATATCTGGATTAGAGTTTCCAGAGCCGTTGAGCGAATGCCCGCGATAGGTAACTGCAACCGGAACTGACGTGCAGCCCGAGAGCAGGAACAAAACAAAAAAAGATGCAGCTAGCTTACGCATGAAAAGCTTCATGTGACGCCTAAGAGAACTTGTCAAAGATGAAAGTTTTTTTTGGATAATAAATCATCACGATAAGCTGCCTCAATCTTAATTAGGGGACCAGCGCAAGGAAAACCAATAAAGCTTATAAAAACATGTCAATACAGGATTCTATGTGATTAATCGGGCCGCACGGCCCAGAAATCTTAAACCCACTAATGTTCAAGAACATTCCCAAAGAGAGCGGGGCATCACGATAATCAAGTAGATTAAGATGGTCAAAAAATACGCGCCCCAACTTCCCTGCCCTAGTTGAAAAAATAACACCGCATTTCCAACTCTCATTTTTCGCGATAATATCGCTTGACGGTGAACGGATGCTGCGCGATATTATAGCTCTTGAAAACGATCATTTTCACGCACCGCGCCGCAAAAGAACTAGA
>SXGU01089031.1_pt1 | contig 14289 bp, 14 predicted proteins | sample 3174531 | NCBI WGS metagenome assembly SXGU01 (sample SAMN11356863, study PRJNA531348) | freshwater metagenome | isolation source: freshwater sample F1-140 | place: China: Fuxian Lake, Yuxi | collected 2017-12-25
ACCAATATCCCGCCGCACAACCTCAACGAGGTGTTGGACGCTTGCTTAGCCTTGCTTAAAGACCCAGAAATGGGCGTGGAGGAGCTGATCGAATTGGTGCCTGCGCCTGACTTTCCAACGGCCGGCATTATTTACGGCACGGTAGGGGTGAAAGAGGGTTACCGTACCGGCCGCGGTCGTGTGGTCATGCGTGGCCGTACTCACGTGGAAGATTTGGAGCGCGGTGGCCGTCAGGCATTGATTGTGGATGAACTGCCGTATCAGGTTAATAAGAAAACCTTCGTTGAAAAAATCGCGGAACTGGTCAATGAGAAAAAGATAGAAGGCATCTCTGACTTGCGCGACGAATCGGATAAATCCGGTATGCGCGTGGTCATCGAATTAAAACGCGGTGAAATTGCCGAAGTGGTGCTGAATAATCTGTATAAGCAAACCCAGTTACAAGACACGTTTGGTATGAATATGGTGGCCTTGTTGGATGGTCAGCCGCGCTTGTTGAACCTGAAGCAAATGCTGGAGGCGTTCTTGCGCCACAGACGCGAAGTCATCACACGTCGCACGGTATTTGAACTGAAAAAAGCGCGCGCCCGTGGTCATTTGCTCGAAGGTTTAGCCGTGGCGCTAGCTAATGTGGACGAGATGATTGCCATCATTAAAGCGGCACCGACACCGCCTGAAGCGAAAATTGCCTTGATGGCTAAAGCCTGGAAATCGCCTGTGGTGGAAGAAATGCTGCAACGTGCTGCCATGGAGGCCTCACGTCCTGAAGGTTTGAGCATAGAGTTTGGTTTGACGGATAAAGGCTACAAGTTAAGCGATGTGCAAGCGCAAGAGATTCTGCAAATGCGCTTACAGCGCTTAACTGGCTTAGAGCAAGATAAAGTGGTCAGTGAGTACAAAGAGGTGATGGACATCATTGCTGATCTGCTTAACATTTTAGCTACCCCAGCACGCGTGACCGCCATCATAGGCGAGGAACTGGCTGAGATTAGAAAGCAATTTGCCGACAGGCGTCGCAGTGAAATTATCGCCAATGCCCAAGATTTGTCGCTGGAAGATTTAATCACCCCGCAAGATGTGGTGGTGACGTTGTCGCATACCGGTTACGTGAAATCGCAGCCGCTGGATGAATACCGTGCTCAGCGTCGTGGCGGTCGAGGTAAGCAAGCGGCGCCGACCAAAGAAGACGATTTTATCGATAAAATGTTCGTCGCCAACACCCACGATTACATCCTGTGCTTCAGTAGCCGCGGCCGTGTTTATTGGTTGAAGGTCTATGAGGTGCCACAAGGCAGTCGTACAGGCCGTGGTAAGCCTATTGTCAATTTATTCCCACTGGAAGAGGGTGAGAAAATTAACGCCATTCTGTCAGTAAAAGAATTCGATGAAACGCGTTACATTTTCATGGCCACCGCCTTAGGCACGGTTAAGAAAACTGCTTTGATTGAGTTTGCCAACCCACGCAAGTCCGGCATTATCGCCATCAATTTAGACGACGGCGATTATTTGATAGGCGCGGAAGTGACCAACGGTTCTAACGATATCGTGTTGGTGTCTAACGGCGGTAAAGCAGTCTGGTTTGATGAAGAGGCTGTTAGGCAAATGGGCCGCGCTACCCGTGGGGTGCGTGGCATGAAGTTGAGCGCAGGTCAGCAAGTATTATCTTTGTTGATAGCCGACGATGACAAGCAAACGGTGTTGGTGGCCACCGAAAATGGTTACGGTAAGCGTACGCAGTTGGCTGACTTCCGTCATTCAGGTCGTGGCACACAAGGGGTTAAAGCGATTGCCGTCAGCGAGCGTAACGGCTTGGTGGTCGCTGCTAAATTGGTCAGTGATGAAGATGAAATTATGCTGATTACCACTGGCGGTGTATTGATCCGTACCCGAGTCAAAGAGATTCGTGAATTGGGTCGTGCCACGCAAGGCGTTACTTTGATTAATTTGGGCGAAGGCGAAAAACTGTCTGGCCTAGAAAAAATTGTTGAAACCGACGACGCCGATGCTGAGTCAGGCGACGCAGCCCTTTTATAAAGAAGCTTAAGCATGACCGGCATTTTTAATTTTTCCGCAGGACCGGCCGTGTTGCCTAAGCCGGTACTGGCGCGTGCGCAAGCTGAAATGCTGGATTGGCATGGTTCGGGCATGAGTGTGATGGAAATGTCGCATCGTGGTAAAGAATTCATGGGCATTTTGGCGAAAACTGAAGCTGATTTTCGCCGTTTATTAAACGTCGGTGAGCAGTACAAAGTGTTGTTTTTGCAAGGTGGGGCCATCGCCGAAAATGCCATGATCCCATTGAATTTATTGGCCGGTCAGTCGGCCGATTATGCCATCACCGGGGGTTGGAGCAAGCGCAGCGTAGACGATGCCAGCGCTTATGGCAAAATCAAGGTGGTGGCTAGCAGTGAGCGTACTGCGTACCGACAAGTGCCGGACTTTGCTAGCTGGACTTTAGACAAAAAAGCCGCTTATTTGCATGTGTGCACCAACGAAACCATGAGTGGTGTTGAGTTTGTGGATATGCCCGATACGCAAGGTGTGCCTATCGTGGCGGACATGTCGTCGCATATCCTGTCGCGGCAGATTGATGTCAGCCAATACGGGGTTATTTACGGTGGTGCACAAAAAAATATAGGGCCAGCCGGTTTATGCCTGGTTATCGTGCATGAGGATTTATTAGGTCGCGCTTCACCCTTGACGCCGGCTGTGTTTAATTGGAAAACCCAGGCAGAAAATCAGTCCATGATCAATACGCCACCGAGCTACAGTATTTATATAGCCGGTTTGGTGTTTGAATGGTTGCTGGAGCAAGGCGGGGTGGCGGCCATAGAGAAAGTCAATGTGGCCAAAGCGAAGTTGTTATACGACTACATCGATGCCAGTGATTTTTATGTTAACCATGTGGCGCTGCAAAATCGTTCACGCATGAATGTGCCCTTTTTCTTGCACGATGAAAGTTTAAATGCGGCCTTTTTGCAGGGTGCTGAGGCGCAAGGATTATTGCAGTTAAAAGGACACCGTGCCGTGGGCGGGATGCGTGCCTCCATTTATAACGCCATGCCTATCGCTGGTGTGCAGGCTTTAGTGGCCTACATGCAAGCTTTTGAACACGCCCACTAGAGGATGGTGACCCAGACATGACCGTTCAATTGAAACAACATCGCGATCAAATAGACGCCATTGATGAACAAGTGCTCAAATTGGTTAACGAGCGCGCTAAGCTCGCCAGGCAAATAGGCGCATTAAAAGACGACGGCGTCATTTATCGACCCGAGCGTGAGGCGCAAGTGTTGCGTCGTTTGCAAGCCAATAACAGCGGGCCTTTGTCCAATGAAGCGGTCAGCAATATCTTTCGTGCGGTGATGTCCAATTGCCGTGCTTTAGAAAAAGAATTGACCATCGCATTTTTGGGGCCACTGGGGACCTACAGTGAAGAGGCGGCATTGAAGCAATTTGGCTTGGGTAAAATGGCCATGGTGTGCGCTTCGATAGACGAGGTTTTCCGCAGCGTTGAAGCCGCTCAAGTCGATTACGGGGTAGTGCCGGTAGAAAATTCAACCGAAGGGGCGATAGGCTTGACGCTGGATTTGTTGTTGGCCAGCTCCTTAAAAATTTGCGCTGAAGTTAGCTTGCCCATACACCATTGTTTGTTGTCCAAGCAAACCGACATCAGCCAAATTTCCCATGTCTTTTCGCATACCCAATCCTTAGCGCAATGCCATGAATGGTTGAGCAAGACCCTACCTAAAGCCGAACGCGAAGCGGTGACCAGCAATGCGCGGGCGGCACAAATGATACATGACTTGGTGGCCACGGACGGCACGTTTGCCGCCGCCATCGCCAGCAAACGTGCTGCGGAGTTGTTTGGCTTGAATGTGTTGGCCGAAAACATAGAAGACGATGCAAAAAACACCACGCGCTTTTTGGTGTTGGGTAGGCACGACGTCGCGCCTTCTGGGGCCGATAAAACCTCCATCGTCATGACCTCGAAAAATACCCCGGGGGCCATGGTGCAATTGTTAGAGCCGCTGGCTAGGCATGGTGTGAGTATGAGCAAATTCGAGTCGCGTCCGTCTAAGCAAGGCCTGTGGGACTATGTGTTTTTTGTCGACATAGAAGGCCATCAAAGCGACATTAAGGTGCAAGCGGCCCTGGCTGAATGCGAGCAGCGCGCTTCTTTTCTCAAAGTGTTGGGCTCTTATCCCGCCGCCGTCATCTAATGCCTGCGTTTATAGCGTGAGTGAATAAGGTTCAGCCTGTATGAATATGCCCAGTGGTGATTTGTCCAATTTAGCCCCCGACTACATACGGGCGATTGCCCCTTATCAAGGCGGCAAGCCTATCAGTGAATTGGCTAGGGAAATGGGCTTGCAAGAAGCGAACATCGTTAAGCTGGCCTCCAATGAAAACCCCTTGGGCATTAGCCCTAAAGCGGAATACGCCATACAAGAAGCATTGTTGGACATAGCGCGCTATCCCGATGGCAATAGTTTTGCCTTGCGTGCGGCGGTGGCGACTAAATTCCAGCTTGAACATCAGCAAATTGTGTTTGGTAACGGCTCTAATGACATTTTGGAGCTGGCGGCGCGGGCTTTTTTAAATTCAGGCTATGAAGCCATCTATGCGCAACATGCTTTTGCCGTTTATCCTTTGGTCACTCAAGCTGTTGGGGCGCATGGGGTGGAAGTGCCCGCTAAAAACTTTGCCCACGATTTGCCGGCCATGTTGGCGGCGATTACGCCTAAAACGCGGCTTATTTTTATCGCCAATCCAAACAACCCAACCGGCACCTTGATTGCTAAGGATGATTTGCTGGCATTTATACAGCAAGTGCCTAAGCAGGTTTTGGTGGTGTTGGATGAAGCTTACGACGAGTATCTGCCCGTCCAGCATAAATCGGCTGCGGTGGCATGGTTGGCGGACTTTAATAATTTAATTATTTCCCGTACTTTTTCTAAAGCCTATGGTTTAGCCGGACTGCGTATTGGCTTTGCTTTGTGTCATGCCAGTGTGGCGGACATGATGAATCGCGTGCGTCAGCCGTTTAATGTCAACAGCGTGGCGCAAGCGGCGGCGATGGCCTCCTTGGCTGACGAGGATTTTGTGGCGCGTAGCTACGCACTTAATCAAGCCGGTATGGCGCAATTAACCCAAGGCTTGGAAAAATTAGGTTTAGCCTATATTCCATCATTCGCTAATTTTGTCAGTTTTGCCGTTAAAGATGCCGCATTGGTTAATCAAGCGCTGTTAAAAAACGGCGTCATCGTCAGGCCTATTGCAAATTACGGCATGCCAGATTATTTGCGTGTCAGCATAGGTTTGTTCAGTGAGAATGCACGTTTCTTAAGCGTATTAGCGCAAATATTAAAAAGTAATGAATAAATGAGCCACTATAAAAAACTTGCTACCGATGACGTACGCATACGTGAAGTTAAAAAACTCATCACGCCTGTAGCCCTGCTGGACAAGCTCAAGGAGAGCGCCGGTTCCACGGAAAATATTTTGGCTACGCGCAACCAAATTCACCGCATTTTGCATCAAGCAGACGACCGGTTGTTGGTCATTGTCGGCCCTTGTTCCATTCATGACAGCCAAGCCGGCTTAGACTATGCACGGCGATTGATGGCGGTGCGTAAGGATTTAGCCGCTGATTTGTTGATCGTCATGCGCGTCTATTTTGAAAAGCCTAGAACCACCGTTGGCTGGAAGGGCTTGATTAATGATCCACATTTAGACGGCAGTTATCAAATCAATGAAGGCCTGGAAATTGCCCGTAAATTTTTGTTGGATGTCAACGAGTTGGGCATGCCAGCTGGCGCAGAATTTTTAGACATGATTACCCCGCAATACACCGCTGATTTAGTCAGTTGGGGGGCCATAGGCGCACGCACCACCGAATCGCAGTTGCATAGGGAGCTGACTTCGGGCTTGTCTTGTCCGGTGGGTTTTAAAAACGGCACGGACGGGGGCGTACGCGTGGCCATAGACGCCATTAAAACCGCGTCCAGTCCGCACCATTTTTTGTCGGTGAGTAAAGAAGGGCAGTCGGCCATTTTTTCCACCACTGGCAACGAGGATTGCCACGTCATCTTGCGTGGCGGTAAAAAACCCAATTACGACAAAGTGAGTGTCGGTGAGGCCTGTGATAAGCTTACGGCGGCTGGGCTTGCGCCTGTATTGATGATAGATTGCAGCCATGGCAATAGCAGTAAAAATTATTTGCTGCAAAAAGAGGTGGCGCATGACGTGGCTAGCCAAGTAGCCGCCGGCGATCAACGCATTATCGGGCTGATGGTGGAGTCACACATTGAGGCGGGTCGACAGGAGCAGACGCCGGGTTGCCAGTTGACTTACGGCCTATCCATTACCGACGCTTGTTTGGGCTGGTCTGACACGGTGGCATTGCTAGAGGATTTGGCTGCCGCCGTGCGTCAACGCCGGATTAATGCATAAATCGGCATCATGAATTTACTTAGGGCTTAATCAGTAAGTTTGCAGTGTTGAGTGGCTTAAATAGGGCGCATGATTCGTTTCACGTTGTGGCACTAATGGTTTACAACGCGTTTAATTAAATATTAAAAAAGGAACATAATCATGTGGACAACTCCAGCAGCTACAGAAATGCGTTTTGGTTTTGAAGTAACTATGTACGTAATGAACAAATAATTAGCCTTTACGCTAATGAAAAAGGCTGCCGTAAGACAGCCTTTTTTTATACACAAAAATCCTCAGCACATACGGCTTGGCTTTTTTAAGCACACCATGGAATAAGAACTTATGCATATACACGTTTTAGGCGCAGGCGCAGGCGGTGGTTTTCCGCAATGGAATTGCAATTGTTTTAATTGTGACGGGCTACGCCAAGGCACGATTAAAGCCACTAAGCGCACACAGTCTTCCATTTGCGTCAGCAGTGATGGGGTGAATTGGGTATTGTTTAATGCCTCCCCGGACGTGCTGCAGCAAATTCAAGATTTTGCCCCCTTGCAACCGGGCCGCGCGGTGCGCGATACCGGTATACAAGCCATCGTTTTGATTGATGCGCAGATAGACCATACCACCGGTTTGTACATGTTGCGTGAAGGCTCGGTCAAGCGCGAGATCTATTGCACGGACATGGTTTACGGTGACCTCACTTCAGGCAATCAAGTGTTGAATATCCTTGGCCATTACTGTGGCATTAACCACCACCTGGTGCCGGTAGACGGCAAAACCAGTTTCACGATTCCTAGCGTACCCAATCTTAAATTCACTACCGTGGCGCTTAAAAGCGCTGCGCCGCCGTATTCGCCGCATCGCAACAACCCGCAAGCGGGCGACACCATAGGCGTGTTAATCGAAGAGCTTAGCAGTGGTAAAAAATGTTGGTACTCCCCAGGCTTGGCCGAAATTGAACCACACTTGCCCGAATTGATGCAGCAAGCCGATTGCATCATGGTGGACGGGACATTTTGGACCAACACGGAAATGCTGGACCTGGGCTTGATGACTAAAACCGCTCGTAGCATAGGCCATAATCCGCAATCGGGTGAGGGTGGCATGATAGAAGATTTGGATAAATTTGGTCAGACTAAAAAAGTTCGTAAAGTGTTGATACACATCAACAACACCAATCCGATATTGCGTGAAGATTCAGCCGAGCGGGCAATATTGACCGAGCACAACATAGAAGTGGCCTTCGATGGCATGGACATCATCCTTTAGGAGTTAAGCAATGAACGCAACGACCAGCAATCAGCCAGCATGGACACGTGAAGAATTCGAGGAAAAATTACGTGAGAAGGGCAAGGGCTACCATATATACCATCCTATCCATGTCTTGATGTATGAGGGCAAGCTCAGTCAGGCGCAGATGCAGGCTTGGGTGGCCAATCGTTATTACTATCAAATCGCCATTCCCATGAAAGACGCCGCCATCCTGTCTAATTGCCCAGACCGTGAGATACGTCGTGGTTGGATACAACGTATATTTGATCACGATGGCAGTGGTCAAATTGCCGAGGGTGGCGAGGGTGGCATAGAGGCTTGGATACATTTGGGGGCGGCGGTGGGCTTAAGTCGTGAGGACGTCACCTCCTTGAAATTGGTCGCCCCTGGCACCTTCTTTGCGGTGGATGCCTACATTAATTTTGCTAAGCAACGTTCATGGCAAGAGTCGGTTTGTTCGTCTTTAACCGAGCTGTTCGCTCCGCATATCCACCAGCAACGGATAGATTCATGGCCCGATATGTATCCTTGGATAGATAAACAAGGCATGCAGTATTTCAAAAACCGCTTAACCCAAGCGCGCCGGGATGTGGAGCAAGGCCTGGCCGTCACCTTGGATTATTTTGGGCAAACCCGCGCCTTGCAAGAACGGGCGCTGGAGATATTGCAGTTTAAACTGAATGTGTTGTGGGTGATGGCCGACGCCATTATGTTGCAAAGCACGGACATCAAGGTAGAAGGCCGTGATTACCTACGTCAACCGGTCATGCAAGTTAGTTAACGAGGGCGCATGATGAGTGTTTCCATACTAGAGCAAGACGTGTATACGCTGGCTCCGCACCATCGCTTTCAATGGGAAGAGGCGCAGCAAAACTACGTGATACTTTTTCCTGAAGGCATGGTCAAGTTGCACGGCGGCGCCGGGGAAGTCATCAAACGATTGGATGGCAAGGCGAGCGTGGCCGACGTGGTGGCCGATTTAAAAGCCTGCTTCCCCGATGCTAGCAACATAGAAGCCGACATTATTGGCATGTTTGAGCTGGCCGTAAGCAAAGCTTGGTTACGTAAGCTTTAGTGCGATGAGCGCGGCCTTAAATTTAGGAGTAGCAAGATGACACAAGCTTCATTAGGTGAATCCGTGGTGCAGAAGACCGTGCATGCGCAACAAAATAATGGCGTGGCGGCCTCGCTGACCCATACCCAACCACTGTGGTTATTAGCCGAGGTCACCTATCGCTGCCCATTGCATTGTGCTTTTTGCTATAACCCCACCGATTACGATAAACACACACAAAATGAATTGACTACCGAGCAATGGCTGCAAGCCTTGCGTGATGCGCGTAAGTTAGGCGCGATACAACTGGGTATTTCAGGGGGGGAACCTTTGCTGCGCGATGACATTGAAGACATCGTGATTGAAGCCAAAAAGCTAGGGTATTACAGCAACTTAATTACTTCCGGGGTGGGCTTGACGGAAAAACGCATACTGGCGTTTAAAGAAGGTGGTTTGGACCACATACAATTGTCCATGCACGACATCACCGAAGAGATTAATAATTTCATTACCAACACCAAAACCTTTGAATTGAAGAAAAAAGTAGCCGCCATGATTAAAAGCCATGGCTATCCCATGGTGCTCAATGTGGTCATACACCGCTACAACATCGGCCATATGCGTGAAATTCTAGAGATGGCAGAAGCCTTGGGCGCGGATTACATAGAGTTGGCCAATACGCAGTATTACGGCTGGTCTTTGGTCAATCGCAGCCAATTAATGCCCAGCAAAGAACAGGTGGATGAAGCCGAGGCCATCACCAATACGTTTAGGGCTAATCCAAATAATAAAATGAAGATTTTCTTCGTGGTGCCGGATTATTTCTCTGAGCGTCCGAAAAAATGCATGAACGGCTGGGGTGAAGTGTTCATGATAGTCACCGCCAATGGCGATGTCTTGCCTTGTCACTCGGCGCGCGTGTTACCCAATATGCGTTTCCCTAATGTGCGTGATACCGATTTAGCCTATGCCTGGCAAGATTCGCCGGCCTTTAACCAGTATCGCGGTGACGCTTGGATGAAAGAGCCTTGTCGCAGTTGCGCTGAAAAAGACAAGGATTTGGGCGGTTGCCGTTGTCAAGCCTTCTTGTTGGCCGGCGATGCCGAGGCGGCCGATCCGGTTTGCAGTAAGTCGCCACACCGGCATTTAATCGATCAGGCTATTTTGGATGCCAAGAATCCACAGTCGCTAGCGCAGCCCATCGTGTTTCGTAACGATAAAAATTCCAAGAAAATCATTGCCGGTGAGTTGGCTGACCGCGTCCAGCCATTTCATGCTTTACCTTAAATCAAATTAGCCCAAAGACAGTAGATTGTGGTTAAATTAAACGCGCTCGATTAAGCATGGCTGGTCGGCGCGTTTTTCTTTGAGAGTATTGCATGGCTAAATCTTCTACCTTCACGCTGACCTTGGTACTGGCTAGCTTGGCTGCACTGGCACCGTTTGCCATAGACACCTATTTGCCGGCTTTCCCTAGTCTGGAATTGGCATTATTGGCTACGCCGGTAGAATTGCAGCAAAGCTTAACTTTTTATTTGCTGCCTTACGCTTTAATGACTTTGTGGCACGGTGCCATCTCCGATGCTATAGGGCGCCTCACCACCATTAAATGGGGTTTGGGCGTTTTTGTCTTGGCCTCCATAGGCTGTGCTTTTGCCAGCAATGTCGAGACGCTGTGGTTTTTTCGCATACTGCAAGGTTTGTCGGGTGGTGCGGGTAACGTGGTGGCGCGCGCCATGGTGCGGGATTTGTTTGCAGGCCCGCAAGCGCAACGGGTGATGGCCAGCGTGCAAATGTTGTTCGGTATCGCACCAGCGGTGGCACCTATCATAGGCGGTTTTCTGCTGGGCATACATTGGCAGGCTATTTTTATCTTTTTGGCTTTGTACGCGGCCTTGAGCTTATGGGCGGCCATGCGTTATTTACCGGAAACCATGCCTAAAGCTAAGCGTTTGCCACTGTCCGCCAAGCAGGTGTTAAGTGACTACCGTATTGTTTTTAGCGATAGGGAATTTAATTTAGTGGTGTTGGCTTCTGCGGCTAATTTTGCTGGATTTTTTATCTATGTGTTAGCCAGTCCGGTCTTTTTGCTTAAACATTTGGGCTTAAGCGATCAGCAATTTGGCTATATGTTTATACCCACGGTCTGTGGCATGGTGTTAGGCTCGTATTTAGCCAAGCGTGCAGCCGGCGTCTACACGCAGCAGCACGTGGTAAAAGTGGCTTACGCGTGGATGGCGGTCATGGCGCTGGCCAATCTGCAGGTGTGCTTTATGCTGCCAGCGACGCCACTTTATAATATTTTGCCGATAGCTTTATTTAACGTGGGCATGGCTTTGGCCATGCCCATACTGTCTTTGGCGGCGCTGGATAGGCATGCAAGAATACGCGGCACTGCTGCTTCTGGCCAAGCGTTTATACAAATGCTGTTGTCTGCCATTTCAGCCGCTATCATCGTGCCATGGCTGTGGTTTTCGCCCATGGGTTTGGCCATGGCCATGGCCGCGTATTTAATTTTCAGCTACTTGATATTAAAGCGCAGCGTGTTGTGGCTCAAAAACTAAACAGGCTGCTCGATTGTGAGTTGCTTGGGCGCGGTGTATAGTCATTCTATGTCTAGCCTATTTTAGAAGGAGTCAAAAATGGAAGCGAACAGCAAGCAATTCAATGAAGACCAATTAATTAAGGACTTCAAGTCGGTATTGACCGACTTGGAAGATTTGTTGCAAGTTACGGCCAATACCGGTGGCGAAAAATTGGGTGAGATTAGAGCCAAAGCCGAGACCTCCTTGGGTGCAGTCAAAGCGACCATGGCAGATGCGCCAGCAACGCTATTGAATAAAACCAAAGAAGCCGCCGCGTTGGCGGACGATTATGTGCAAGACAACCCTTGGCGATCCATAGGCTTGGCGGCCAGTGTGGGCTTGGTTGTCGGTTTGCTCATCAGTCGCCGTTAGTTGCTCATGATGCCCAACACCGATCAGAAAGCTGGTTTATTGGATTCCTTGGCGAAGTTGGCGGCTGGCTTGGTCGCCATCGTCCATACTCGACTAGAGCTGCTGTCTACCGATATAGAAGAAGAGCGTGAGCACATTTTATCCTTGCTTAAATGGTCGTTCATTTCACTATTTTTTATAATGTTAGGCCTGCTGTTGAGTGCGGTATTGCTGATAGTGGCCTTGTGGGAAAGCTACCGCTTAAGTGCTATCGCGGCCTTGGCAGGATTTTTTTTGCTGGCAGGCGCGCTCACTTGGTATTGGGCCAAGCGTAAAGCCCGTGCCAAGCCCAGGCTGTTTTTTTCTAGCTTATTGGAACTGGATAAAGACCGGCAACACCTCGATGGGTCTTAATTGGGCTGGCAGATGAACAGTAGTTTGCTCAAATTAGCAAAACGACGGCAACGCTTGGTCGCCAAAGCACAAGTGCAAAGAGTGGCTTTGGCTGAAGCGTTTAATGCCTGGCGCAAGCCCATCAGCATGCTGGATTATGGCCTGAACATTTGGCACTACCTTAAACAACATCCTATGCTGGTGGCCAGTGGCAGCACGGCTTTATTCTCCATGCTCAAGCCCAACGCCCTGACTAAATGGTTGCAGCGTGGCTTGCTGGCTTGGCAACTATTGGGCAAACTTAGCAAAAAATTTAAATCGTAATGGGCTGTGCGTAATAGCGACTGTACTAACAAAACTTAAACCTAAGTTAAATCAACAAGGAGCCGGTCGCGACCGGCATTTAAATGATGCGTGAGCAAAAAAATAAATCACTAGAGCCGGTGGTGGATTTCGACTGGGGCTCCAAGAGTCACGTGCAAACCTTGGTCATGATGATGGTGACCGTATTGGGCATCTATTTGTGCTATCAAATGGCCTTGCCATTTTTGGCCGTGCTGGTCTGGGCATTGACCTTGGCGGTGTTGTTTAACCCCATGCAAGGCTATTTAGAGGCTAAGTTAAAATCGGCCGGTTTAGCGGCGTCCATTTCCGTGTTGATCATAGGTCTGATTGTGGTGATTCCGGCGGTATTTGTCGGTCAGCAATTGTTGTTTCAGGCGGTAAAAGGTGCGCAGTCCATAGAGGTGAAGCTTAGCTCCGGTGAATGGCAGCGGAAATTAGAAGCGCAACCGCAATTGGCCCCGGTGCTAAAAAAAATCGAGCAGCGCGTGGACTTTCCTGGGGCGGCTGCCGCCTTCACCAAATGGGTGAATACCAGTGCTGCGGACATAGTCAAAGCCTCGGCCGTGCAAATATTGGGTTTGTGCTTAATCTTTTACGTGTTATTTTTCTTTTTGCGAGACAGGCAATTAATTTTGCGCGCCATGGCGCTGCGATCGCCACTGTCGCAGGCGCAAATGGACGGCCTTTATCAGCGCATAGGCGACACCATCCATGCCACCGTCTACGGCACCTTTGCCGTGGCTTCGGTGCAAGGTTTGTTAGGCGGTTTGATGTTCTGGTGGCTGGGTTTGCCTGCCCCCTTGCTGTGGGGTTTGATCATGGGCTTGTTGGCCGTGGTGCCAATGTTGGGCGCCTTCGTTATCTGGGCGCCAGCGGCCCTCTTTTTGCTGATAGAAGGGGCTTGGCAAGATGCACTAACGCTGACTTTATGGGGCATGTTGGTGGTGGGTAGCATAGATAATTTGCTAAGGCCGGTTTTGGTTGGCGACAGACTGAGCTTGCACACGGTGTTGATGTTTTTATCGGTGGTTGGCGGTTTACTGGTGTTTGGTCCGGTAGGCTTGATTTTAGGCCCAGTCATACTGGTCATCAGCATGGCTTTGTTAGAGTTTTGGAGCATTAGAAATGCCACTTAACAGCGCTTGTGCTGGATTATCCCATAGAGGCAATAGGGCTTTATTTTAAGCTTAATTAGTTGTTTCTTGTTGGTTTGCCTGCAAGGTATTGGGTTATAATGGCGGCTCAAAGAAGCATGGTTTTAAGCGCGCCAGTCATTCATTTAAAGCGCCGGACCCATGTTTTCAAAAGGTTTTTAGTGATAGGGTTTGGGGCTGGTCAGTGTTAGAAAACTACTTTCCGATATTGTTGTTTATTCTCGTGGGCTTGGCGGTCGGTGTCGGCCCTCTTTTATTAGGCTTGTTGGTCGCTCCACACAAGCCGGATGCTGCAAAAAATTCCCCTTACGAATGTGGTTTCGAGGCGTTTGAAGACGCACGCATGCGCTTTGATGTGCGCTATTACTTGGTGGCGATACTGTTCATTTTATTCGATTTAGAGATTGCCTTTCTATTTCCTTGGGCAGTGGTGCTGCAAGAGATAGGCTTGTTTGGCTTTGTCGCCATGCTGATGTTTTTAGCGGTGCTGGTCATAGGCTTCATCTACGAATGGAAAAAAGGTGCCCTAGAGTGGGATTAAGTCTGCGATGAGTATAGAGGGTATTTTAGAAAAAGGCTTTGTCACCACCACGCTGGACACCGTGATTAATTACACGCGTACCGGTTCCATGTGGCCCATGACTTTTGGTTTGGCCTGTTGCGCGGTGGAGATGATGCACGCCGGTGCTTCGCGCTA
>SXGU01458460.1_pt1 | contig 14283 bp, 17 predicted proteins | sample 3174531 | NCBI WGS metagenome assembly SXGU01 (sample SAMN11356863, study PRJNA531348) | freshwater metagenome | isolation source: freshwater sample F1-140 | place: China: Fuxian Lake, Yuxi | collected 2017-12-25
CGGCACTAACGAAGGTAACAAAGACGGCACCAACGAAGGTAACAAAGACGGCACTAACGAAGGTAACAAAGACGGCACCAACGAAGGCAACAAAGACGGCAACACTGAAGGCTTGAAGATCCAAGACGGCACAGGCAACGTTCCTCCTCAGCCACAGACCCAACTCGGTACGAGGCCTCGCGTCGTGCCTCAATCGAACACCCCGACTCCTACTCCGACCGATCCGAATAAAAAGGACGAAACTTCAGAAGACGACAAAACGCCTAAGGTCGAACTCGTCCCCAACGACCTCGGGGCAGAGGTCGAGATCACCGCGACCTTGGAGAACGACGAAGGGTGGACCCTGAAGTGGTACAAGAAGGTCCCGGTGAAGGTCGAGGATCCGAAGCCGGAGGCGGAGAACACCCCGACCGACGACAAGAAACCCGAACCGTCTAGCCCGACCACTCCCACTGAAGAAAAGAAGCCGGAGTTCACGGAGAGCGACTTCACTCCCACTGAACCCAAGAAGCACCTCGAGAAGAAGACAGACCAGCCGGTTGAAATCTGCGCGCGGCTGGAGAAGGACCAAGAGAAGCACGAAAGCAACTGCGTCGAGGTCAAGCTCGGAGAAGAGGCCGGCGGGCCCACCATCAAGCTCAAGGACATCACCGAGAAGAGTGCCGAGAAGACCAAGACCTACCAGGCCGTCACCACCGAGCAGGGTCGCCTCATCATCACCTGGACAAAGAAGGTCACGGTGAAGACGGAAAAAGAAACGTCTTCTCTGGAGAGTAAGCCCGCGGCCCCGACCTACGAGGAGAAGGAAGTCCCGACGGAGCTCCCGAAGGCCGAGGGGGGGAAGGAAGACGAGAGGACCGTCGAGCGGGCCAAGGAACCGTACAAGATCTGCGCCCAGCTCTACGACGAGACGAAGAAGGCGAATGTCGGGAAGGAAGCCTGCGAAGTCGTCCCGAAGCTCGAAGCTCCGAAGCAGCCCGTGGTGGTACCACAGATTGGCCTGCCTCCCCAGCCTCCGAGGCCGATCATGCCGACCGGCGGCTTCATCCTCAACGGCGTGAGATGATCAGAAGGTGAAGACGTCTCCGTCGGCGTTCAGGATCCGGATCCGCGGATTCTTCTGGGCCGCGAGCTGCTCGACGATGATGCCCTTGTAGTTCGGCTTCAGGTGGGTCAGGATGATGGGAACGTCCTTCGGCATCTTCGTGATCTCCGCCCGCATCGAGTCCGGCGTGTGATGGTCCGAGAGGTCGGCCACCTTCTGCATCTCATTGGGGAAGCTCACCTCGGTGAAGATAGCCTTGAGGTTCTTCACCTTCCGGGCGAACTCCCAGATCCGCTCGGTGGGCCCGGTGTCGCAGGTGAAGAGCAGCGAAGCCCCGCTCCGCTCGATGATGAACCCCATGGCGTCCAGGGGGTGGTGGACCTTCACCGGGAGGATCTTGTAGTCCCCGAGCTCGAACTCCTTCTCCGCCTCGATGGCGTTGATGACCATGGTGGGGTTCGCGGCGTTCGGGAGCACGGTGAAGTCGGGCCAGACCACGTCGTTGAGGAGGTGGTCCTTGATGGCCTTCTTCACCGTCTGGTGGGTGAAGACCTCGAAGGGCCTGGCCCGGAGGCCGAAGCAGTTGTCGCTCAAAAACGCCAGGTCCTTGATGTGGTCCATGTGGCAGTGGGAGACGAGGATGTTCTCGATCCGGATCTGCCCCTCGATGGGCAGGGTCGACGCCGCGGCTCCCGCGTCGAGCAGCAGCCTATCGTCGATGAGAAAAGACGTGGTCGTGTACCCCTTGGCGAGGCCACCGTGTCCACCGAGAACTTGAACCTTCATTCTCCTATTGTAAGGCGATCCGGAATTCTTTCAAACTAATCTCTATTTTGCCGATTAAGAAGCGAATAGATTTCCTTAGTCGGGCGCTCAAGAATGAGGCTCAAAAGCTTCGCCACCTGCTTCGGGGAGGCCCCCGTCTCCAGGATCTCCTGGGCGAGCTGCCGGTGCTCCCCGCTCGCCGCCCCCCGCTTCTCCGGCTTGTGGAGGAGGAGCACGAACTCGCCCTTCAGGGTCACTTCCTTCTTCCTCTCCTTCCAGTCCCGGGCGCGGAACCGCAGGGCCTGCTCGAACTTCTTCGAGAGCTCTCGCATCACCGCCACCTCGACCTCGGGGAGGAGCTCCGAGAGCTCATCCAAGGTCTCGTCGATCCGCGTGGGAGCTTCGAAGAAGATGTGCGTTCCGTAGCCGGCCTCCTCGAAGATCTTCCCTCGCTTGCCGGACTCCCGCGGCAGGAAGCCGTGGAACTGGAACGGGATCGGGGGCAGGCCCGAGAGCTCGAGGGCCATGATGGGGGCCGAGACGCCGGAGTACGACTCGATCTTAAGGCCCCGTTTCTGCGCTTCGACGACCAGGGGGAAGGCGGGATCGGAGACGATGGGGCTCCCCGCCTCCGAGGCGACGTGGAGGTCGCTGGACTCGGCGAGCTCGAGGAGCCGTCCCACCTGGCCCGGCTCGGACTGGTCGTGCAGCGAGAGGATCTTCTTCCCCGAGACGCCGATCCCCAGGTGCCCGAGGAGGTCCTTGAATACCCGAGTGTCCTCCACCGCGAAGAGGCTCCCGGTGGTCAGGGCCTCGAGCACCCGCGGAGTTAGGTCGCCGAGGTTACCGATCGGAGTGTTCAACAGAATTATTTTCCCCACACTAAACCCCTTTCTGGTCTCATGTTAACATGGTCTGGCAGGGCAAACACCAAGGAGAAGACCCCCATGAGTATGAAGGCCAACGTTCACCGCGACGCCAATGGAAATATTATCGTTCATATGGAAGGGGATTTGAACTACGATCACAGCCTCCCGCTCAGAAATGAGCTGCAGAACATCGCTAACGCGAACCCGCATGCCAAGATCACCATCAACCTGGCGGCCATCGACTTCGTCGGCGCCTCCGGGATCGGCCACTTCGTGGAGACCGTGAAGGCCCTCAAGGAAGGCCGGAGGTCCAACGTGCGCCTCTCCAACGTGAAGCCGGAGTTCCTGAAGATCTTCAAGCTCTACTCCCTCAACGAAGCGGACTACGTGGCCGAGCTCATGGACTTCGACAACGACGACACGGAGAACCTCAACACCCGGTTCGGGAACCGCGCGCAGACCTTCGAGAACTAGAAATTCATCTGGAAGAGATTTATGTGAAGAGGAGGCATCCGACCTCCTCTTTGTCTTTCTGACTTCAGCGTGAACGACTGGTTGTGGAACTTCTCCTGGAGCACCTGGAACCGGTCGAAGAACCCGCCGCGGGTGTCCTCGTCCTCGTCCTTCGAGCCCCCTTCGTCGTCCTGGTACTCGTCGCCGTAGAGGTCCGAGGATTCCTTGTACACCGACGAATCGTCTTCGTAGCTTCCCCGCCGCTGGTGGTGGGACGCGAGGATGTAGGTTCCGAAGAGGATCCCGGAGTAGAGCCCGAGGGACGCACCCTGGGCCACCGCTCTGGTGGATCCGCCGAAGGCCATGGAGGCCACGCCGAGGAGCGCTCCCCCGGCCGTCCCGTAGCCCACCATGGTGAGGAAGGCACGGGCCTTCACCGGCAGCTCTGCTCTGGCTTCGTTTGGCTTCAGGGCAGCGAGGGTGAAGACGGCGATGAAAAGCGCGACAAGGTATTTTCTCATGATTCTAGGGTAATGAATGTTTGCACTTTTTGCAAAACAAAGTGTTATCCGACCAGACCGGTAAGCCTTGTCCGCGCTCCGAAGAGGGCCGCGAGAAACCGCATGGAGTGGTGGATCCTCTTCTTCTGTCCCCGCTCGAGGGCTTCGGTTCCGGTGGTCGAACTCTTCACCTCGGTGACCTCGAGGATCCAGCCGTCACGGTCCCGGGCGAGCCGCAGGAGATCGAGCTGACCCAGGTTCCGCGACCGGAGGAGCTGGCTGGAGACGAGGACTGGGAGAGCGGTGCCGTGGAAGAGCCGCGAAGCCTTCACCTCAAGGTCGTACCCCGAGGCATTCCTTGACGCCGTTGAAGGTCTTCCGGTGGATGGGACACGGGCCGAACTCCCGGATCGCCTTCTTGTGTTCTCTGGTTGGGTAGCCATAGTTACTGTCGAATCCGTACTGCGGGTAGAGGTCGTGCATCCGCCGCATGAACGAGTCGCGCTTCTCCTTGGCGATGATGGACGCAAGGCCAATGAGCAGCGACTTCGAATCCCCCTTGACGAGCGGGATCTCGGTCCACGGCGACTTCTTCCTACCCCAGCGGAGCTTCAGGTGGCCATCGATGAGGATGGTGGTTTGCTTCTTTTGCGCAAGCGAAAGGAAGGTCGCCGCCTCCCGCATGCCTCGCAGGCTCGCGGCCAGGATGTTCTCCCGGTCGATCGTCTCGTGGCACATCTCCCAGGTGACGTAGCTCACGGAGATGCCCTTGCAGTCGAGACTCCCCTGCTCCCGGTACGGGATGAGCTCGCGGATGCCGAGCTTCCTTAGGACCTTGAGCCGCTCCTCGGTGGTGAGCTTCTTCGAATCCTTGATGCCCTTGGGTTTGAGGAACTTCAACAGGGCCCGGAGGCAGGCCTCGTCTTCGATCCAGACCTTGACCGCGCCGATGACCACGGGCCCGCCCAGAGGGCCCCGGCCGACCTCGTCCACCGCGAGGAGCTCGCAGGGAAAATTCTTAATGAGTTTGAGCTCGATCATACCTAGAAAGTGTAGCCGAGATTCACGCCGAAGAGAACGAATGTCGGGATGTTGTTGAAGGCGGAGATCACGTCCCTCACGTCTCCCCGATCACCGCTGTCGGAGATGCTCCCGAGGACCCGGTCCTCCACCTTCGTCTCGACCAGCGGGATGTTGATCCTCGCCCAGTCCACACCGAGGGTGAAGCCGCTCTTCCATTGCCAGCGGTTCCCCACCCCCGTGGCAAGTCCCAGGCCCTCGACCTTGAAGCCCACGTCGGAGGTGTTGCTCACGTTGTTCAGGATCGACCCTCCGAGTTCGGCGTCGAACTTGTTATAGTAGGGTCCGACGAGGACGTGGAAGGAGTTACCGAAGTACCGGCGGGCCGCGAGGGTGAACCGCTTCTCGGAGATCTCCCCGAGCTCGACCCCCGGGACCGGGTCGCTCAGGCTGGACCAGGCGTACTCCAGTTCCACCGACCAGTTCTCATTGAAGATGTGCGTGTAGGAAACGGTCTTCTTCGACGGGAGCCAGGAGGTGATGAGCTGGTACCCGACCAGGACCGTGCCGGTGGAGTGGTCGCGCTTCTGCTTGGTCGACCGGAGGAAGGGCCCCGCTCCGGAGCCGGTGCTCGTGGGGGCCGGATCAGCGACGCCGGCGGCGGTCTCATCCACCCTCCCGGCCTCCTTCACGGTCGCTTCGATCTCGGAATTCGCCTTCGGCGCTACCGTGGGAACGTTCGAAGAGTCTTCCGAAGGAAAGGGCTTCACCATCGACGGAAGTTCCTGAGCGGCGGCGGCCTGGGCGAGCATGAGCAGCGCGAGTAGGTATTTCATTTTGTAATCTCCTTCAAAAGAAAGTACGCCGACTCTCGGCTCCTCGCCTCGGTACGAAGTACTTCGTCGGCATACATCACATCCTGTGAATAAAAAAAAGGGCCCTTAAAAGGGCCCTTTTCTTGAAAACGTTTTTGACTATCGAGAGTAATCAATCGCTACGCGAGCGGACTTCCCGGTTCTCTCTCTCAGGTAGAAGTGCTTGGCACGACGAGACTTACCTTTGGTAATGATCGTCACACCTTCAACGGCCGGAGAGTGGAAGGGGAAGACTCGTTCAACACCCACGCCGTCGGAGATCTTCCGAACGCGGAAGTGGCCATTCATCTGTCCCGGGTTCTTCATGGAAATGCATGTCCCCTGGTACACCTGAACTCGTGTCTTCTCGCCTTCTTTGATTCGAACGGCGACTTCGATCGTGTCACCTGTTTTGAACTCAGGGAACTTCGTCGCATTCGGGTTGGCGTACTTCTTTTCAACAACATCGATCAAATTCATAACATCCTCTCAAAACAAATCTTCCATTCGCGCAACATGTGGCCAGAGGGAAGGAAAAAACTGCATGCAAGTATGCATGCAATCAAGTTAAGGGTTCAGAGGCTCCTGGCCAGTCGGTCACAATAGATTGCGACTGCTGAACGAACAGACAGATGATTATATCCGTCATCTGCTATGCCAAAGATAGGCTCTAGCCGAAAATCGGCCTGTTCAACAACCGGAGCAGTTAATCCCCATCCTGTACCAAATAACAAGAACATAGGCTTGCCGTCAAGTTTAATCTTCTGCAGCAGATCTTTTTCTTTTCCATCGTAGTTTTGAAAGTTTGCTCCGGTTACCACGACGCAAGGTGCCTTACCTTCAATTTCTGTGATCTGAGCAATGGCCATTTCAATAGAATCAATCACCTCGGCTTCTGCTAAGGCGTTTTTACGGTCAGGATTGTAAATCAGTCCAGAATCGGACTCCCAGAATCCCAAAATTCTCTTAACCATTTCCTGCTGATTTTTAATCGGTGTGATCAAAAAATATCGTTTAAACCCAAATGTCCGAGCAGTCCGGGCGATGTCATGGATGTCCAAGTTGGTAACGGATGTTGTGATCTCCTGGCCATCCTTTGAGCGGATGGGACCGTGGACGAGTCCGATGTAACAAGACACAGGGAAAGGCATGATTTCTTCTTTTAAAATAGTGGTTTAGGTTGATTATAAAAGACCACCCCTCTTGTCTAGACAAAAACACCTTTAATGCTCTTCCCAATAACCGCAGAATCAGATAAAAGTTGGGTACATAAATTAACCAAGAACCACTTATGAAAGATACCCTCGACCTCTTTGCTGATCCCCATGAATTGACCCTGATTTCAGGTCCCTGTGCCGTTGAATCTGAAATGCAAATGCGGGCCATCTTGACGGGCGTCAATAAGCCAAGTTTGATCCGCGGCGGGATCTTTAAAATGCGCACCAACAAGAACTCGTTCCAGGGTCTGGGCGATGGTGGATTCGACCTCATAAGAAAACTTCAAGACGAGGCCCCCTTCCATTTCGTTACCGAAGTTACGGATCCGCGTCAGATCGAGTTACTCCTCCCCATCACTTCCGTATTCCAGATCGGCGCAAGGAACATGTACAACTACGAACTCCTGAAGGCCGTCGCCGCGTTTAAAAAGCCTGTGATCTTGAAGCGCGCCTTCAGCGCCACCATCTCGGAATGGTTAGGTGCTGCGGAATACCTCGCCGATCTCGGAGAGAAGAACATCGTCCTCTGTGAAAGAGGAGTGCGCTCCTTCGATACGAAGCTCAGAAACCTCCTGGATCTGGGGAGTGTGATCTACCTGAAAAAGACCACTCCGTTCAAGGTCTTCGTCGACCCGTCCCACAGCATGGGTCTCACTCCCTACGTCATCGACGCGGCCCTGGCAGCGGTCGCGGCGGGCGCGGATGGGCTCATCGTCGAGGTGCACCCGAACCCCGCCCAGGCCCTCTCCGATGGCCAGCAGGCGCTCTCCCTTGAGCAGTTCAACGACCTGGTGGCGAAGCTCCAGAAGCTCGCGCCGATCTTCGATAAGAAACTTAAGGTCTAGGCAAGGAACCCCATGAGTAAAGCTGATTTCGTCAGAGTCATGTTCAACGACATCTCCCATAAGTACGATCTCCTCAATGACGTGCTGTCGGTGGGGACCCACCGGTTGTGGAAGAGAAGCTTCGTTAAGCGGATCCTCGCACAAAGGCCCGGGACCGCTCTGGACTGCGCCACCGGCACCGGCGACATCGCCTTCCAGCTCAAGGCCGGGATCCCCGGCGAAGTGGTGGGGATCGACTTCTCCGAGAAGATGATCGACCACGCCCTCGAGCGGGCGAAGACGGCGAGCCAGAAGGTGAGCTTCCGCGTCGCCGACATCATGAACCTCCCCTTCCCCGACAAGGCCTTCGACGTCTCCAGCATCTCCTTCGGGATCCGGAACGTGGAGAACCTCGACAAGGGGTTGAGTGAACTGGGCCGGGTTTCCAAGGCGGTCTACATCCTGGAGTTCGGCCAGCCGAAGAGCAAGCTCTTCTCCCGCCTCTACTTCAGCCTCCTCCGGCTCTACGTCCCCCTCTTCGGCCTGATCTCCAAGCGCGGGGACGCCTACGAGTACCTCATCGCCTCTTCGGAGAAGTTCCCGAGTGACCAGAAGTTCCTCGAGATCTTCCGGCGGAACACGAACTTCAAAACCTACGGTTCCATCCCGGTCTTCGGCGGAATCGCGTACATCTACTTTGCCAAGGACTGATCCCATGATTTCTCCGATCTTCGACGCCGAACAGTGGACCGAGGTCACAGACTACAAGTTCGACGACATCACATTCCATAAAGCCAAGCACACCGGCGCCGTCCGCATCGCCTTCAACCGTCCGGACATCCGAAACGCCTTCAGGCCCCAGACCGTCGACGAGCTCCTGACCGCTCTGGAGTGGTCGCACCGCCAGAACGACGTCGGCGTGATCATCCTCACCGGCAACGGTCCCTCCTCTAAAGACGGCGGCTGGGCCTTCAGCTCCGGCGGGGACCAGAACGTCCGGGGCCGCACCGGCTACGAGTACTCGGAACAAAAAAGCGCCCTGCCGCCGGCCCACGGCCGGCTCCACATCCTCGAGGTCCAGCGGCTCATCCGCTTCATGCCGAAGGTCGTGATCGCCGTGGTCCCCGGATACGCCGTCGGCGGGGGCCATTCCCTCCACGTGGTGTGTGACATGACCATCGCATCTAAGGAGCACGCCGTGTTCCGCCAGACCGATCCCGACGTGGCGAGCTTCGACGGCGGCTTCGGGTCCGCCTACCTCGCCCGGCAGATCGGTCAGAAGCGGGCCCGGGAGATCTTCTTCCTCGGGTTCAACTACAGCGCCCAGGAAGCCTACGAGATGGGGATGGTGAACAAGGTCGTCCCGCACGCCGACCTCGAGAAGGAAGCCCTCCTCTGGGCCAAGACCATCTGCTCGAAGTCTCCGACGGCGATCAAGATGCTCAAGTTCGGCTTCAACCTCATCGACGACGGCCTCATCGGCCAGCAGATCTACGCCGGCGAGGCCACCCGGCTCGCCTACGGTACGGAAGAAGCCGTCGAGGGGCGGAACGCCTTCCTCGAGAAGAGAGACGCGGAGTTCGAGAAGTTTCCTTGGATGTACTGATGGCCGAGTCAGCCTCCGGACTAGAGCGCTTCATCGATTCGGAGTTCTGGGCCCTCGGGGCCTTCTACGTCGACTTCGAACAGGACCTCGTGGCCATCGGCAAGGGCGGCACGGTCACTCCCACGGCTTCCTTTTCCAGAGGATCGAAGACGGCCTTCGTGCTGAAGGACTTCTACTCCAGCCAGTACCTCTGCTACCAACCGGAAGAGACCTACCTCGCGCGCCGGACCGAGTTCCAGGCCCTCGCGAAGACCTGGCCTTCGGTGAAGCTCGCGGCGACTCCCACCGGCACCGCCGACGAGCTGTACCGCCGGGACTTCGAGCAGTTGAAGCAGGCCTTCGACGAGAAGCTGCAAAAAGTGGTCCTGGTTTCCCGGGAAGCCTACGAGCTCAGCAATGATCCGGCCACCCGGCGGCAGCTCGTGAAGCGGGCCTTCGAGTTCGGCACCGGTTCGCCCTACGGCTTCTGGTCGGGGTCCTACGGGGTGGTGGGGAGTTCGCCGGAGCTTCTCTTCACGCTCAAAGGTAACGACCTCTCCTCCGTCGCCCTCGCCGGAACGGCCAAGCTCGGGCAGGAGCAAGAGCTCCTCGCGTCCCAGAAGGACCGGCACGAGCACGAGCTCGTCATCCGGGACATCGCGGAGAAGCTCGGGCCGGTTTCACAGGAAGTCTCCCAGGGGGAGACCGGGCTCCTGGAGTTCAAGAACCTCATCCACCTCAGGACTCCGATCCGAGCGAAGCTCCGCTCGGAGGTGAGCCTGAACGACCTCGTGGGTCGCCTCTCCCCGACCGCGGCCCTCGGAGGCTATCCGCAACAGCAGAGCCTCGGGTTTCTTAAATCCACGGCCTACCATCGACGGTACGGAACCCGGTACTTCGGGTCCGCCTTCGGCGTCACCGGAGACGTGCTCAACCAGTTCCTCGTTTCCATCCGGAACGTCCAGTGGGACGACGGCGGGTTCTTCATCGAGAGCGGCGGCGGGGTCGTCCCGGCGTCCACGCTCGAGCGCGAGCTCGCCGAGATCCACCTCAAGCGCCAGACCATCCGGTCCCACTACCTATGAGACTCAACTTCCGGAAAGTCTACTTCTGCACGGGCGCGAGGAACCACGACCTCCTGGGCCTCCTCGAGGGCTTCGACCTCGCGTTCGAGTACGACGAACGGATGGCGAGCTTCAAGGCCCTGGGGCTCTGTAAGGTCTCGGAGCTTCCGGTGGCCGTGTGTACCACCTCCGGAACCGCCGTCGCGGAATGCATCCCGGCCCTCCTCGAGGCAAAATTCTCAAAGCTCCCCCTGGTTCTGATCTCCGGGGACCGGCCGAAGAAGCTCCACCACACCGGCTCTCCCCAGACCATCGATCACGAGGCGCTCACCGCCGGCGCCCGGGGTTCCTACGTCGAGGTTGACCTCTCGAAGCTCGCCGAGCTGAGCCTCGAGGGCCTCGCCTTCCCGGTCCACATCAACGTCCTAGTCGACGACACGACCGCGCACGAGCTGGACACGGCCCACACCTCGGACCTCTCGGACTTCGAAGAGTTCCTCCGCGGTTCGCGCCGACCGCTCTTCTTGTTCTCCCACGAGAACTTCTCCATGAGGCCTCTGATCGAGGAAGTCCGTCGGCTCGGCGTCCCGTTCTACGCGGAATCCTTGAGCGGCGGGCGGGACCTCTCGAGCATTCGTACGGAAAAGAAACTCGTCGAGCTCTTCAACCGGGGGGAGTTCGACTCGGTCGTTCGGATCGGGCACACCCCTCTCTCCAAGATCTGGCGCCTCCTCGAGAAGAAGTGTCTTCCGGCGTTCCACTTCGACTCCCGGAAGCTCGCGGCCCTCTCCTATGGAAAGGTTTCGACCTATTCCTCGAGAGACCTCCACCAATCCGCTGCCTGGTGGGAGATGCTCCGGTCCCGAACCTGGGAGCCGATCAGCGACGACACCGAGGGCCTCCTCGCCGAGCTCTGCGCGAGGTACCCGGAGGCGGAGGTCAGTCTCATGAGGGCCCTCCACGACAGGTTACCGGAGCAGGGCTTCGTGTACCTCGGGAATTCGCTGGTGATCCGGAACTTCGAGCTGGTGCAGAGGAAGAACTTCATCGTCCACGGCAACCGCGGGGTCAACGGCATCGACGGGCAACTGGCCACCGCCATCGGTCTGGCCCAGGGGTCGAAAACACCGGTGACCTGCATCCTGGGAGACATCACGACCCTGTACGACCTCTCTTCCCTCCGGGAGATGCCGGAGAACCTCCGGCTCGTCATCCTCAATAACAAGGGCGGTCGGATCTTCGATCTGCTCCGGCTCGACAAGCGCATCGTCCTCGAGCACGGCGTGGAGTTCGGATCCATCTGTCGGGGCTTTAACCTGACCTACGGGGAAGAGCTCTCCGACTTCGGTAAGGTCAGGGTGCTGGAGCTCTTCCCCTCGATCCCGCAGAGCGAAGCTTTGCTGAAGGACTGGCAGAGATGATCCACGTCTTCCACGGATTCCTCGGCTCTCCGGAGGACTTCTCGTTCCTCGGGAAGGACGTCCTCTACCATGACCTCTACTCCGAAGAAGCCCCGGGGCCCCGGGTCCGGCCGGAGGACACCCTGATCGGCTACTCCATGGGTGGGAGGATTGCCCTGGGCCTCGCCCAGGAGGCCAGTTTCAAAACCCTGATCCTCATCAACGCCCACCCCGGACTCCGGAGCGAGGAAGCTCGGCGGGCGCGGAGGAGCTGGGAAGACGGGGTGCTGGAGAAGCTGCGGACGCTAGACCAGGAGGCGTTCCTCGATTACTGGAACCGGCAGGAGATCTTTCAAGAGGATCGACCGCTCACCGGACTCCACCCCGGCCGGTACGAGAAGTCGGCGGAGCTCTTCGACAGGTACCGCCTCTCGGACCAACCGGACTTCCTGCCTTCCATCGAGGAACACAAGCACAAGATCACCTGGATCGTGGGCCTCAAAGACGCGAAGTACAGAGACCTCGCGAAGACTGTCCTCGAACCGATCGGCGTCCGCGGCCGCTACGTCAGCGGGGGCCATCGACTCTTCCAGACCCCCGAGGCGCTCCTCGACTGCCTCCGGGAGGAGAAACTCCTATGAAGAACTTCATCCTCGCCGCAAGGCCAAAGACCCTCCTCGCCGGAGTCATCCCTCCGTGCGTGGCCCACGTGTACTTCATGTTCACCCACAAGGAGAGTGAACCGGTCTACCTCCTCCTCTGCGTCCTCGGCGCGCTCTTCATCCAGCTCGCGACCAACTTCTTCAACGACGTCATCGACCACGAAAAGGGTGCGGACGCGGTGAGGGTCGGACCCACCCGCGTCTCCGCCTCAGGGCTGGTCGACCTCAAGACCGTCCGGAGGTGGGCCAAGACCTGTGTTGTGCTCGGGATGCTCTGCGGGATTCCTCTCATCGTAAGAGGCGGGCTTCCTTTCCTCGTCCTAGGCCTCCTCTCCCTCTACCTGACCTACGGGTACACCGGTGGCAAGGCGTCTCTGGCCTACCGGGGGCTCGGGGAACTCTTCGTCTTTCTCTTTTTCGGACTCTTTTCCGTCGTGGGCGCGTACTACCTCTTCGCCCTAGAGGTCAACGCCGGTGCCTTCATCCTCGCCTCCATGTTCGGGTGCCTCGCCACAACCTTCATCTGCATCAATAACCTGAGAGACCGGGACCAGGACAAGGTGGTAGGGAAAATGACCCTGGCCACAAAGTACTCAGTGAGTGACTACCGGCGTTTCATTCTGCTCACCATCTTCCAGCCCTACGCCCTACTCTTCTTCTTCAACACGGCGGGCCCTCTCATCCTCGTGTGTTACCTGGGCCTCATCCCCGCAGTGAGGCTTGCCAAGATCGTCTACCAGGAAACCGGCAGTGGCCTGAACCTCGGACTGAAGTTTTCCGGGATTCATCTAGTTGTGTTTTCACTGCTTCTGAGTTTTACTTTTATCTATGAAAGTCTACTTCAGTCCGTACCAACTCACGCCCCTTAAGAAAGCCAACCGCTTGAGTTCGATGGAAAAGAAGGACGGGGTCCTGCTCAAAGGGATCCTGGGTGATACGGTGCTCTTCGCCGACTACTTCCCCCACCCGGAGCTCGGGGACCGGCACTGCGACCAGTTCCTGCAGGAGTTCAAGTTCCAGAAGTACAAGTACGACCAGAAGGTCTTCGCCTTTCTCTTGAAGGACGTGGACTACCAGAACCTAAAGCCCAAGACCATCTACAACCACCAGCTCTGGACGCCCGACGAAGACCTCCAGGCACCCGTCGTTAAGTACAAGCTCCAGGACCCGAAGGATGACAGATTCATCGAGGCCTTGGACCGGGGTGCCAGACTGCGCCTGGACTGCAACGGGCTCTTCTCGAAGAAGGGCTTCGAAGGTTTCTGGAAGGAGATCTCGGCCAAGCACAGGCCCCTCATCGAATACGTCGAAGACCCGAGCTACGATACGGACTGGGGAGACCTCACCGCTCCCGTTGCCCGGGACTTTGTAGACGGGGGTCCGGCCCCGTTCTACGTCTACAAGCCCAACTGCGAGTTCTACCCGAAGGTCGAGGGGAAGGTGATCTTCAGCTCCTATCTCGGAGGTGACCTGGGTCGCTGGCACAGCTACTGCGAACTCGTGGGCACGGGAGACCTCAAGCTCTACCACGGGATCGTCACTCCGGGGTACTTCTCTGAGACGCGGGACCTCTTCAGCGGGAGCTACCGGGAGGGGTTTAACCCGGACACCATGAACGTCCGGCGACTCTACCAGGATACCCTGGCGCAACCGTGGAAACTCCTATGTTCAATCTAAAGCTCGACGCCGAAGACGTCCAGGTCGTCTGCCACCCCCAGTACCAGCAGGAGGGGGCCCGGATCATCCGGGAACTCAAGGCCCACGACCTGCGGAGGCATTTCATCCTCTTTTCCTCCGGGACCACGGGCCACTACCTCAAGGGATACGCCCTCTCCTACGATGCTCTCATGGCCAATGCCGCGGCGGTGAACGCGCACTTCAACCTCGGAGCTGAGGACATCTGGGGCCTCTCCCTGCCCGTGTACCACGTCGGCGGGTTCTCCGTCCTCATGAGAGGGAAGCTCCTGGGCAATCGGATCATCGACTGCCGGCAGCTCGACGCCGTCAACTGGCGAGAGAGGATCA